>Ga0194122_10002092_pt1 | contig 22618 bp, 28 predicted proteins | sample TA2MahCa10mmetaG_FD_155487 | JGI IMG/M metagenome (GOLD analysis project Ga0194122, IMG submission 155487) | Freshwater microbial communities from Lake Tanganyika, Tanzania - TA2015021 Mahale Deep Cast 10m | ecosystem: Environmental > Aquatic > Freshwater > Lake | place: Tanzania: Lake... | reverse complement strand
CTGGTGTGATTTCGTCTATTGTTTTGGACGAATTCTCATCTAACTGAACAAACTTACCATTGACAAACTCGAATGGCTTTTTAGGGTCTACACCATCTCTAGCCATCTGTTGTAAGATTTTTAACTGTTGTCTACGCATACTATAATATCATTTCTCAGTCTTCTTTGTCTTGTCACTCTCTAGGGTGATCTTAACAAGCTCCTTTGAAGATGCTGCAACTTGCCTAAGACCCTTTCTAACTCTCACGCCTGCTGCTGCAATACCTCGAGCATTCTTTGCAACATCGACTTCAAGTGCTTCGACTAGAGACTTTAATTCATTCCATTTGACTAAAACTGTTTCTGATGACATTGTATATCAACCTCCTAAATGGTCAATATAACTTCTTCATCATCTGTGTAAATTATGTAAGAATCTTTCCAATATGACCTTCAAACATTCTTTTATTCTTTGAATAGAACATCGACCAGTCAGCGTCTAAAATATAAGACTCAGCATAGTCTGACTCATTTCTAATAGACCTACCTAAGGACTGAATCAGAGATTTAGCAGTTGAATATGCGTACCATCCTTCATTTTTTTCGAGACGCTTCTTAACTACAGCATCTCCCAAGTATGGAAATGGTACCTTGCATATAATCTGAAATCTACTAAGATCATCTGAAAGATCTACGCCTTCCATCATAGAAGGACTTACTAAAACAGTAGGTCTCTCAGAGACGGTATGATCTCTTAAAATTTTATCTCTATTCGTCGAGTCGTGTGTGAGTATTCTATCAGACTTCAGATTCTGAACAAGATAATTTGCAATCTTGTAGTTAACAGTATGAATAATTCCTTTATCATTTTTATGATTTTCAAGAAGCATTTTGATAGCTTCGACTAGAATAGGAAGACTAGACTCAATCTTATTTTTTGACATGCTTCCAACAGGCATGAAATGGACTGGTCTGTTAGCTTCTGAAAATGGACTGTGTCGCTTCATGTAGGCTACATCTGATGATTTTAATCCCACTGAGTCACAGAAGACTTCTTTATCTACAATTGTAGCAGACATCATTAAGATTCTTGTAGCTTTTGAAAAGAGATGCTTTTCACAATAAGGCGAAACATCTACCGTCTTAAATTCGAAACGGTGCACGATGTTTGTCTTACCACCCTGACCAAACAGCTTCTTTTCTACATTCATGACCCAGGTTTTATAGTCATGTACCTCAATGAATTTTTCAACTTTTTCTAGATGCTTCTGAATCATCTCGTAGTTTTTTGATGCATCCATGCACTTATTCAAAGAGGAGGAGTTTTTCTTAAGAGTTGATTCAAGTTTTACTGAGTACTTCTTTAATGCGCTCAAATACGTGTCTCCAATCCAGTTAAAAACTGTCTTCTGATCTTGACTCTTAGGCACCTTAATTTTTAAGACGTCATTAGAGAATTTCTCAGAAAAACTAACTTCAATAAATCTACCAACTTCTGTCTCCATGTTGTGAGCCTCGTCAATGACGAGTAGCGCTCGAGGTGATAGTTTGCCTGAATAAGATGTTTCTGCAAGAAAATAAGAAAAATTAGTTATGGAAATGGATGAGTCAATAAATTCCTGTTTTTCTTGGCTATATTGACACTGTTTTGTGCAGTGGTCTTGAAACTCTGTACCTTTTAAGTTTTTAGCCAGTCGACTCAGAAGCATCTTTGACTCTGCGCATGTTTGATCATCATAGAAAGAACAAGTATAGTTTGAAGAAGACTTAATTGTTCTTAAAAGCGGAACTCTAGTAGTGGGACCAAAGTCTCTCACATACTGTTCTTGTAAGATTTTTTGTGTAGTGAGAGCATAAGCACCCGACATTGACTCACCATTCTCATCAACCTGACAAGGAAAGTGATCATTTAGATACCTGGCTATTGTGACACCTATCGCAGATTTTCCAGTACCAGTTCCTAGTTCAAGGAGGACATATTTCTTACCTAATTCATACGAATCGATAGCAAATTCAATCGCTTCTTTCTGTTCCTTTCTCATTTTTTTGAAAGGAAAATAATGTCGATATTCGTGTAGAGGCATTCAGTCTACACAATACATCATGAAGAACTAAATTACAAATTTACTAGTCACCGATGATCTTGTCAACAATGCCCATCTCTATCGCTTCTTGTGGCGACAGATAGACATCATGACCCAGCTTCATAATCTTTTCAATCTCTTCTTTTGATAATTTGGTTTCTTTTGCAATAGCAGTCGCCATCTGTTCTTGAAGCCTCTTGCTTTCTTCAACGTCGTTCATTATCTCAAAGATGTTTCCGGAAGCTCCTCCTGATATCGGATGCATCATGATTCTAGCTGATCTACCAATCATTCTCTTGCCTTTTTCACCAGATGCAAGCAAGAGTACACCTGCTGACATGACTTTGCCTAGAGCTATTGTATGAACGGGACATGGTAAGAATTTGATAGTATCGTAAAGAGTAAACATCTCATCTACCGAGCCACCGTATGTTGAAATAACGAGGTGGATAGGTTTATGATTTTGACTGGCAAGATGCAACATCTGCATCATTACAGTTGATATTGACTGCTCATTTACGTCGCAGTGAAGCACGACTAGACGGGAGCTGTCACCGACGTGAATATGAACGCTAGATGACTCGTAATCGTAATTTCCTCTTCTAGCATAATCTTTGTGATTATTGACTATGTAAGATCTACCCATTTTTTATTTTACTTCTTCCTCGACCCAATTGTCTTCGCTCTGACTATACAGCTTAGAAACAAAAATTTCTTTTTCTTTTTTAGACTTTATAAAAGAAACCATGTCCTTCATGTCTTGAACATTCTCAATTTCCAAACTTAACAAATGAAGAATCATCCATCTTTGTCTGTCATTAATACCAAATTTATTAATTTCATTAACAATTTGAAGCGCTATTTTTTTATCATCAGCAACTTTTTCAGTCTGTAGTTGTCCGTAAAGAGAATTGTCCATCTTGCCTCAAAGTAAATTTATAAATTCATCTCTAGTAAAATTTTCTACCTTAAAAAAAGACTCGCCTAATATTCTGACATATTTACCATGTCTAGTATCACCATCATCTTCTTGCTCAAGAACGATGAAATCTCCCCATCTTTTATTTTCAATAATAAAACTTGCTTGTTCCCAAGATGGAGTTTCAAGTCTGTATTTTTCAAGAATATGAGATAAATCCTTAGGTAGAGATAGCCTAATATCATCAATTGACAAGATTGATGAAGAGTTTTCTTTGCCTAGCTGAATTTCTGATTTGCAGATATCAATTACTTTGTGAATTAAGCCACAATTATTGCATTGAGCGTATTTCATTTCAACAGTATCATTCTCATCAAGAATAGAGAAGACGACAAATTTATGCTTTGGTGGATCTTTTCTATTTTTAAATTGAGGTAAAACACACCTACATTCTATTAGGTGTCTAAAACCTCTCTTTGTTTGAGAAGCTTCAACAGAAACTTTTTTATCTTCAGAAGACTTTTTCTTGGCCACTTTTCACTTCTTGACTGTTTTTTTTGAAGAAGCTAAATCAATCTCAGCGTTAATCTTTCCATGTAAGACGGGAAACATAGACTGGTATGAGTTTTCTAAAGATGCTTTAACTAATGACAAGACTTTTTGCATGTCTTTTTCTGAAAGGGATGTTGTTCCTTTAGAATTTTCTGAAACTAAAAGATTTTGTATTTGATCGTTAGAAAAAGTTACCAAACTTAAGACTTCTTTGCAAATTTTATCAGAATGATTCATGTATAGATCATACTTTTTTAATAAAATAAGTAAAGGTTAGACTATCTCTGAGATACTTTTTAAAGCATTTTGTAGAGATAAATAATAGATAGAGGCTGCTTCTGTTAGCATAAAGCTATTGTTCATAATTGACAAAATAAGCCTAATACCCTCATCAATTTCTTGAGATCTAGAAAAATAGTTTATATCATCAGGGATTGCTATCTCAATGCTATTTGCACAGAGTCCCTTCAGTCTTTTATGAATAAAATCTTTTTCTACATCATTGCAATTGAGAAGCTTTTTCTTTAAATTTGAAGTATGAATTGCAACCCTCAGTTTTGACTTTGTATTCTTAATAGAAAGACCTGTTGGAGTAATTAAAAATGAATCTATCGTTGTTGAGTTATCGAGCTTTATAGAAGAAATTAGATCTCCTTTAAGGCTGGAGGTAACGTCTGACCCAGAAACGACGGCAATATCAACTAACAAATTAACATTTTCAATAGTAAAATCAACTTTTAAAACATGGCAGCTAAAAGCATTTCTAGAATTATTCACATTAATAGTGCTCAATACATCTTCAGAGGCACCTCTACACACTAAAAGAAAAGGTGTTGTTTGCTCCTGCGTTGAAAAATGGTAAAGAATATGATGTATCTCTGATACAGACTCGATAAAGCCATCAATTACAAAAACTTTGCTGTTTTTACCTTGAAGCTTTTTAGAAGACGTCAAAACATTAACTTCAAACTGGTAGTTGTTGGATATTTCCAGGTAAGACCGATCATTGATCGACTTGATCATCTTTATTTTTGTCTCGGAATTACAATATTCCAATATTTCAGTTAAAATTGAGGTTGAAAATTTGCTTAAGTTCAGTCTTTCAATTTGTTTAATTACAGATTGCTTATTTGTCGGCCTGTCAACATTCTCGTAGTGATTCTCTAACAATTTTTTAATTAAAAGCTTTCCAGCTTGTGGACAAGCTCTTTCTGCTCTTTCAACATGGTCAAGAACAATTTCAAAAATCTTTTGTTCACTGCCAGAAAAACGTTTAGAAAAAAAGTGTTGTAAATTTCTTTGAGTGCGAAGCTTATTGTTGTCAAATCGTAAAGAATTTTCAACGTGAATATTTTTGCTAAGAAAAGACTTTATTGTAGCAATATCACTATTGACAGACATGAAAAAATATTAGCATATTTTTGATAAGTTTATAACTAAATTTTTGTTTCTATCCATTTAAACAATAACGTTAGTGATCCACCAGCTAGCGCAACTAAGATCCATCTGATGACTGCGCTAATTGTGTTTTTATTCTTAACAAGATCATCTACATTTTTTTGGATTGATTGAACTTTCTCGGTTGTCTCTTCAAGCTCATTTTCTGACTTTTCACTTTCTTTTTCTCTTTGCTTCTTCCACGCTGAGATCTCTATCAATTTTTGTTCTGTTTCGTTAATCTTTTGAGAATTTCTAGCATTCGAATCGCTAATTTTTGAGAATATGCCGTCATTGGGATCGTAGATTGCGTCATGAATCTTATCAACTTTGTTGACAAGCTGTTCTTGATTTTGCTCAATTTTTTCAATCTTGAACATTAAGATATCGAAACCGCCATTTAAGGCTGCACTGCTAACAATTTTTTTATGTATGGCTTCAAGAACAACCTTTTGAGCTTCAACAGTTTTTTTGCTTCTTTGTGACTTTGGATCTGAATTATTATGTCTTTCGCTTTTTTTTGCCATATACAAAGCTCACAGAACAGTTATATTTATCTATAAATATCTAGCTTAGTATAAGCTATTAAGCTATTAACTGCTTGTTAAGAGGTAATAGTGACAGATTTTAAAGAGGCTATATTTGTTAATCCAAGCACTCAGCTAGATCCTGATTCACAGATTATATTTGTTGCTGATTTATTTGTAGAAGATTATGTCGGTGGAGCAGAGCTTACTTCAGAAGCATTAATCGAATCTTCTCCATTTAAAATACAAAAAATTCATTCATCAAAAATTAATCTATCAACTCTGACCCAAGGAGCTCAAAAGCACTGGATCTTTGGAAACTTTGCACAACTTAATCCAGAACTCATACCAAGCATTGTTGCAAATTTAAAGTATTCAATACTTGAATATGATTATAAGTTTTGTCGTTTTCGATCCCCTGAGAAACACGAGGCAGTAACTAGTCAACCTTGCGACTGTCATGATAAGATTAATGGTAAATTAATATCAGCGTTCTACTATGGTGCACAGTCTCTCTGGTGGATGTCTGAAAAGCAAAAACAGAGGTACTTTAAGCTGTTCCCGTTTTTATTAGAAAAAGATAGCGTAGTATTGTCCAGTGTTTTTTCTAAAAATACTCTAGACTACATCGATCACCTTACTAAGTCAGCTGCCGGCAGCAGAAAAGGTTGGATAGTTCTTGGTTCTGACTCGTGGGTTAAAGGTGCACAAGCAGCCAAAGAGTGGTGTGAAGCTAATCAAAAGCAGTTTGAAATAGTGTGGAATTTATCGTATGATAAACTTCTTGAAAAGCTTTCTCACGCCGAGGGTTTTGTATATCTTCCTTTTGGGGCTGATACATGTCCTCGTATGGTAATTGAAGCAAAGCTATTGGGTTGCAATCTTCATCTTAATGACAACGTCCAGCATGCTTCAGAAGACTGGTTCAGCACTAATGATGTCAACGCAATAAGAGAGTACCTCTCTTCAGCACCAGCTCTTTTTTGGAAATGTATACAAAAGATAGTTAATCACGTGCCCAAGATAAGTGGATATACAACCGCTTATGATTGCATCAAACAAGATTATCCATTTGTAGAGTGTATTCAATCCATGCTTCGATTCTGTGACGAGGTATGTGTTGTTGATGGTGGTTCAACAGATGGCACTTGGGAAAAACTAAATGATCTATCTCAGAAAAATGAAAAATTAAAAATCAAACAAATTGTGAGAGATTGGTCACATCAGCGTCATGCTGTTTTTGATGGAGCACAAAAATCAGAAGCAAGATCAATGTGCACCGGTGACTTCTGTTGGCAAATGGATTCTGATGAGATTGTACACGAAGATGATGTAATCAAGATCATTGATCTGTGTAAGAAAATACCGTCGAAGGTTGATATTGTGTCTTTGCCCGTTATTGAATATTGGGGCGGACCGGACAAAGTAAGGTGCGACATTCAGCCCTGGAAGTGGAGACTCAGCAGAAATCTTCCACACATTACACACGGTATACCAGCTGATCTTCGTAGATTTGATGAGAATGGGAATCTATACGCTGCAGAAGGTACTGACGGTTGTGACATGATTCATAATGAGACAGGTGAAAGACTTCCTCATGTGACTTTTCACACCTCTGACTCAGAAAAGATAAGACAGGCAGCATGTACGGGTGAACCGTCAGCTTTATTGCAGTATAGAACATGGTTTGATTCTGTCATTAAGAATCTACCAGGTGTACACCACTACTCGTGGTACGACATCTCAAGAAAAATGAAACTTTACAAGAATTACTGGACAAAACACTGGAATTCTCTGTATAATAAATCTCTTGAAGATACTGCTGATACAAACATGATGTTTGACTTACCTTGGTCGCAAGTCACAGATGAGATGATAGAAGAAAAAGCAAAAGATCTAAAGAATTTAACTGGTGGCTGGATCTGGCATAGAAAGTGGCAGGGTCAAAAAACTCCTCATATCACAGTTGATGTTTCGGAACCAAAGAAATGAAAGATAATAAACTTCACGAGACAATATCTACATTAATAACAGAGCGTTTAACAAGGCGCAAAGGTGAAAAACTGAATACTTCTGTTTGCAGTGAGATCTATCAAGATGTGTTCTTTTCTTTAACTGAAATTTTCAAGGAAGCACAAACACCTCTCTGTAATGAGTCAGTTAATTTTCTTGCTCAGATGTATTACGACTCCATTACAATTAATGGCAATCAGCAACTTGATCCCAATATCTTCACTCAAAGAGCAAAATTAAACAATATAGAAACTAAAGAATTAGCTCTTCTCGCTACAATGATGAATGGCACACCATTTGCGTCACCATTCATAGGTGAGATCAAGAGGCGATCTTGATATCTGTAATTATTCCTGTTAGAAATGCTGAAGCATCTATAGGGCCTGCAATTCAATCTGTCTTAGCGCAAGTCGTAAATGACATAGAAGTTCTTTGCATAGTCAATGGAACAACTGATAATACTGTAGATTCTATTAATCAAATTAAAGATAATAGAATTAAAATTCTATATTCAGAACCAGGAATTGTGCCTGCTCTCAATATGGGTCTAAAAAATTCTCAAGGAGAATTTATTGCTCGTCAAGATGCAGACGATATTTGGCTACCAGAAAAGCTAAATAAACAATTGAAATTTTTTGACGACAATAAAGATATTGATATTCTTGGAACCCAAATTAATATTGTGGATTCTAATAATTCTTTTATTAGAAAGACTGCATATCCTACTGAGCACTCTGAGATAGTCAAAGGTATTCTTTCAGGTATAAATCCAATTGCACATCCAAGCGTCTTTTTTAAAAGAAAAATATTAGACAAGTGTGCCGGATATTTTGATTTATTTCCACTTGCTGAAGATCTTGATTTATGGTCGAGATGTCTTCCCTGGTTTAAATTTTCAAATCTTGATGAAGCACTAGTCACTTATAAACATGTGCCTAATCCAAACTATAATCCAAAAGTTCCTGTGATACTATCATCTTGGTATAGAAGCATTTACGGAGTTTGACATGATTGATGCAATGATTTTTTCAAAAAATAGACCAATGCAATTGCATGCACTACTTGCATCAATTAAAAAGCATACAAATCTTTCTCCTGAAAGTATAACAGTTTTACATAACTACGATGAAGACTTTCAAGAAGGTCTTAGCGCAGTCAAAGAAAAGCATAGAGGGGTTAATTTTCTTCAAGAGATAAATTTTACCGATCAAGTCAAGACATTTTTAAAACTAGGATCTAAATTCTGTGTATTTTTTGTTGATGATATGATTGTCAAAGACGACATTGACTTTAATGTCCCATGCTCGATCCTTGAGACAAACCCCCAGATAATAAACTTTTCATTGAGGCTTGGAACTCATTTGCATCATTGCTACCCAGTTAATTCAAGTCAATCAGTACCAGATGGGACTGTTAGATCAGGATTTTTTATTTGGGACTGGAAAAATTCACAATTAGACTGGAACTATCCATTCTCAGTTGACGGGCATATCTTTAGAAGATCAGAACTTGAAGGATGGTCTTCACATCTTTCATTTAGCAGACCTAATAATTTTGAAGAAAGCATGCAGCAAATTAAAAACTTCTTCGTTCTTCCTTCTCTTGGATGTTGCTATGTCACAAGCAAAGTTTTCAATATGCCATTAAATAGAGTTCAAAATGATGTAAAAAATAGAGCAGAAAATATATCAGTTGAATCATTAAACACATTATGGCTAGAAGGAAAAGAATTAGACATTGATAAAGTCTACAAATTCTTAAACATAGGCGCCCATCAACCTCTTGAACTACCGCTTAGAGACATAAAATGAAAATTGGTATTTTCACAATTGCAACAGGCAAATATACGAGATTCATAAAATCACTGTATGAATCAATAAAAGTAAATTTTCTAGAAGATCATGAAAAAACTTTTATTATTTTTACTGATCAGGTGGAAGAAGTGCAAAATATTTGTAAGTCATTATCTGTCAATCATCTGATTTTTAAAATAGAGCGAAAAGGTTTCCCAGGTGATACACTTTTAAGATATCATCATTTTTACTCTGCGAGAGAAACATTAAAGTCACTAGGAAAAAATTGCCCCGAAGTTCTGTATTATCTTGACGCAGATATGCTTATAACAGGGAAAGTAGGAGATGAAATACTACCTACACGCTACAAAAGCTTAGTAGCTACTGCACATCCTGGTTTTTATATGAGACCCGGAAACAACCCAATGGGCACTCCTGAGTCTCGAAAAGAGTCAACTGCATTTATCCCACCAGAAAGATTTAGACCATGTTATTGGGCGGGTGGATTTAACGGAGGACTTTTTGAATCTTTTATGTCGCTCTCTTCTGCAATTATAGGTCGAATTGATATTGATACGAATAACGGTCTTACAGCAATTTGGCACGATGAGTCTCATTTAAATGCATATCTAAGTGAGCACTGGGTTATTGGTCAGATAAAGTCATTAACACCTTCGTACTGTTATCCGGAAAGTTGGAACTTACCTTTTGATAAAAAGATAATAGCTTTAGATAAAAATCATGCTGAGGTGAGAAGTGCCTAAAATTGTAGTTTGCCACTGTAATAGACCTGACTTTCTTAAATTACAAATAGAATCTTACTTTAAGATGTGCAAAGATCTTGAAGAGATTATCGTTATAAATGACGGTGCAACACCGTTAATTCGAAAAGAAATTGAAGATGTATCATCAAGGTCTACAAAAGTAAGATGCATTAACGCGCCTCTATTAATTGATCATTCATCAGCGCCCACTGCGTGTGCATCTGTTTTGCAATGGGCGTATGATGAAATTCTTAATTCAGGTGAAAAAGGAAAATTTGCTTTCTTAGACGCAGACATGTTTCCTCTAGGTGAGTTTAAGATTTCTGACTATCTCACAAGCGACAAAACTTTTACAGTTTTAAAACAAGAAAGAGGACCCATTGACTATCCATGGAATGGAATCTTTTTTATTGACTTTGACAATATCAAAAATCCAAGAGCAATTGACTGGAATTGCGGTGTTGTTAAAGGTTTTAACGTAGACTGCGGCGGTTTGACTCATCTTTACTTTGAGAAATTTGGAAAAGATCATGTAAGATTTTTGACTCACACAAGTCACATGTCAAAGGCACAAGTTGAAAATTTAAAATTTTGTCCTGGTGACATATCAAAATTATACGATGTCGACTACAAGCTAGAAGTAATTGAAGAAATATTTCTTCATTACGGCAGTGCATCTAATTGGCAGACTTCTTGGCTTTCACCTGTCGATTTTAAGAAACACAAGACACACTATGTGCTACAATGGCTCAGGTCAGTAGGAGCAATAACATGAGAGTTATAGTTTGGGGTCTACCTCTTCATTCTCATACGCACAGTTACGTTCACAATGCTTTCTTTAGAGCGTCTAAGTACATGGGTCTTGAAACTTTATGGCTTCACAATGACTTAAAATCAAATGAGATATTGAGGAGCGATGATGTTGTCATTTCATGCGGCATTGAAGACAATAATTTACATCTTAAGCATGGTGTTAGATATGTCTTGCACAATTCTGACAGAGAAGACTTGAGAAGTGAAAAATACCTAAATCTTCAAGTTTATACTCATGACGTCTTAGAAAGAAAAGTAGAGAGCTACGGAAATTTAACTTTTTGGCAGAACGATAATAGAACGCTATATCAACCTTGGGCGACTGATCTCTTGCCTAACGAGATTGAAAAATTAGAACCAGTTGTTTCCGCTGACTCAAAAGACGTTTTTTGGATCGGCTCTATCATGGACGGTGTACACGGCAACCAGGAAGAAATATCTCAATACGCCAGTGTTTGTCAACTCAATAAAATTAATTTTAAGTTAGGAAGAGGTGCGTCGGTCGAGCAGAACGTAGACGCTATTAGACAGAGTAGACATTCTGTCGCAATTCAAGGGAAATGGCAAGTCGATAAAGGTTATATTCCTTGCAGAATATTCAAAAATATTAGCTACGGTTGTTGGACATTCACTAATTCTAAGAATGTTTCAGACCTTCTAGGGATCAACTATCATGCAAATCTTGACGAGATGTTTGAGCAAGCTGAGAAGCATAACGTAAATCCGGATATGAACAGGATAAGAGAAAAAATGTCGCTTATCTCAAAGCAACACACTTACGTAAACAGACTTAAAACGATCTTAGACCACATAAGAGAATAAAATGGTCACAGTCATTATTGCAGCTAAAGATTGTCAAAAATGGTTACCCATTACGCTCGACAGCTTATTGTCCCAGACTTACAAAGATTGGGAATGCATTATTTCAGTCAATGGATCTTCTGACCAAACTGAAGAAATTGCAAGATCGACGTCTAGCAATGATAAAAGATTTAGATTAATAGTCAGTGACATTCCGAACAAGTCTCTTGCTGTCAACAGAGCGATAATTCAGTCCAAGAAAGATTGGATCAGCATTCTTGATGCTGACGATCTATGGCACCCTGAAAAGCTGCAGTCTCAGATTGATTCCTTTTCAAACAATAGTCATGTTGACATTTTAGGAACTCAATTATCATATATTGACGAATTGGGAGAACTACTAAAAAACTCTCCTCTTCTTCCTACTGCGCATGACGAGTGTGTGTCTTGGTTGAACAACCAAAATAATCCCATTGCAAATTCTTCCGTAATGTATAAAAAAATGCTGCATGATAGAGTAGGATACTATGATCCTGAAAAATTTGCAGTTGAAGATTACGACATGTGGATGAGATGCATGAGAGCAGACATGAAGTTTAAAAACATGGAAAATCAATTGCTTTTACATAGAATACACAAGAGCTCTAGTTTTAATTCGACTAAGAAACAGAGCATTTGCAAGAATCTTGTAGATGAGACTAATAAATTTTACGCTGCTCTTTTTAATTCTTCTATTAAGAAAGTATAAAAATGAAAACTGTCAGCATGTACTACACATATAGCGAAAGAGGTCCTGGAAGAGTCATAGAAAATTTAAAAATGGGTCTTGCAGAAAATGATTGTAAAGTTTTATTAAATCCTACGATACCAAAAGGTTATATCTCTCTTTTACAAGATCATCCTATATGGCGGGACCTTGCTAAAAAAGATGCTCTTTGCGGACCTAATTTATTTATTCTTCCTGCGGATAACAAGGAATTTTGTAGTAAGTTTGATCACTTTGTGTGTCCTTCAAAATGGGTGCATGACAAATACAGAATGTTTGAAATACTGTCACATGCAACTCTAGATGTGTGGTCTGTGGGTATTGATACTGAAAGATGGAAAAACAAAAATGCACATTTTGAAGACAAGAAAAATGTAATTTTATATGTGAAAAATAGAGATCAAGCAGAAATTTCTCGTATCCTCAATGTCTTAATAAAATCTAATGTTAGAGTTGTTGTAATGAATTATGGCTCTTACGAAGAAAGTCAACTAATGACCGCGTGCTCAAAAGCAGATGCCTGTATTGTGTTGACAGATACTGAATCACAAGGAATAGCGTATATGCAAATTCTGTCATGTGATATTCCCTGTTATGTTGTTGACACTAAAAGATGGAACAACGGTTCCATTACATGCATTGCTAGCAGTGTTCCTTATTTTGATGAGACGTGCGGAATGAAAGTTGATTTATTTGAAACTAATAGTTTTTATCAATTTTTAACGAATCTTAAAAATTATCGTCCACGAGATTATATCTTAAAAAACCACACGTTAAAAAAAAGCGCCAGAAGATATCTTGAGATATTAAACTTAAACAATTGCAAAATTTGGTAAGGAGTCATTTTTAATGAAGTCAAACTGGGCATGTATTGATGATTTAGTTGTTAATCCATACGATGCTGCTTGTATGGAATTTATAATTGATGAAAATAAGTTTCTCTCTTTCAAGAGAGACAAGAGATATACTGCTGTGCTAGAACATGTAGACCCAGAATTTGGGCAGGAGTATATTAATCAGATTAAGTGTCTAGGAATAGACATAGTATCTGATATTAAAAAGTTTAAAGAAAATGATAGACTTGGAAATCCTTATCTCATAGAATATGAAGAACCTTTTGGCTTAATTTCGCCTAGCACATTGCGTTACATAAAAAATACGTACGACATTATATCATTTGTTGCAGAAAGAAAATGTAAGAGAATTGCAGAAATAGGTGGAGGCTATGGTGGACTTTGTAAAAGTCTAAGTACAAAAGTTGATTTTGACGAGTATGTTCTGTTTGACCTTGAAGGAGCGTGTAAACTTTCAGAAAAATATCTTTCTCATTTTCCTCTGAGACAAAAAGTTAAGTACAATTGGAATTGTGAAAATCTTGGAAATTTCGACTTAGTAATTAGTAATTATGCTTACTCCGAGTTAGACTCGGAAATTCAAGAAATATATTACAATAATGTAGTAAAAAATTCTAATCTCGTGTACATGATCCTCAATAAGGGTTAGGTTGACAGAGAGATATTTTTAAACACAGCATCCAATGACTTTGACATTAATGTAAAAAAAATTCTAGATTTTTGGGAGCCTAATGGTTACCTGTACTTTACAACAATGTCAAAGAAGAAAAGATAAAGAAAATTATGATTGACATTACAAAAAGATATCTAGAATTGGAAGAGACAGGAAGAGAATTAACTCCCTATGAAGATTTTTATTCATGCGTCAGACATGCATTTGATCTTTCTCAAATAAAATCTATTGTAGATGTAGGTTGTTCTGATGGACATTTGTTGTACTATTTATCAATCAATAATCCTGATATTAATATTGAAGGTATTGAGTATTTTGATTACCACTTAAAGTACGCTAATGAAAAAATAGTTGACAAGATTAAAATTTTGGATATAAGAATTCCATTTGAAGACGATGGGAGACAGAAGAAGCATGACATAGTAGTCTGTACTGAAGTAGGCGAACATATCGACCCAAGTTGTTGTAATGATTTTATGAAGAATTTAAAGTCTATGACCGGAAAATTTCTTATTATGACGTGGAGTTCACATGGTGGTGAAAATGAGCCTCATAATGATCCGCATCATCAGCATCTAAATCCGCTTAATTTTCAAGATTATGTTAATATAGTTCAGTCTCATGGTTATAATATAGATGAAAAAAGAACTCATCTTATGCACGAGAAAGCTATTACATGTAAAAATTTCTTTTCTTGGTGGAAAGAGTCGCTCTTAGTTTGGTCTTTGTAGGAGAAATGCATTATGACAAGAAATTTGACAATTGTATTTTCAACTTTTTTAATAAAAAATGATAGTGAAAGATTAGAGGAATACGCTGCATGCTACAAGCAGCTTCTTAGAATTTTACCTGAAAATTTTGACGTGGTTTTTGTCGATAATTCTCTAAATAACTTAGATGAGATTAATAATCTAGATCTTAGAAGCATACTTCTTCAACAAAAAGTTATATTTGCTAGTCACAACAAAGGTTTAAAAAATAAAGGTGTAGGTGAGCTCTCAATGTTAGCAGAAGTCTCTAAGCAGATAGACTTTCTTCAATATGATAACATCTGCTATTGCACAGGAAGAAAATTTTTTACATGCCCATATGCCTTTGAAAAAGCAGTCAATTCTGTGAAACTAGCAACAGTTTCAAATCCCGACTATCTATTCTTAGATGGGACTTTGCTCAATTCAGCCCCAAATATGTTCAATGATATGTTCTTTTCTATGAAGTCTCATTTGATGCTAAAGTTCATCTCAGAGACAGAACCGAGACTTGAAGAGATGGAAAACTGTATGATCAATTCGGAATCAAATTTATTTGATTTTATTTCTAGAAATAAAATCGACGTACAACTGTTAAATTTTTTAGGACTTATTAGAAGTGATAGACAATGCATGCCAGAAAAGTCTATCTATCATATTTGCTGAGGAAACATGAATATTTTTATACCTAACATGAGAACTTCTGAGATTTTGCTGTCTTTGGAGAAAATTCTAAATTCTGGATGGATTGGATTAGGACCTGAAGTTTCTAAGTTTGAAGAGCAAATTTGCTCTTATGTACATTCTCAGCACGCAACTGCAACTTCTAGCTGCACTAGTGCGCTTCAAATATCACTTAGAGCTCTGGCACTCCAGCCAGGTAGTAAAGTTGCTACAACACCTGTCACTTTTGTGTCAACAAATCATGCAATCTTAAATGAAGGACACGTACCTGTCTTTATTGATGTGAATCCATTGACAGGCAACATTACGCCCCTGTCTCTAAAAGAAGCTCTATCAAAACATCCAGACATACGCTGTCTGTTTATGGTGCATCTCGCCGGGTATCCTTGCGACATAGATGAGATAGAGCAAATTTGCAAGGAGTCAGGTGTTGTCATAATTGAAGACTGCGCACACGCATTTGGTGCCTCATACAAGGGAAGAATGATAGGTGACTGTGAAAACATGTGCTGCTGGAGTTTTCAGGCAGTCAAAAATTTGCCTGTGGGGGACGGTGGAGCTGTTACAACAAAAAACAAGACCCTAGATACATTGCTTAAGAAGCTGAGATGGATGGGCATTGACAAAGACACAATAAGCAGAGCTCAGTCAGGGTATAAGTGGGACTATGATGTCACCGAAATAGGATACAAGTGCTTCATGAATGACATCACAGCCGCAATAGGAAATGTTCAGATCAAATATGTAACACAAGACAACGCTAGAAGAAAGCAGATTGCAGATTACTACAGGGACAACATAAGAAATGCAGAAAAACCTGAGTACACTAGCGACAGACAGTCTAGCTACCATTTCTACCCACTTTTCTTTTCCGACAAAGAAAAAGTCTACAGTGAGCTAGTCGACAATGGAATATCTCCAGGAGTGCACTATAAGCTGAACACTAGATACCGAATGTATTCAGGAAGTCTAGTGTCAGGTGACATGCAGGGCGCTCAGCAGTATGAGAAGACACAGCTCACTCTTCCTATACACACAAAGCTTTCTGACAATGATGTAGACTTAGTTGTTCGCATTGTCAACATGTCGTGCTGAATGTCAAAAGTGAAAGTAATATCATGAAATTTAGTGAAGCTTATTTAGAACATTCTAGTAAACATCGTTCATATTTTGACATCTATGACGAAATATTTCGAAGTGTTGATAGACTTCAAGCGTATAAAATACTAGAAATTGGTGTAGATTTAGGTGGCGGATTAAGAGCTCTTAAAAACTATTTTCCCAATTCACACATTACCGGTCTAGACATTAGACACGAGTGTAAGAAGCATGAAGAAGAAAGAATCAAAGTTGTAATAGGCTCACAGACAGATGATTCTGTGTTAGAGGCTCTAGCAAATGAATCATTTGACATCATCATAGATGATGGAAGTCATGATAATTTTCACGTGCCTTACACTTTTAATAAGCTCTTTCCAAGCATGAATGAAAGACTAGGACTTTACATAGTAGAAGATATTCACACATCATATTGGAATAGATACGGCGGTGGTTATCTATCGAGTAATTCAATGATTGAAAAATTTAAGTCACTAATTGACACTATTCACTCATGGTGCATACGCCAGGAGATAAAAGAAGTGCTTAGCAAAGATGTGTCGCAAACAAAAGTGACTAATGATAATTTTAACACAGAATACATGGAAAAATGGATCCAATACATTCAATTTTATGAGAACATAATTGTAGTCAAAAAAAGACTTATACAAGCAACTTGCAATTCACCCAAATAGAATGTTAAAATCAAAGTGATACACGAAATCTTAGAGACAGCGATGTACAAAAGGTCGTAGATGTTGTCAATGGATGTTGCTAAAATGTCTGTTTGCATAGGGTAGAATCCATGAATTTTTCTGCAGAAGGTCCCATGAGTGAAAGAAACAGCAGAATGAACGAAATTTTGCAAAGATTGATCAGTTGTGAAGCCCTGTCAAATAGCATTGCACAGGTCAGCAGTATTGATGAGACAAATTCTGAAATTAAGTGGACAGCATACAATTCTCTTTGCAATTACAAAGATCACATGATCACCGAAAAATTTCTGAACGATGAATACGCTAAAGTAACGAGATGGGATCTTTGGCAAGAAGCGATCAACATTTTCATTGATCATGACATAAAGATCAACCTAGACATAGGTTGTGCTAACAATCACTTCTCTTATCTTTGCAACACAAATAAAATTGTGTCTTTCGGGATAGAGCCTAGAAAGCAGCTAGTTGATTTTTCTAATGAAAATTTCAGAGAGTGCGGCATAAATGAAAAGCATGCATTTCTAGGTAGCATCAAGACTTTCAACGAATCCTTTTTTGGGAGTGAAAATCTTCTAGACTGTGTTTCTGTCATAAATTTCATGCACGGCAATTATCACTCTCAAGAAGATCTCATGACACTTTTTGAAGTCCTTTCCGGTTGCACAAAGTATGTTTTTACCAGTATGCCAATTAATGAATCTTGCAGAAATAAACTCTTGCAACACTTCGAGTCGCTAAAGTTTACAGCAATAGATGGAAGAATGTATGGAATGGTGAGTCACGCTTTTTTCATAAACAAAAATGACCTAACAAAGAGGTAGACGCAATGGAAAGCTCATATCTGGATGCGTACAAGATTGATGGGACAGTAAATTTTGATCAGAACCCGGCTTTTTGCAATGAAAACACATATCCCCAATTTCAACAGCATTTAGAACAATTCAAAGCATGGCTGAAGACTTCTTGTGAAAGCAAACAAAGCTCAACGATCTATAAGTTTGGTGATGGTGATTTCCACTTTTTAAGAAAGAGTTCAGTAGGAAGTGCTTCACCTGGCAGGAGAGCTTTAAGCAAAAGTTACGGTTCTCTTGAGAATCATCAAGATTTCGTTGATGGCGTATGTAAAAACGACATGATTGCAGTTGAGATTTACAATAATGAACTGTTTCACCAATTATACCCAGAAAGAAAAATTGATTTGCCTGCTGAATTTGGTTATGGATTAGTAGCTAACAAATGGTTCACTAAGACATTTTCTGGTAAAATAGGTCTCATTGGCGCAGATGAAAAGCTGGATCTCATTCAAAATTTGATGCAAAAGAAAGAGTATCAAGAGTATCTGGGTCTTGAAGACTTCAATGATTATGTCAAAATTCCACAACGTTTTGCATGTGATGATCTTGAAAATGTCGTTCAATCTACGCTAAAACAGATAAAACAAACAAAAGATGAAACTGTCTTGTTTTTAGTCGGTATAGGTCATGTCAAGTCTGGCCTTTTGCATAGATTAAAAGAGGAAAAGAACGCAATTTTTTACGATGTAGGGTCAGGAATCGACGCTTTGGCAGGTATTATAGATTTTTACAGACCTTTCATGGGTGATTGGATAAATCACAGATTAGAAGGATATGACTACGGAAAGATTGATTTTTTACAATACACACCCGTCGAGGAGAAGGAAAAGTGGTTGTCTAAATGAAAGCAGTAATTTGCGCAGGAGGTTCTGGTACTAGGTTGTTACCTCTAACTAAAGCTATAAATAAACACCTGTTGCCTATCGGCATAGAGCCTATGATACTTAGGATTGTCAGGCAGATTAGAGACTGTGGCATTTCTTCCATTGCAATAGTCACTACTAGCGAAGGAATGACTCCTATTTCTTCATTCCTAGGAGATGGATCAGACTATGAATGTGACATCACATATTTCTGCCAGAACAAACCTTTGGGCATCGCCCATGCAATTTTGTGTACTGAAAATTTCTTAGCGGGTGATCATTTTATGGTAATTTTGGGAGACAACATCTTTAATGATGACATATCAGATCATATTAAGAAATTCTCTGGTGGAAAAGAAGATGTTCATCTTTTTTTGAAGAAAGTAGGAAATCCTTCACAGTTTGGAATTGCAAAATTTGAAGGAGACCAGCTAGTTGACATTATTGAAAAACCTAAAGATCCACCTACAGATTGTTGTGTCACAGGAATCTATCTTTATAAGAATTCTGTTTTGAATGAAATGAAGATGTTAACACCTTCGACTCGGGGCGAACTCGAGATCAGTGATATTAATTCAAAATTGGCAAATTCAAAAAAAGCATCTTACTCAATGTTAAAGGAGCTTTGGATTGATGCTGGGACTTTGAAGGATTATGTGTTAGCAAATAAGGCAGTCTATGAATCACAAGATAGTTTCTGATAAATTAGGATGTTTTTTATTGCAGCCTCATCGTTTTTTTGATGACAGGGGTTTCTTTTGCGAGACGCTCAACGAATCTCTTAGAAAATTTCTAAATTTTTACCCTGTTCAAGAGAACACCTCATTTTCATCAAAAAATGTGATTAGAGGCCTACACATGCAATTTGAACTTCACGCAGCAAAACTGATTAGGGTCTCATCAGGAAAATACTAGATGTCTCAGTTGATTGTCGTCCACATTCCAACACTTTTGGTCAACATGTTAAGTTCGAGCTAGCTGCTAGTGATGGTCTTATGTTGTATATCCCGCCAGGATTTTCTCACGGATTTTTGTCTATCGAAGATGGAACGGTAGTTAACTATCATGTAAATCAAGTTTATAATCCTAACGGTGAGTTATGCGTTAATGCTTTTTCTAAAAGTTTGTCTATTGACTGGCAAATCTCACAGCAACAGGCTATTCTGTCAGAAAAGGACAGTAAAGCAAAAAACTTTGAGGAAATTTCGTGGAATCAATTTTGGTCACAGTCTGTTTAGGTTTTATCGGTAAAGATATTTAATTATGAAAACTGCTCTTATCACAGGTGTGACAGGACAAGACGGTTCTTATCTTTCTGAGCTTCTTTTAAATAAAGGCTATTACGTTGTCGGAGTAAAGCGTCGTACGTCTATCATCAATACAGCTAACATAGATCATCTATACAATAATGCTAATTTTAAATTAGTGTACGGCAACATGAATGATGTTGGTTCAATGTATAGACTACTGTCTGAATACAGACCAAATGAAATTTATAACTTAGCAGCTCAATCTCACGTCAAAACTTCTTTTGAAGTTCCTGAAGAGACAGTCGATACAGTGGCAATGGGGACGATGAGATTACTTGAAGCTTGCAGAAATATTCTTCCCGAGTGTCGATTCTATCAAGCTTCGTCTTCTGAAATATACGGCGACAATCTTGAGTCACCAAAGAATGAAGAAACAAGAATGACCCCAGCTTCGCCGTATGCAGCAGCAAAACTTTTCTGTCACAATCTAGTGAGAAATTACAGAGTTGGGTATGGAATGCATGCGTCAAGTGGAATTCTTTTTAATCATGAGTCACCAAGAAGAGGAGAGACTTTTGTCACTAGAAAAATTACAAAAGCAGCTGCAAGAATAAAACTTGGTAAACAAAAGAAATTAATTCTTGGTAATTTAGACGCCGTTCGTGATTGGGGTTTTGCTGGTGACTATGTTGAAGCTATGTGGTTAATGCTGCAACAAGAACGAGGCGACGATTATGTCGTTTCAACTGGTGACTGTCACACAGTAAAAGAGTTTCTCGATTTGACGTTTGAGCTGGCGGGTCTTAAAGTTGAAGATTATGTCGAGACTGACTCAAAGTATTACAGGCCTCATGAAGTTCCGCATCTTATGGGCGATTCTTCAAAAGCTCAAAAAAATCTCGGCTGGAAACCACGGCATACATTTGAACAACTTGTTGAGATGATGTATGTGTCTGATCTTAAGCGAGAATCTTTATGAAAGTTACTATCTTTGGCGGAAGTGGTCTGCTTGGCAGGGCACTTAATGAAACATGCGCTAATCGAAATATTGACAGTCTGACATCAAAGGATTTAGATTTATCCGCCAACATTAAGAATATTACGAAAATATTTAGACATAATGATGTTTGGATAAACTCGGCCGCGAAAGTAGGCGGTGTAAAAGCGAATACAGACTTTATTGCAGACTTTTATCAAGATAATATTGCAATTGGCTCAAACGTCATGCAATTAGCAAAGATAAATAAAGTCAAAAAACTAATTTCGATACTGTCGACTTGCATCTATCCAGATAGTCCTTATGTAAGTTATCCCTTAACTGAAGACCAGCTTCATATGGGCCCGCCGCATCAATCTAATTTTGGGTATGCGTATGCTAAGAGAATGTTAGATGTTGCATCTCGAGCTTATAGACAGCAATGGAACTGTAATTTCATAGCTGTAATACCCAATAACCTATACGGACCTCACGACAATTATGACATAAATGGAGGGCATGTTATTCCATCTCTTATTAGAAAGTTTTATGAAGCTCATCTAGAAGGTCACGAAGTAGTAGTCTGGGGTACTGGTAGTGCTTTAAGAGAATTTACTTATTCAAAGGATGCTGCTGAAATAATATGGATGCTGCTAGACAGCTATGATACTTCTGAACCAATTAATATTGGAAATACTGAAGAGATCTCGATTGGAGATCTTGCTAACCTCATTGGTAAGATAGTTGGCTATAAGAGAAACATTAAGTTCGATCACTCGAAGCCTGAGGGCCAATATAGAAAGCCTACTTCTAATGCAAAATTAAAGTCAATTGCTTCAAATTTAAACTATACTTCTCTTGAAAAAGGTTTGACAGAAACAATTGAACATTTTATTAAGAACTATCCAAATATTAGAGGAATAAAATGAAAAAATCAATTGCTGTAATTGGCCAAGGATTCGTGGGTGGATCTCTCACGACAGTTTTCGCAGAACGCGGATTTGATGTTTATGTTTACGATAAAGTAGGTAAGTACGTAAAAGGCGCATTGCCATCACATGGAGACCCTGTCGCAGGGTACCCTAGCTCCATCTCAGAATTAATCGGAGACAATGAGGAAGGTGGAACACCAGACTTTTCTAAAGTTTATTTTGTATGCGTTCCGACACCCATGTTCGAAGATGGATCGGCAGACCTATCAATTGTAGAGAGCGTGCTAGCAGAACTAGCATCAGTACCGGGCGAAAGAATTGCTGTTGTAAAATCAACTGTACCGCCCGGATCTGTTGAAACTTGGAACAAGAAGTTCCTAGACTCTGAACTGAGAATCGTATTTAATCCAGAATTTTTGACAGAAGCGAACGCACTTGACGACATGCGCAACCAGAATCGAATCATTCTCGGCGGTCCGCGCCCCTGGATCAACACCGTAAAGCAAGTTTTTCAGTCTGCT
>Ga0194122_10002091_pt1 | contig 22632 bp, 27 predicted proteins | sample TA2MahCa10mmetaG_FD_155487 | JGI IMG/M metagenome (GOLD analysis project Ga0194122, IMG submission 155487) | Freshwater microbial communities from Lake Tanganyika, Tanzania - TA2015021 Mahale Deep Cast 10m | ecosystem: Environmental > Aquatic > Freshwater > Lake | place: Tanzania: Lake... | reverse complement strand
CTGGGGCCGCACCTCGTGGCTGCTGATGACCGGCCAGACCATCGGCGCGCCGAAGGCGCTGGAGTGGGGGCTGGTCGAGACCGTGGTGAAGCCGCGCGACCTCGACGCGGCGATCGAGCGCGACGTCGCGGCCATCGTCGCCGCCGCGCCCAAGGCGGTGCGGGCGCAGAAATCGCTGATGCGCCGCTGGGAGGCGCTGCCGCTCGACGAGGCGATCCGTGCCGGTATCGACTCTTTCGCGCAGTCCGCGACGACCGGCGAACACACCGAACGGATGACCGCGTTCGTCAACAGAAAGCGATAACAGCCCGCGGTCCTGAACGCGGCGAAGGACGACGGGGTTACTGCGGCTTCAGCCCTGCCGCGTCGGCGACCTTCTTCCACTTCAAGGTTTCGCTGGCGATGTGCTTGGTCAACGCCTCGCTGCCGCCGATGATCGGCGCGCAGCCGGCGTCCTTGATGCGCTTCTCGACCTCGGGCGAGCTCACGCCCTTGACGATCTCGTCGCTGAGCTTCTTCGTGATCTCCGCCGGCAGGCCGGCCGGGCCGGAGACGTACCACCATGGCGCGGCGTCGTAGCCCGGCACGCCCTGCTCGGCGATGGTCGGCACGTCGGGCATGGCGAACCAGCGCTTGGCCGAGGAGACGCCCAACGCGCGCAGCTTGCCGGAATTGATGTGCGGGATGTAGGCCGGCAGGTTGTCCATCGTCGAAGGAATGCTGCCGGCCAACAGATCCTGCAGCACCAGGGAGCTGCCGCGATAGACGATGTGCTCGAGCTTCATGCCGGTGATCGCCTGCAGATACTCCATCGCCAGATGCCCGGTGCCGCCGATCGCCGGCGAGCCGTAGTTCATCTGGCCGGGCTTGGCCTTGGCGAGCGCGACATACTCCTGGAGGTTCCTGGCCTCGACGCTGGGGTGCACGACCAGCGCGTTGGCGACCTCGCCGACCAGCGCGATATTGGTGAAGGCGGTCGCCGTGTCGAACGGCATGTTCTTGTAGAGGAACTGATTGGTGACCGCCGAGCCCACCGTGCCCAGCAGCAAGGTGTAGCCGTCGGGCGGCGCCTTGGCGACGAGGTCGGAGCCGACATTGCCGCCGGCGCCGGTCTTGTTCTCGACGATGACCTGCGTGCTCCAGGCCTTCGACAGATGATCGGCGACGATGCGGGCGAGGATGTCGGTGGCGCCACCCGGCGCGAAGGCGACGACGATGCGGATCTGCTTGTTGGGATAGCCGCCCTGGGCCAGCGATCCGCGGATCAGCGCGGGCGTGGCCAGGAAGCCGGCGCCGGCCGCGATCAGCGTGCGGCGACGGAAAGCGGTTTTGCTCGACGGAATATCGCTCATGATGCCCCTCGGTTCGTTGCCGGCAGCGTAGCGCGCGGCCCACGCCTGCGCCATAACGCGGCCGATAGGTTGGGAGGGATACCGGCATGATCCATCATCGCGGCCCGTCGCGCCGGCAGGCGCTCCTCGGCATGGGCGCGGCGGCGCTCGCGCCGTCGACCGTCTCGGCGCAGGCCTATCCGTCGAAACAGATCACCTTCGTGGTGCCCTTCGTCGCCGGCAGCGGCACCGACACCATGGCGCGGCTGGTGGGCGAGCGACTGTCGGCGATAGTTGGCCAGCCGGTGATCGTCGACAACAAGGCCGGCGCCAGCGGCTCGATCGCCGCCACGACGGTGGCGCGCGCCCAGCCCGACGGCCACACGCTGATGTTCACCACCAACACCAGCCATGCGGCCAATCCGAGCCTGCTCAAGACCATGGCCTACGACCCGGTGAAGGACTTCGAGCCGGTGGCGCTGCTGGGCCTGGCGCCGTTCGTGCTGGTGGTGAAGCCCGACCTTCCGGTGAAGAGCTTCGCCGAGCTGGTCGCCAAGGCGAAGGCCGAGCCGGGCAAGCTGAGCTACGGCGCTGGCACCAGCACCTCCATCGTCTGCGGCGAGTCGATGAAACGGCTCGCCGGCATCGACATCCTGCGCGTGCCGTACAGGAGCGCGCCGCCGGCGCTCAACGATGTGATGGCCGGGCAGATCGACATGACGTTCATCGACATCGGCACCGGCCTGCCGCACATCCGCGCCGGCAAGCTGCGCACCCTGGTCGCCACCGACGCGCAGCGCTCGCCGCATCTGCCCGATGTGCCGACCTTCCGCGAGCTCGGCATCGAGTTCGATCTCGTCGCCTGGTACGCGATCTACGCGCCGGCGAAGACCCCGGCCGAAATCGTCGGCAAGCTCAACGCCACGGCCAACGAGATCATGGCGTCGGCCGACATGAAGCAGCGCATGGACCAGTTCAGCGTGATCATCCGCACCGGCACGCCGGCCCATCTCGGCGAGTGGACGAAGTCCGAGATCGACAAGTGGGCCCGGCTGAGCAAGGCGGCGGGCATCGAGCCCGAAGGCTGACGAGTGCGACAGAGGAGGTGGTCATGAGCGCCACGAAGAAGACGGTGCGCATCGGCGGCAGCTCGGGATTCTGGGGTGACACCGAGACGGCGCCGGGCCAGCTCGTGCGCCAGGGCGGGATCGACTATCTGGTCAACGACTATCTGGCCGAGGTCACCATGTCGATCATGGCGGCGCAGAAGATGAAGAACCCGCAGGCCGGCTACGCTACCGACTTCGTCACGGCCGTCATGGCGCCGCTGGCCAAAGAGATTGCCGATCGCAAGATCAAGGTGGTCACCAACGCTGGCGGCGTGAATCCGCAGGCTTGCGGCGACGCCGTGCGCAAGGCCTGCGAAGCGGCCGGCGTGAACCTCAAGGTCGCCGTCGTGACGGGCGACGATCTGATGGGCAAGATCCCGGAACTACGCGCCGCGGGCATCACCGAGATGGCGGGCGACGCGCCCTTGCCGGCCAAGATCGTCAGCATGAACGCCTATCTCGGCGGTTTCCCGATCGCCCGCGCGCTGGCGGAGGGCGCCGACGTGGTGATCACCGGCCGTTGCGTCGATTCGGCGGTGACCCTGGGTCCGCTGATCCACGAGTTTGGCTGGACGATGGACGACTATGATCGCCTGTCGGCCGGCACTTTGGCGGGCCATATCCTGGAATGCGGCGCGCAGTGCAACGGCGGCAATTTCACCGATTGGCGTCTGGTGCCCGACTACGACGACATGGGCTTTCCGATCGCCGAAGTCAGCGCGGACGGCTCCTTCGTGCTCTCCAAGCCCGACAACACCGGCGGGCTGATCACCACGGCCACGGTGGCCGAGCAGATGCTCTACGAGATCGGCGATCCGCGCGCCTATCTCGTGCCCGATGTCGCCTGCGACTTCACCGAGGTGCGCTACGAGCAGCTCGGCAAGGATCGCGTGCGCGTCTCCGGCGCCAAGGGCCGGCCGCCGACCGATCACTACAAGGTTTCGACCACCTGGCCGGACGGCTTCAAGTTCGCCTCGATCTTCATGCTCTCGGGCCGCGAGGCGGTGGCCAAGGGACGCCACAGCGCCGAGTCGATCATCAAGAAGACGCGGCGCATGTTCCGCGAGAAGAATCTCGGCGATTACCGCGACGTCAGCATCGAGGTGATCGGCGCCGAGGATACCTATGGTCCGCACAGCCACGCGCTGGAGTCGCGCGAGGTGGTGGTGAAGATCGGCGCGCGGCACGACCAGCGCGAGGCGCTGTCGCTGCTGGGCCGCGAGATCGCGCCGATGTCGACCGGCGGTGTGGTCGGCATGAGCGGATCGTTCGGCGCCGGCCGCGTCTCGCCGCAGCCGGTGATCCGTATGTTCTCCTGCTTGGTCCCCAAGTCGATGGTGCCGGTCCACATCGAGATCGACGGCAAGTCGATCCCGATGCAGGAGGGTGCCAGGGCCGGCGGCTTCACCGAAGCTCAGCTACCGGTCGAAGCGCCGGCCGCGCCGTCGAGCGCCAGCGGCGCGACCGAGACGGTGCCGCTGATCGCACTGGCCTATGGCCGCTCCGGCGACAAAGGCGACAACGCCAATATCGGCATCTTCGCGCGCAAGCCGGAATACGTGTCGATCCTCGAGTCCGAAGTCACCGAGCAGGCGATGGCGAAGTTCTTCGCCCATCGCATCAAGGGCAAGGTGAGCCGCTGGCGCTTGCCGGGCATCGGCGGCTTCAACTTCCTGCTGCGCGAGGCGCTGGGTGGCGGCGGCATGGCCTCGATCAAGGCCGACCCGCTGGCCAAGGCCTTCGCCCAGATGGCGCTCGACATGCCGGTCAAGGTGCCGGCGGGCCTGGCCAAGGAGCTTCGCGAGGCCTCGACGCGCGCCGCATGAGGGCGGGGCCAAGGCGACGCGTAAGCTGGATCAGCGAACGACGATCGTCTTCTTCGCTAGCACCCGCTTGAGCGACGGCACGACATAACGCAGCTCGTAGGTACCGGGTTGGTCCGGCGCCCTCATACGCATGTCCTCCTCACCGTCGGCGTTGAGGATCACCTCGCCAGCGTCGACATCGGCGTCGGGCTTGGCCAGCGCGAACACGTTGTCGGCGATCTTGGGGCCGGTCCATTTGAACTCGAACTCCCTGCCGGCCGAAACGCTCTGCGGCGCGTCGATGGTGACGGCGAAGGCTTCTGCCCTGACCTTTGCGCGCGCCAGCACGCGAGCCTCGCCGCCCGTGACGTAGCGTATCTCGTAGTCTCCCGGCCGCGCCGGCAGGGTGACCTTGCCATCTTCCGGATCGGTGTCCTTGGGCCCGAAGTAGTTGGTGTAGGCGCCGCGATCCTCGTCAGGCTTCACCACGGTGATGAAATCGCCCTCGTTGTTGGGTCCAGTCCACTTCACCCGGATACGCGCGCCGGCCGGCGCGGCGGCTGCCGCGTCGAGCGTGGCCTGGACGGCGGTGACGGTGATGGCGCGTCGGGCGAGCGTCTCATCCGAGCCGCCGACGACGTAGCGGATCTCGTAGGTGCCAGGCCGGGTCGGTAGCGGCAGGTTCGCGTCGTCGGGGTTCAGTCCCCTGGTGTTGAAGTACTGCGTGTACTGACCCTTGGGCGCGTCCGGCGGGACCACGGTGATGTAGTCGCCGTCATTGTCCGGCCCCGTCCATGTCACCTTGATGCGCGAGCCGGCGGGCGCGCTGGCGGGCGCGTCGAGCGTGGCGCTGGTCGCCGCGGCGATCACCGGCCGCCGCGCCAGGATTTCGTTGGTCTGCGCCGTAACGTAGCGGATCTCGTAGAGGCCAGGCTGCGGCGGTACCCGCAACTTCGCGTTCTCGGGATCGACATCGCGCGGTCCGAAGAACTCCGTATACGCGCTCCTGTCGGCGTCGGGCCGCACGATGGTGATGAAGTCGCCGGGGTTGTTGGGCGCGCCGCTCCATTTCACCGCGATATGCGCGCCGGCCGGCGCCTGGTCCTGGGCGAAGAGTTCGACGCGGGCGGCCAAGGCCACGACAGTGCGTCGCGCCAGGATCTCGTTCTGCTGGCCGGTGACGTAGCGGATCTCGTAGGTGCCGGCGCGGTCGGGCACGCGCACCTTGGCCGGCGAGCCGTCGGCCGTGCCGGCGAAATCGCGATAGTCGGCCCTTGCCGCGGCGGGTGGCACGATGGTGATGAAGTCACCGGGGTTGTTCGGGCCAGTCCACGCCACCTCGACGGTGCCGCCGATGGTGATGGTCTCGACCGCTTCGAGCGTCGCCCTGGCCGGCGTCACCTCGATCGGCGCGCGCGCCACGATCCGGCCCGTGCCGGCATCCTGGTAGACGATCTCGTAGGCGCCGGGCTTGTCGGGCGCGCGCAGGCTCGCGGGGTTCTGCGCCGTGTCGGCGGAGTTGCCCGATACGGCCTCGTTGCGCGGCACGGTGAAGCCGATCGTGTCGGTCCGCGCGGTTGCGCCGGTCCAGGCGATCTGCAGCGTATCGCCGGCGACCACCGTCTTCGGGGCGCTCAACGTGACCTTCGGTGGCGTGGGCTTGGCGGCGGCTGGTGGCGCGGCCGGCTTGGGCGGCGCCGCCGCGTCCTGCCCCGCGGCGCGCAAGGCGTCGCGCAACTGCGCCGCGTCGCCGGCGCTGAAATACCTGCCGCCGGTGGCGCTGGCCAGGCAGCGCAGGCCGCCTTCGTCCTGGCGCTGCACGGCGAAGCCGATGACGTGGGCGCGGAAGTCGACGCCGAGCTTCTTCAACTCGGCGCCCAGCGCGCAGGGATCGGCCTTGCAGGTCTCGATGCCGTCGCTGATCAGGATCACGGTGGCGCGCCGCTCGGTGTATTTCAGCGATTCCGCCGCTTGCTTCACCGCCGCCGACAAGGGCGTCATGCCCTGCGGCGTGATGCGCGCGGCGATGCCGGTGAGCCTGGCGGCGTCGATCGGCCCGGCCGGCGACAGCACCTCGATATCCTGGCAATCGTTCTTGCGGCGGTGGCCGTAGGCCATCAGGCCGACCTCGACCTTGGGATCCCAGCCCTTCAGCAGTTCGCCCAGCGCCTCGCGCGCCACCTCGATGCGCGCCCGACCGCCGACTGGCGCCCACATGCTGCCCGAGGCGTCGAGCACGATCATCGCGCGGCCTGCGCCGCCGGTCGTCGTCGCCGCCGTCGGCGACGTCTGAGCCCAGGCCGTGGGCCAAGAGATGGCCAGAGCCGCGGCGGCAATCATCATCCGACGCATCGACTTACTCCCGATCCGGTGCGGTGGTCTCATCTTGCCGTGGTCACGATCCATGGCAAGTGCCGGCAAGCCTCGAATCGCGGTAGAGTGGGTTGATGACCCGCTCGATCACTGTCATTGGCGCCGGCTTGGTCGGCGTCTGTTGCGCGCTGCACCTGCAACGCGAGGGCTTCAAGGTCCGGCTCGTCGACAAGGGTGAGCCAGGCCGTGGCGCGTCTTTCGGCAATGCGGGCAGCTTCGGCACAGCCTCGTGTGTGCCGTTTTCCATGCCGGGCATCCTGAAGAAGGTGCCCAGGATGCTGCTCGACGGCGAGTCGCCGCTGAAGCTGCGCTGGAGTCACGTGCCCAGGGCGCTGCCCTGGTTCCTGAACTCCATCGCCAACTCGCGCCGTTCCCGGGTCGAGGAGATCGCGGCCGCGCGCAACTCGCTGCTGGTGCGCGTCCACGACGGCTATGCGCCGCTGATCGAGGCGGCGGGCGCCGAGCGGTGGGTGAAGGGCGACGGCCTTCTGATGACCTTCGAGAGCGAAGCGGCCTTCGACGGCGCCGCTTACGCGCTCGAGCTGCGGCGCCGTCATGGCGTTCACATGGATATCCTCGACGGCAACGAGGCGCGCCAGATCGAGCCGGCCTTGGCGAAGACCGTGGTCAAGGCGGTGTCGTTGCCCGACGTCCAACGCACGATCGACCCCTTCCGGCTGTGCAGCGCGCTGGCCGCGGACTTTGTGCGCCGCGGCGGTGAGATCGAGAACGCCGAGGTCCGCGGCTTCGAGATCGGCGTCGAGGGTCCGACAAGGATTCTGACCACCAAGGGCTCGATCGAAATCGAGAGCGTGGTGATCGCCGCCGGCGTCTGGTCGCGGCCGCTGGCGGCCCAGCTGGGCACCCGCGTGCCGCTGGAGGCCGAACGCGGTTATCACGTCATGTTCGCCAGTCCGGGCTTCGGATTGCGGCGCGCCATCACGTCGGTCGACCGCGGCATTTCTCTCGCCGATATGCACGACGGCATTCGCGCCAGCGGCGTGGCCGAGTTCGCCACGCCCGACGCGGCCCCCGACATGCGCAACGCCGATATGGTGATGCGGCACGCTAAACGACTGCTGCCCGGCCTTGACGGCGAGCCGGCGTCGAAGTGGATGGGGCCGCGCCCGTCGCACCCCGATTCGAAGCCGGTGATCGGCCGTTCGCCGCGCTATAGGAACGTGTTCTTCGCCTTCGGTCACGACCATCTGGGCCTGACCATGGCCGGCATCACCGGCAAGCTCGTCGCGGAACTGGCGACCGGCAAGCCGACCACCGTTGATCTTGCGCCGTTCCGGCCCGACCGTTTCTGAGAGCGCACCGATGAGCACCATCGCTAAAGGCGGCAAGGCAGTCTACGGGGCGCCCCTGGGCGTCCTGATGCTGCAGGCGCGCTTTCCGCGCATTCCCGGCGACATGGGCAACGCAACGACTTGGCCATTCCCCGTTCTCTACAAGGTGGTGAAGGGCGCCAGCCCGGAGAAGGTGGTGCTGAAGGGCGCCGAAGGGCTGCTGCAGGATTTCCTCGACGCCGCGGCCGAGCTGGTGTCGCTGGGCGCCGAGGCGATCACCACCAATTGTGGTTTCCTCTCGCTGTTCCAGCGCGAGCTCGCGGCGCATGTGCGCGTGCCGGTCGCCACCAGCTCGTTGATCCAGGTGCCATGGGTGCAGGCGACCCTGCCGCCGGGCAAGCGGGTCGGCGTGATCACCGTCAGCGGCTCGTCGCTGACGCCCCGGCACATGGAGGCGGCGGGCGTGCCGCTCGACACGCCGTTCGTCGGTACCGAGCGCGGGCGCGAGTTCTTCCGCACGCTGATCCTGGGCGAGAAGGAGGACATGGACGTCGCCCGGGCCGAGCAGGACATCCTCGAGGCGGGACGCGCGTTAATGCAGTCGCATCCCGACGTTGGCGCCATCGTCCTGGAATGCACCAACATGCCGCCCTACGCGGCGGCGCTGCGCGAGGCGCTCGACGTGCCGATCTACGACATCTACTCGATGATCACCTGGTTCCACGCCGGGATCCGTCCGCGGCGCTTCAACGCCTGATGTTGTCCTCTCCTCCCGACGGCGAAGATGGGTCGCGCCGCACCGGCGCGGCGCTTGCGCCGGCTCCCGGGCAATCGTTCGTTTCGAGGGTGGCGGGCCACCATGGATATCGCCGTGTTGATCCCGATCGGCGACGACGGGTGGCTGATCGCGACGACGTCGCCGTGATATATGGCGACGTTCGCATCCGCCGGAGCCGAGCATGGAACTGTCGAACAAGTCGGCGCGCGAGCTGTTCGCCGAGGTGCAGGCCGATCCCAAGCGGCGGCGCTTCGGCTTCGGCCGCAAGCCGGCGCTGATCAACGTCGACCTGCAGAACGCCTATACGCGGCCGGCGGAGTTCGTCACCGCCTACGAGACCGATCCCCGTCAGATCGAGCACGTCAACGCGCTGGCGCGGCTGTGCCGGCGGCACGGCCTGCCGGTGGTCTGGACGTATGTCGCCTATCTCGACTCGGGCGAGGATTGCGGCGTGTGGGGCACGCGCAGCGACACACCGGACTCGCTGCAGAACATCAAGGCGGATTCGCGCCGCGCCAAGCTCGACGATCGCTGCGAGGTCGACCGCGCGCGCGACATCGTGATGCACAAGCGCATGGCCTCGGCCTTCTTCGAGACCAATCTCGCCTCGCTGCTGACCTATCACCGCGTCGACACGGTGATCGTCACCGGCGGCTCGACCTCGGGCTGCGTGCGCGCCACCGCCGTCGATGCCCTGTCGCGTAGCTTCCGCACGATCGTTCCGCAGGAATGCGTCGCCGACAGGCACGAGAGCCCGCACTTCGCGAACCTCTACGATCTCAGCGTAAAGTACGCAGACGTGCTGCCGGTCGCCGAAGTTCTGGCCTGGCTGGAGCAGTACCAGCCGGCGAATTGACGCGTCCGCGTCAATTGAAGATCGACGGATCAATCAGCGGCTTGCCGCGTGGTCGCGCCGGTTCGGGGCGGTCGCAGCGCTGGAAGAGGCCGCGGCCGGCCGAGCCGCTCATGCGGCCTTCCTCCATCACCACCTCGCCGCGCGACAGCGTCATCACGGGATAGCCCATGAGCTCGCGGCCCTCGTAGGGCGTGCAGTCGCAATTGTGGTGGAGGATCGCGTTGGTCGAGGCCAGCGCCACGAACTGCTGGAGCGTGATGCAGCCCTTGTTGACGCCCTCCACCACATCGGCGGCGGTGGCGATCGTCGTGTTGCGCACGACGAGATCATACTCGGCCGTGACATCCTGCGACGGCATGGTGATTCCTTCTCCCCGCCTGCGCGGGGAGAAGGCAAAGATCAGGTGCCCTCGGTCTCGCGCGCGGCGGCCTTGCGCTCGACGCGCTTGATCAGCTTCTCGGGTCGGCGCTTTTCGGCCGTCTTGAACAGCGAGAAGGTGCGGCGGACGTAGTTGGTCACGGCCTCGGCGCCGTTGGCGAACTCGTTGAGTTCGGGCGTCCACTCGGCCTCGACCAGGCGCACCGGGCGCGTCGGATCGTCGGTCTCGAAGCGCAGCATGAACCACGGCTCGCCGCGCTTGAGGATCAGCGGCTTGGTCGTGTCCCACCACTCGAAGGCCCACATCATCACCCGCGGCCAGATGTGGATCGGCAGGCGCCCGCCGACGAAGACGCCGGGAATCGGTGGATCGCGGTAGGTGAGGTAGGGCGGCAGCTGGTTCATCCAGCAGACTTCGTCGGCCACGAAGTAGTAGGGCGTCGAGATCTGGATCAGTGGCCGCTGCGGATGGCGCCACTGGCCGGCGCCGTTGAGGTGCACCAGCTTGGACAGATGCTGGCCGGTGATCGCGCTCTGCGCACCGTCCATATTCTGCAGCGCCGGCTTGCCCTCCTTGTCGCGCACCAGGCGTATCGACAGGTCGATCGGGCAGGGCACGACGAAGTGGCGGCTTTCGTAGTCGACCACGGCGGGGCAGTTCTGCAGCGCCTTGGCGGTGCGCGGCTCCTGACTGTCGGTGCGGCGGAACTGGCGCGGCTCCTCCCAGATGAAGCCGGCCTGCTGCGCCTTGAGCAGCCAACCGACCTCGACGACGCGGCTCTTGCGGGGCGGCTCGGGGGTCTTGTTGATGTAGTGCAGCATGCGTGCAGTGTGCCGCAACTTCGTGTTTTACGCGAGCCTGAACGCCTTGAGCGTCGCTGTGGCGATCGATTCTCCCCACTCCTGGACGAAATGGCCGCCCTCGGCGACCTCCATCGGCGGCGGGCAGCCTCGGATCGACTGGCGCAGTGTCGCCATGACCGAGGGACCCAGCACCGGGTCCTTCATGCCCACGGCCATGAACGTCTCGCCGGTCCATTCGGTCGCCCACCAGTCGCGCGCCCGGCGCGAGAGGGCCGCGCCGTCCGCGCCCAGGCGGTCGCAGACCAGATTGGGGAAGCGCCGCACGCCGGCCTTGTAGCTGGCGTCGGGGAACGGCGCGTCGTAGGCCGCCGCCTCGGCGTCGCTGAGATGCGGGCATCCGCGCTTGAGCAAGGCGCCGATCGCCATGTCGGGCCGACTGTTGTTGAAAGCGCGCCAGTCGAGAAACGCCTGCGGCAGCGGCGCGTCGCCGGTCGCCAGCATCGTGTTCATCGCCAGCAGCCGGGTGAAGCGCCGGGGCATGTCGGGCGGCAGGGTGAGGCCCAGGAGGCCGCCCCAGTCCTGGCAGACGAGGACGAGATTTTTCAGGTCGAGCCGCTCGACGAAGGCCGCGAGCGACGCGCGGTGGAAGCTGAACGTGTAGGTCGACTCGTCGGCTGGCTTGTCGGAGCGACCGAAACCGAACAGGTCCGGTGCCACGATACGATGGCCGGCGCTGGCGAAGATCGGGATCATCCGGCGGTAGAGGTAGCTCCAGGTCGGCTGCCCGTGCAGGCACAGGAAGGTGGTGGCGGCGTCGCGCGGGCCTTCATCGAGGTAGTGCAGGCGCAGGCCGTCGATCTCGAGGTAGCGCGGCGCGAAGGCATAGCCGGGCAGGTTGGCGAAACGGTCGTCGGGCGTACGCAGGGCGGCGGGCATCTGGTTCCTGGCGGTGAAAGCGCTTACAACTCAGGCCACTATGGCCCAACCGCCAGCGAAATCCACCGAACGCGGCGAGCGCGACAAGCGCCTGGCCGACGCCCTGCGCCAGAACCTCAGGCGGCGCAAGGCGCAGGCCCGGGCGCGGGAAGAGGCCGGGACGGCCGAGCCACCAGCGGAGAAGCCCGAGAAGTGACCCCTGCTTTCCTGCGGACGGGGGAAGGTAACGGAAGACGTTGAGCCGGCGCGCTGGCGGGGCTAGAACCGGCCACCGGGCGAGCCCCTCCCGCGCGGTCAAACGGAGTGTGACATGGCGATCATGTCGGATCGGTGGATCCGCCGCATGGCGACCGAGCATGGCATGATCGAGCCGTTCGTCGACGCGCAGAAACGCGCCGGCGTGATCTCCTTCGGGCTGTCCTCCTACGGCTACGACGCGCGTGTCGGACCGGAGTTCAAGATCTTCACCAATGTCAATTCCGCGGTGGTCGACCCCAAGGAGTTCAGCGACGCGAGCTTCGTCGATCGCACGACCGATATCTGCGTCATCCCGCCCAACTCCTTCGCGCTGGCGCGCACGGTCGAATACTTCCGTATTCCCAGAGACACGCTGGTGATCTGCGTCGGCAAGTCGACCTACGCGCGCTGCGGCATCATCGTCAACGTCACGCCGCTCGAGCCCGAATGGGAAGGCCACGTGACCTTGGAGTTCTCCAACACCACGCCGCTGCCGGCGCGCATCTACGCCAACGAGGGCGCCGCCCAGTTCCTCTTCCTGCAGGGCAACGAGCCCTGCGAAACCTCCTATCGCGATCGCGCCGGCAAGTATCAGGGTCAGCGCGGCGTGACCCTGCCGCGCATCTGAGGCGGAGGCGACGATGGACCGAATCCGCATCCGTGGCGGCGCGCAGCTCAAGGGCAGCATCCGCGTCTCCGGCTCGAAGAACGCCTCGCTGCCGTTGATGGTCGCCTCGCTGCTGACCGACCAGCCGCTCACGCTCAAGAACGTGCCGCGGCTGGCCGATATCGACACGATGATCACGCTGCTGCAGCAGCACGGCACCGAGGTAAGCTGCGCGCCGGGCGAGAACGGTCACAGCCGCTCGACGACCTTGACGCTCACCACGCGCGACATCGCCTCGACCGCCGCGCCTTACGACATCGTGCGCAAGATGCGTGCCTCCGTCCTCGTGCTCGGCCCGCTGGTGGCGCGCTGCGGCGAGGCGCGGGTATCGCTGCCCGGCGGCTGCGCCATCGGCACGCGGCCGGTCGACCTGCATATCGCCGGCCTGCAGGCGATGGGCGCCACCATCGAGCTCGACGGCGGCTATATCGTCGCCCGTGCGCCCAACGGCCTGCGCGGCGCGAAGTATGTGTTCCCCAAGGTCTCGGTCGGCGCGACCGAGAACCTGCTGATGGCCGCGTGCCTGGCCAAGGGCGTCACCACGCTCGACAACGCCGCGCGCGAGCCCGAGATCACCGATCTCGCCGAATGCCTGGTGGCGATGGGCGCGAAAATCACCGGTGTCGGCACCGAAACCTTGCGCATCGAGGGCGTCGATCGACTGCGCCCCGCCGAGCATTCGGTGATTCCCGATCGCATCGAAACCGGCACCTACGCCATGGCCGTCGCCGTGACGGCGGGCGACGTCGAGCTGATCAACGGCCGCATCGACCTGCTCGACAGCGCTGTCGACAAGCTGCGCGAGGCGGGGATCGAGTTCACGCCGACGGCAAGCGGTTTCAGGGTCGCGCGCAGCAACGGGGCGCTGCACGGCGTCGACGTGATGACGGAGCCGTATCCCGGCTTTCCGACGGACCTTCAGGCTCAGTTCATGGCGCTGATGACGCGTGGCGAAGGCGCCTCGATGATCACCGAGACGATCTTTGAGAACCGCTTCATGCACGTGCCCGAGCTGACGCGCATGGGCGCCAACATCAACATCCACGGCGCCTCGGCCATGGTCCGAGGCGTGTCCAAGCTGCGCGGCGCAGAGGTCATGGCCACCGACCTTCGCGCCTCGGTCTCGCTCGCCATCGCCGCGCTGTCGGCCACCGGCGACACGGTGCTGCACCGCGTTTACCACCTCGACCGCGGCTACGAGCGGCTGGAGGAGAAGCTCGCCGCCTGCGGCGCCGATATCGAGCGCCTGAAGTGAGCCAGCGCCTGAAGCTCAAGGCGCTCGACGCCGAGGATCTCCAGGTGATCTCCGCCGCTTTGCAGGACTCGCTGGTCGCGGTGCGCGACATCGCCTGGATGGCCGCGGAGAAGCGCTTCGCCCTGGTCGCCAACCGCTTCCGCTGGGAGGCCGCGCCCGACGACAACGGCGCCTGGTCGCGTTGCCACAGCATCCTGGGCTTCGCCGATATCGGCGCCGTGCGCCACGCCGAGATGCCGCTGTCGGAACCCGACCGCATCCTCGGCCTGCTGGCGATCGAAAGCGAGGCGGCCGAAGGCGGCGGCGTCATCGTGCGCCTGCGCTTCGCCGACGGCCGCATGATCCGCCTCGAGGCGCCGCGCTTGCTGTGTCATCTGGAGGATGTCGGCGAACCGTGGCCGACGCGGTTCAGGCCGGATCATCCGCTGGCTGATACAACGTCCTAGCCGATCTTACCGTCCCCTCCGGGGGAAGGTTAAGTGGCCTCACCCTTGTCGCCGCCGTTCGCATGTGCGAAACCGCCCGGCCGTCAAGGAGTGCCGGACGTGACCACGCAGACCGGAGGCGTCGCCGCCCCCGCCAATGACAAGCTGATCCTGGCCTTGCCCAAGGGACGTATCCTGGGCGAGGCGGCGCCGTTGCTGCGGGCTGCCGGCATCCATCCCGAGCCCGCCTTCGACGATCCGGATTCGCGCCTGCTGCGCTTCACCACCAACATCGACGACCTCGATGTCATCCGGGTGCGTAGCTTCGACGTCGCGACCTTCGTCGCCTTCGGCGCGGCGCATCTGGGCATCTGTGGGTCGGACGTGATGATGGAATTCGACTTCCCGGAGATTTACGCGCCGATCGATCTCGGTATCGGCAAGTGCCGCCTCGCGGTGGCCGAGCCGGTGGAGATGGCCGGCTCGGACGATCCCAGGAGATGGAGCCATATCCGCATCGCCACCAAGTATCCTGCGGTGACCCAGCGCCATTTCGCGGCGCGCGGCGTGCAAGCGGAGTGCATCAAGCTCAGCGGCGCGATGGAGCTGGCGCCCAGCCTCGGTTTGAGCCACCGCATCGTCGACCTCGTCGCCAGCGGCAAGACCTTGCGCGACAACGGCCTGGTCGAGATCGAACATATCGCCGACGTCACCTCGCGCTTCGTCGTCAACCGCGCCGCGCTCAAGACGCGGCCGGAGCGCGTGAGCCATTGGATCGAGCGCTTCCGCGATGTCGCCGTCGCGGCCTGAGGTGGCGGGCCCGCTGCGGCTCGACGCGCGGTCGCAGGATTTCGAGGCCGCGTTCGCGGCCTTCCTCGCCAAGGACCGCGACAGCGGCACCGATGTCGATGGCGTGGTGCGCGACATCGTCGCCGACGTGCGTCGTCGCGGCGACGCCGCCGTCATCGAGTACACGGCGCGCTTCGATCGCCTCACCTTGACGCCGCGGACCTTGCGCTTTTCGGCCGAGGAGATCGCGGCGGCGGTCGCCAGCGTGCCGGCCGCGCGGCGCGAGGCCATCGCTTTCGCTGCGAGGCGCATCGAGGCCTATCACCGCAAGCTGCTGCCGCGAGACATCGACTTCACCGACGAGGCCGGCGTGCGGCTGGGCGCGCGCTTCACGCCGATCGACGCGGTCGGCCTCTACGTGCCCGGCGGCAAGGCGGCCTATCCCTCGTCAGTGCTGATGAACGCCGTGCCGGCCAGGGTCGCGGGCGTGCCGCGCATCGCCATGGTCGTACCGACGCCCGACGGCGCGATCGATCCACTGGTGCTGTGCGCGGCGCGGGAAGCGGGCATCGACGAGATCTACCGGGTCGGCGGCGCTCAGGCGGTGGCCGCTTTGGCATGGGGCACGGCGAGCATCGCGCCGGTCGACAAGATCGTTGGCCCCGGCAACGCCTATGTCGCGGCGGCCAAGCGCCAGGTCTTCGGCAAGGTCGGCATCGACCTGATCGCCGGCCCGTCGGAGATCCTGGTGATCGCCGACGGCCGCAACGATCCGGGCTGGATTGCCGCCGACCTGCTGTCGCAGGCTGAGCACGACGAGGCGGCGCAGTCGATCCTGATCACCGACGACGCCGCCTTCGCCGAGGCGGTGTGCCGCGCCGTCGAGAGCGAGCTGAAAGCGCTGGCAACGGCGTCGCGCGCGCGCGCCAGCTGGACCGGCAACGGCGCCATCATCCTCGTACCCTCGTTGCGCGACAGCGCGCCTCTGGCCGATCGCATCGCGGCCGAGCATATCGAGCTCTGCATGGAGCAGGGACCGGCCGCCGACTTGCTCCAGCGTATCCGCCACGCCGGCGCGATCTTCGTCGGTCGTCATACGCCGGAGGCGATCGGCGACTACGTCGCCGGCACCAACCATGTGCTGCCGACCTCGCGCACCGCGCGCTTCTCGTCCGGCCTGGGCGTGTCGGACTTCCTCAAGCGCACCTCGATCGTCTCGTGCGACGCGGCGTCGTTGGCGCGGCTTGCGCCGGTGGCGGTGACGCTCGCCGAGGCCGAGGGCCTGCCGGCGCACGGCCGCTCGGTGTCGATCCGCACCAATCGCTCACCATCGTCGTCCTCCTGAGCGCGGCGAGGTGTGTCGTGAGCGATTCGCGCACCGATCTGGTCGTCGACATCGAGCTCGACGAGGAGTCGATCCAGTATCGTTCGGCCGAGGCCGAGCACGAGCGCAAGGTCGCGATCTTCGACTTGCTGGAGGACAACAGCTTCCGGCTCGTCGGCGCCGACGGGCCCTATCGCCTGCGCGTGGCGATTCACGAGAACCGCCTGGTGCTCGACGTGCGCGCGGCGAAAGACGGCGACAAGCTGCGCGACATCGTCCTGTCGTTGACGCCCTTCCGCAAGGTCGTGAAGGACTACTTCATGGTCTGCGAGAGCTACTACGACGCCATCAAGCGGCTCAGCCCCTCGCAGATCGAGGCGATCGACATGGGTCGCCGCGGCCTGCACGACGAGGGCTCCGGCCTGCTGCGCGAGCGCCTGGCCGGCAAGATCGAGGTCGACCACGACACGGCGCGCCGGCTGTTCACGCTGATCTGCGCGCTGCACGTCAGGGCCTGAGACCGCCGATGGCGAAGGGCGAGCTTCCCAACAGCGTGCTCTTCGCCTGTACCCACAACGCCGTGCGCTCGCCGATGGCCGAGGCGCTGGCCAAGCGGCTTTACGGCGTGCGGGCCTATTTCGACTCGGCCGGCGTGAACGCCGGCGAGGTCGATCCCTTCGTGCTCGCGGTCCTCGACGAGATGGGCGTCGACCTGCACCGCCATCGGGTCAAAGCCCTGGAGGATGTCGACCCCGGCGAGTTCGACCTGATCGTCACGCTGTCGCCCGAGGCGCACCACGCCGCGCTCGAGCTGACGCGCGACGTTGCCACGGCGGTCGAGTATTGGCCGACGCCGGACCCCAGCGCGGTCGAGGGCGATCGCGAGGCCCGCCTGCACGCCTATCGAAGCGTGCGCGACACCCTGATGCTGCGCATGCGCGCTCGTTTCGGCGCCACCGGAAGCGTCGAGGTGTGAGGCGCCGCCTTGACTTGACGGGCGGGTGGTAGCAATCCTTTCGTCATCCGAGCCTTATCCGGACTGCTGAATGGCCAAGGAAGACCTGATCGAATTTGCCGGCACGGTCAGCGAGTTACTCCCCAACGCGACGTTTCGCGTGAAGCTCGACAATGACCACGAGATCCTCGCCCATACCTCCGGTAAGATGCGCAAGAACCGCATCCGTGTGCTCACGGGCGATCGCGTCCAGGTCGAAATGACGCCTTACGATCTCACCAAGGGACGCATCGTTTTCCGTTTCAAGTGAGGCCGGCGCGCTGTAGGGATGGCGCGCATGCTGTTGTCCTGTCCCCTGGTGCTGGCGTCCGCCTCGCCGCGTCGTCTCGATCTCTTGCGGCAGATCGGCGTCGAGCCAGCGCGCGTTGCTCCCGCCGATATCGACGAGACGCCGGCCAAGCGCGAGCTGCCGGTCGCCTATGCGCGCCGCATGGCGCGGGCCAAGGCGGCGGCGGTGGCCAGCGACGGCGGGATCGTGCTCGCCGCCGACACCGTCGTCGCCTGCGGCCGGCGCATCCTGCCAAAGGCCACGACGGTCGAAGAGGCACGCGCTTGCCTCGCGCTGCTGTCGGGCCGCCGCCATCGCGTGCTGGGCGCCGTGTGCGTCGTCGGCGCCAATGGCGCGCGGCGCGAGCGGCTTGTGGTGAGCGTCGTACGGTTCAAACGGCTGGACGCGGCGGAGATCGATGCCTACCTGATGTCGGGCGAATGGAACGGCAAGGCCGGCGGCTACGCCATCCAGGGACGCGCGGCGGCGTTCGTGTCGTTCCTGTCCGGCTCCTACAGCAACGTCGTGGGCCTGCCGCTGTTCGAGGTCGCGCAGATGCTGCGATCGGGCGGGTGGCTGAGATGAGCGGTGTCGATCGCGTGGTCTGCCACGAGAGCGAGACGGCGACCATCATCGCCTCGCTGGCCGGCGCGCGCCTGCTCGATGTCAGCGTGCGGCCGCGCGATCACCAGGATCTCGAGGGCGCCATCATCCTGGGGCGCGTCGAGCGCTTCTCGCCCGAGCTCGACGCGGCGTTCGTCGACATCGGCCAGGCGCGCGGCGGCTTCCTGCGACGGCTCGACATGGTGGGGTTCGAGGACGGCCGCGCGCCTCCGGCGGGCATGCCGCTGCTGGTCCAGGTCTCGCGTGAACCGACGCCAGACAAGGGCGCTCGGCTGACGATGAATCTCGGCCTGGTCGGCCGCTACGTCGTCTTCAAGCCGCACGAGCAGGCGGTGAGCTTCTCGCGGCGCATCGACGATGCCCAGGCGCGCGACCGGCTCGCGGCGGCGATGACCGCAGCCGGCGCTGGCGAGGATGGCGGCTTCACGGTGCGCACCGTGGCCGCGACGGTCGCGCCCGAGTTGGTGGCGCGCGAGGCGCAGGGGCTGACGGCGCGCTGGGAATCGCTGCGCGCCCGCGCGCTGGCCTCGACGCCGCCGGCGACCTTGCACGCGGAGCCACATGCGCTGTTGCGCGTGCAGCGCGACCATGGCGGCACCCTGGCCGAGATCGTCGTTGACGATCGCACTCTCGGCCTGCGCCTGCGCCAGGCGATCGATACCGCCGGCGACCGAACGAGCCTGCGCGTCGTCGAGGGCGCCGACGGCGCGGTGCTCGATTCCTTCGACATCGCCGGCCAGATCGAGACGGCGCTGGCGCCGCGCATCGCGCTGGCCTCGGGCGTCGAGCTGCTGTTCGAGCCGGGCCAGACATTGTGTGCCATCGATGTCGATACCGGCTCGGCGGGCGCGCGGCAGGGGCTGGGGCCGCGCTCGCCGCTGCAGGCCAATCTCGAGGCGGTCGAGGAGATCGCGCGCCAGCTGCGCCTGCGCAATATCGGCGGCATCGTCGTCGTCGACTTCATCGATATGCGCGGGCCGCACGAGCGCAACCAGTTACAGGCCGCGATGGCGGCGCGGCTCGCGGAGGATCCTGTGCCGACCCAGGTGGTGGGCATGACGCGATTGGGCCTGATGGAGATCACGCGGGCGCGGCGTGGGCCGCCGCTTTCGCGCGCGCTGGCCGAGGCCGGCATGCTCGAGGGCGACGGGCGATGAGCCGCGAGCGTCCGCGTTTGCGCGTCGTCGGCGCCAACGCCGCCTGCGCGATCTGCGGCAAGCCGGTAGACGCGAAGTATCAGCCCTTCTGCTCCAAGCGCTGCGCCGATATCGATCTCGGCCGCTGGTTCAAGGAGGACTACCGCGTGCAGACCGACGAGGCGCCCGGCGAGCGCGATCCGGAGGAGCGGTAGCTCAGGGCCGGCAGCCGAAGCCGGAGAGGTGCTGGCGCATCTGGTTGCCATAGTCGCGGCATGAGCGGGACAGCGCCGCGCGCCCATCGCTGTTGTCGGCGATCGACCGCCAGCCCGTCCGCATCTGGTCGAGCGCCGCTTGAAGCACCGGCGCCAACTCCGGCGGGACGGCGGCCGCCCGCATGCAGGCGGCGAACCAGACCAGGAAATCATCGCAATCGCGCACGCCCGTGCGCTCCTGCGCGGCGACGGGAGACGCGGCGATCATGATCGCGATGCTGATAGCGGCGAAGCGGCGCATGGCGGGCTCCCCTTATGGGCAGCCCACATCATGCCTCATTTCATGAGCGAGCGCACGCTCATTTTTTCAACAGGCTCAGAACTTGCAGCCATAGGCCGACATAGACTGATTCATCGACGTGGCCGTGCTCTTGCAGGCCGATTCCAGCGCCGTCCGGCTGTTGGCGTCGGTGGCCGAGGCCTTCCAGGCCGTGCGCATCTGGACAATCGAGTCCTTGACCGCCTGCTGCGACGCCGCCGGCATCTTCGCGACGCAGGCCTCGTACTTCTCGAGGAAGTCGTCGCAGGCGGCGACGCCGACCTTGTCCTGCGCCAGCGCGGGCACGGACAGAAGCGAAACCGCGAGCGAGGCGGCGACCAGACGAATGCGCATGGACAGGTCTCCCGAAAACGACAGGCGCATCGGGGTGATGCGCCTGTACAAAGTGTGCACTCACTTTATGACGCCGGGCTGACGGCGTCAACGTCTTCTACTGCACGCTCAACGTAAGCGATGTCTTGAGGCCGCGTTGCACTGCCGCGGCGATCTGGCCGAGTCTCCGGTGCTCAATGTCGACGGAGTTGGAGCTATGTCGGAGACAGTGCTCAAGCCTATATCGGAGCCGGCGCGGCGGCTCGAGATCTTCACCGGTGCCGGGCGGCGGCGAGCATGGAGCGCCGATCAGAAGGCGGCCATCGTGGCCGAGAGCCTGGTTGGGACGGCGTCGGTGAGCGCGGTGGCGCGGCGGCACGGGCTGACGCCGCCGCAGCTGTTCGCCTGGCGGCGCCAAGCGCGCGGCGCGTCCGAGGTGGCCAAGGATCGGCTGAGCTTCGCGTCAGTGGTGGTCGGTGGATCGGCGATCGAGATCGAGCTTGGTGGCGCGACGATCCGTGTTCCGTGTGGCAGCGACGCTGCAACGCTGCGGGCGGTGTTGCAGGCGATCAAGGCCGTGGCGTGATCGTCCCGTCGGGTGGCGTGCGGGTGTTGGTGGCGACCAGGCCGGTCGACTTCCGCAAGGGCGTGGAGGGCTTGGCGGCGCTGGTGCGCGAGGCGATGGGCGGCGATCCGTTCAACGGCACGGTCAGGGTGTTCCGGGCCAAGCGTGCCGATCGGGTCAAGCTGATCTTCTGGGACGGCACGGGCATGGTGCTGCTGTGCAAGCGGCTGGAGGACGGCAAGTTCCGCTGGCCCGGCGTGCGCGACACGATCCTGCGACTGAGCGCGGCGGAGTTGCAAGCCTTGCTCGAGGGGCTCGACTGGCGGCGTGTGCACGAGCCGCGCCAGATAGCGGTGCCGGCCGCGACGAGTTGACTCGGGTGGCGCGAGAAGATCGCACGCCGCGCGCATCTGTGGTCCACTGTGTCTGTGAACGCGCAAGCCGATGCCCTGCCCGATGATCCCGGCCTGCTCAAGGCGATGTTGCTCGCCGAGCGGCTGGAGAGCGAGCGGCTGCGCCAGATCATCCGCGAGTTCCAGCGTCATCGCTTCGGCCGGCGAGCCGAGAGCCTTCCAGAGGATCAGCTCGAGCTCGCGTTGGAGGAGACCGAGCAGGAAGTGGCGGCGGGCCAGGCCGCGTCCGAGCCGACCAATCCCGCCGAGCGCAAGGTGCGCGCCGCCCGGCGCCGGATCAACCGCGGCAAGCTGCCGGCGCATCTAGACGGTGCTCGATGTGTCGAGCCGCGTCAGCCCATGTTGCGCCGGCGCGCTGCATCGCATCGGCGAGGACGTGTCGGAGCGTCTGGATGTCGTGCCGGCGCAGTTCCGGGTGCTGGTCGTGCGTCGGCCGAAGTACGCCTGCCGCGCCTGCGCCGATGGGGTCGCGCAGGCGCCGGCGCCGGCCCGGCTGATCGAAGGCGGGCTGCCCACGGAGGCGACCGTGGCCCATGTGCTGGTGTCGAAGTTCGCCGATCATCTGCCGCTCTATCGCCAGGCCCAGATCTACGCGCGCCAGGGTGTCGCCCTGGATCGCTCGACCTTGACCGACACAGGGGTTTGGTTACAAACCCCGAGGTGGGCCGCGCGGCTTTCCTGCTGCGGCCGGTGCACGAACGGCTGCTCGACAAGCTGAAGGCCTCGCCCAAGCTATTCGCCGACGAGACGACGGCGCCGGTGCTCGATCCCGGGCGTGGCCGGACCAAGATCGGCCAGCTCTTCGCCTATGCCCGGGACGATCGGCCGGGGAGCGGCGGCGATCCGCCCGGCGTGGCCTATGTCTACGCCGCCGATCGCAAGGCCGAGCGTCCGATCGCCCATCTCAAAGGCTTCACGGGCATCCTGCAGGTCGACGGCTATGGCGGCTACAAGGTGCTGGCCAGGCACAACGAGGTGCGGCTCGCCTTCTGCTGGAGCCACGTGCGCCGCAAGTTCCACAAGCTCGCCACGCCCGGCCCGGCGCCGATCGCCAGCGAGGCGCTGACGCGCATCGCCGAACTGTATCGTATCGAGGGCGAGATCCGCGGTCGTTCCGCCGAGGCGCGCCGCATGGTCCGCCAGCAGCGAAGCCGGCCTCTCGTCGACGCTCTCGAACCCTGGCTACGCGCCAAGCGCCAGCTGATCAGCCAGAAGACCAAGCTCGCCGAGGCGATCCGCTACGCCCTGTCGCGCTGGCAGGGCCTGTGTCTGTTCCTCGACGATGGCCGCGTCGAGATCGACAACAACGTCGTCGAACGCGCCATCCGGCCGCTCGCCTTGACCCGCAAGAACGCGCTGTTCGCCGGCTCCGACGGCGGCGCCGA
>Ga0194122_10002085_pt1 | contig 22656 bp, 23 predicted proteins | sample TA2MahCa10mmetaG_FD_155487 | JGI IMG/M metagenome (GOLD analysis project Ga0194122, IMG submission 155487) | Freshwater microbial communities from Lake Tanganyika, Tanzania - TA2015021 Mahale Deep Cast 10m | ecosystem: Environmental > Aquatic > Freshwater > Lake | place: Tanzania: Lake... | reverse complement strand
ATTGTTACCATCCGACAGGCACTAAACATGTCCAGTGGCGCTGATATCTGTCACTGGCTTTGTGGGGAGCGGAACAGTCATCATCGATGGGAAGTTCCTGCGTTTCTCGGTCATCCCCGAAATCGAGGGAAGAACACAGATCAAGATACTGTTGTCATCAACTGGGCGCATGGTTTTAAAGATCGACCCGGCACAGCATTTAACTATTCAGAGATCGATCCCCACCTTGTCAGTATGGCGATTCGAGCATCCACTAAAACGTCGATCGCTGAATTTGCAGAGAAGGCTCTCTGGGCGCCAATTGGGGCCGAATCAGATGCTGTCTGGCTGACAGACTCAAAAGGAGTAGAGGATGTCGGAGCGAGTTTCTTAGCAACACTTCGAGATTGGGGTCGTTTGGCACTGTTAGTTGCTCAGCAGGGTAATATTCTGGGCAAGCAGGTCATCAAGCAGACATGGTTTGATCAGTGTCGAACGTTTCTACCAACAGAGAGCTATTTACGTAAAGGCCGCATCTCTGGATATGGAGGTGGATATAAGTTCTTTTTTCATCACCCAACTGATAATGGATCATGGTTACGCTTCGGAGGTGATCTTGGTCAATCCATCTATGCTGACTTTAAAAGCGGAACAGTCTTGGTAATATTGAGTGCATCTAATGACGGTGGGGGTGAGTATCCTCGTCTTTTTGAAACATCAATCTCCGCTACTTCGGTTATATAATTTCCGCTGAAATTTGAGTTAAACCTCGAGAGACTGAATTACCAATCAATTTCAATTATGTTGCAAATTCTGGAGGCCACCGATTTAAAGTAAGTCACTCAGTTCGTCCACTACAGCAATCGCCCCTGGAAACTCCTCGTTACCAAAAAATTGGCTACGTACGATCACAGTGGGGACGCTCGCCCCTTGGGCTGCTTGCAGTCCGTTGACAGAATCTTCGATTGCCACACACTCGTCAGGCCGAGCTTGGAGTCTCTGGACGGCATGCTGGTAAGCCTCAGGGCTTGGTTTTTTTTGAGCAACATCCTCCCCGCAGACCGCAAAAACTGGCGGGGCGCACCGGCCCTGGGGGAGAATTGCAAACTCCCAGAGCGAATGCCAGTTACTCAGACTCGTCGTTGTAACGACAGCCCACCGCTGTCCCGCCTCTGTAATTGCCTTGATTAATTGAATAAAACCCTGACGCGGTCGAATCAGTCCGCTGGCCAATCGCTCGCCATACAGGATGTTCTTGCGCTGGTGGATACTTCGAAATATCCGATGGCCCTGCGATGTTAAAGCGGGCTCGTAGTTCACCCGACGCGCATAACTTAACATCCGCTCAAATCCTCCGGTTACCGCAAGCAGTTCGGCATAGTCCGCTACCGACCAAGACCATGGGATCTCAAACTCCCGGAACGCTTGATTAAATGCAGGTAAATGGCCCTCACCCTCTGTCTCGGCGATCGTGCCATCGACATCGAACAGGAGCGTTTTCCCATGAAGCGCCGGATGCATACGTGTCGCTGCTCGGGGCCGCTGTGCAACCCAAGGCCTAGCGGCCGCGAGATTCTAGAATTTCTACCGCGGGCAAGATTTTTCCCTCTAAAAACTCAAGAAATGCGCCACCGCCAGTCGAGATATAACCAATCTGCGAGGCGATATCGAATTTTGAAATCGCCGCTAAAGTGTCACCACCACCGGCGATCGAGAAGGCCGGTGAGTGTGCAATGGCCGCGGCAAGCATTTTTGTGCCCCCTGCAAACTGGGGGATCTCGAACACGCCTACCGGACCATTCCAGACGATTGTTCCAGCATTTGCAATGATTGCAGCGAGCCGAGACGCGGTTTTCGGCCCGATATCCAGAATCATGTCATCGCCCGCAACCTCACTGGCAGGAACCTTATTGGCACGCGCTTGGGCGGAGAATTCGTTGGCGACGACAACATCCTCGGGTATCGGGACCTCCGCCCCTCGGGACTCCATCATCGCCATAATGTCTCGCGCCTGGCCAACCAAATCCTGCTCTGCGAGCGAGCGCCCAATGGGAAGTCCTTTGGCCAACATAAAGGTGTTGGCGATTCCACCGCCAACAATTAATTGATCAACCTTCGAGGCCAGCGACTTAAGAATCGTGAGCTTTGTGGAGACCTTAGAGCCCGCAACAATTGCAACCATTGGCCGCCTGGGGTTGTGCAGTGCTGCCGCCAAGGCATCCAGTTCGGCTGCCATCAGGGGGCCGGCGCAGGCAAGGGGCGCGAACTTGGCCACACCGTGGGTAGTCGCCTCCGCCCGATGCGCAGTGCCGAATGCATCGTTCACATAAATATCGCAGAGTGCTGCAATTTTCTTAGCCAACGCATCGTCGTTTTTCTTTTCCCCCCAATTAACCCGACAGTTCTCCAGCAAGACCACCTCGCCCGGCAGAACCGAAAATCCGCCATCGACCCAATTCGGAATTAGCGGTACTTTTCGGTTAAGTAACTGGGCGAGTCGGGCCGCCACGGGCGCAAGCGAATCCTCGGCCCTGAGTTCGCCCTCTGTGGGACGACCCAGGTGCGAGGTCACCATCACCGCAGCGCCCTTCGCAAGGGCCTGCTCGATTGCGGGAATCGATGCCCGTATCCGCGTGTCATCAGTGATGGCGCCGGCGTCATCCTGAGGAATATTTAAATCGGCACGAATGAACACCCTCTTCCCCTCAAGTGGCAACTCGGTCATTCGTAGAAACTTCATGCAAGTCCTTTAAAAAAAAGTGGTACGTCTTTAATGGTGGGCACGATTCGATCAGGCGCAGAATTCTCGATGGGTTGGCCCATGTTGTAGCCATAGGGAACTGCCCAACATATAACGCCCGCCGCCTTTGCGGTCGCAATATCAATTGACGAGTCCCCCACAAAAAGAGACTCGCCCGCGCTTACGTTTAGCGCGTGAAGACAATTGTAGATCACAGTCGGGTCGGGCTTTTTTACGGCGTAGGTATCGCCGGAGATCACCAAATCAAACATTGACGTGAACCGATGACGCTCTAAAATGCGCTCGGTAAAACGACGCTCTTTGTTTGTAATAATCGCCCGCCTCACGCCAAGATCTTGTAGTTGCGCAAGAGCGTCCAGCACATCGGGGTAGGGCCGACTGTCGGACCCTGCACACTCAAAATAATGGTAGACAAAGATCTCCATAACCTGAGCCCAGTGCGCATCATCAGGGGGCTTGGCAACAGAGTTCCAGGCCTGGCGCATCATCCAGCCCGTGCCGTGCCCAATCCAGTCGCGAACTTGCGCCTCAGAGACCTGTGGCAACTGATAGTGACTGAGCGTGCGGTTTGCAGACTCAGTAATCTCGCTGGCCGTATCCAGCAGCGTGCCATCCAAATCAAACATGACTAAGGCCATCCTGCGACTCCCCAGTTAACTTCGACGTTTTCGGTCCATTAGCCGAAGAATCATGGGCGTGAAGATCAACTGCATCGCCAGGCCCATCTTGCCGCCCGGAATAAGCAAGGTATTTGGTCGCGTCATTATTGAGTTATGCAACATCGACATTAGATATGGAAAGTCAATGCCCTTTGGGTTCGCAAACCGGATCACAACCATACTCTCGTCGGGGCTGGGAATATCGTTCGCAATAAACGGATTGGATGTGTCTACTGTTGGTACCCGCTGAAAATTCACGTGACTACGCGAGAACTGTGGGCAGATATGGTTAATGTAATCGGGCATTCGCCGCAGAATCGTATCGACAACTGCTTCTTGCGAATATCCCCGCGCTCGTTTGTCACGATGCAGCTTTTGAATCCACTCGAGATTGATAATCGGCACAACACCCACCAAGAGATCCACGTGCCGCGCAACGTCTACATCCGGCCCAACATAGCCTCCATGCAGTCCTTCATAGAACAGAAGGTCCGCATCGGCTCGCATATCCTGCCACGGTGTAAAGGTTCCCGGCTCCTGCTGAAACTCGGCGCCCTCTGCGGCATCGTGAATATACTTGCGGACTTTGCCTTTTCCGGTTTTTGCAAAGCCCTGAAAGACCCCCTCAAGCTCCTTTAAGAGATTCGCTTCAGGCCCAAAATGACTAAAGTTGTTGTTACCTGCGTCCGTTCGCCTTCTCATCTCGGCCCGCATCTCCATGCGATTAAACCGATGCATCGAATCGCCCTCAAGCACCTGAGCATTAATGCCCTCACGCCTAAAGATATGCTGGAAACTACTCATCACCGTGGTGGTACCAGCCCCCGAAGAACCAGTAATTGCGACGATTGGATGTTGGACAGACATGTCAGCTCTCCTGGATCGTTAAGGTCGAATCAATCTCTGGTGCCCCTTACTGGAATAAGGAGCGCTCTTTGAAGAGTGGAGACGAGTAGGCCTGATCCGTTCCGGTATCAAATTCTTCGTGATAGCGCTCAATCCGCTCGACCTCGTTGCGCGACCCCATGATGACCGGAATGCGCTGATGAATCAGTTCAGGCTGTACCTCGAGGATCCTACTGCGTCCCGTGCTGGCGAGACCACCCGCCTGCTCGACCACCAATCCCATGGGATTGGCCTCATACATCAATCTTAAACGACCGGGTTTACTCGGATCTTTCGTGTCTTTCGGATACATAAAAATTCCGCCGCGCATCAGAATTCTATGGATCTCGGCCACCATACTTGCGATCCACCGCATATTGAAATCCCGGCCCCGTACATCTGTCTTTCCGGCCTTGCACTCGGTAACGTAGCGCAACACCGGAGGCTCCCAGAAGCGCTCGTTACTGGTATTAATTGCGAACTCACTCGTATCGGCAGGCACCTGAATATCAGCATGGGTGAGAATGAAATTGCCAACCTCTCGATCTAACGTGAACCCATGGGTTCCCTTACCCACCGTGAGCACAAACATTGTCGATGGCCCATAGAGCGCGTAGCCCGCAGCCAACTGCTCGCGGCCGGGCCTTAGGTAATCGGCCATCGCAACACAACGACCCTTCGGGGCCCGCAGAACTGAGAAGATCGAGCCCACTGAGACATTGACGTCGATATTTGAAGAACCATCGAGCGGATCGAAGATCGCCAAAAACGGGCCGCGTTTCTCCTCGGACAGCGCAATCGGGTCATCCATCTCTTCGGAGGCGAGCCCTGCAATAAGCCCCCCAAGTGTGAAGGTGTTAACAAATGCAGTGTTCGAAAGAACGTCTAACTTCTTCTGCACCTCGCCTTGTATATTTTCCGTCTCAAGGCTTCCTAAGATTCCCGCCAGTGCGCCCTTCGCAGTCATCGCCGATATTGCTTTCACCGCCGACGCCACATCAATAAGGAGTGCTGCTAGATCGCGAGCATCGGCGCTCCCGTCAAGCTCTTGGATTAGAAATTTTGATAAGGTTGTTCGACCGAGATGCATTTAGAGCCCTCCTTTGAAAACCCGTGATGCCAGTAAGTCGTCTGCTGAAATCACTGAGAGCTCCTCTCGAGTTACCCGATGACCGGGCTGCGACGCACTCTGAAAGACTCGATTCGCCTGCCGCAATCGTGCGCGATCAAGTGCATTACGAATTGATCGCGCATTGGCAAAATGCGGCTGCTGTTTTCGCAATTCGACATAACGACCCAAGACCTCTCGGGCACCTGGTTCAAAGGTATAGTGCATCTGTTCCACCATTTTGTCGGCTATCGAGAGTAATTCGGAGTTACTGTAATCCGGAAAATCAATATGATGAGCGATACGAGAAGACATTCCAGGATTTGACTTAAAAAACGTCTCCATCCGGTCTTTGTACCCCGCGAGGATCACGACGAGGTCATCGCGATTATTCTCCATGACCTGTAATAGAATTTCGATAGCCTCTTGGCCATAGTCTCGCTCATTCTCGGGACGATAGAGATAGTAGGCCTCATCGATAAACAATACGCCACCCATCGCTCGTTTCAGAATTTCTTTCGTTTTAGGCGCAGTATGCCCAATGTATTGGCCCACCAGATCATCGCGGGTCACGCTGATGACATGACCTTTTCGTACATAACCCAGCCGCAGAAGGATATCGGCCATCCGCAGCGCAACGGTGGTCTTGCCCGTGCCAGGGTTTCCCGTAAAACACATGTGCAGACTTGGGGTTGCCGCCTCAATACCCAGGCAAGCCCGGGCCTTTGACACCACCAGGAAGGAAGCAATCTCTCGAATCCTCTGCTTCACAGGCACCAGCCCAATCAACTCCTGATCGAGTTGACGGAGCACTTCGAAGACATTGGCCTCTTGGAGAATCGCATTGAGATCGACCGATGTCGGTCTCACTTCGTGCGATTGATCAACTGAAGAATGATTAGAATCGTGCATGAGCTATCCCCCAAGAAGCGTGCAGCTAGCCCTAAGAATAACGCTCCCCAGGTGCGTTATCGGTTGCATAGGAGTGGGTCGTATAACGAATAACCCGATTTTCCGCCTCTTGACGAACCAGGCCAAAACCAGGTTCGTGCGCGGGACGCTGAACAATAAAACTCATGCACATTGACTCAACCCCCCGGGTATTATCAAAGGCATTGACCTTGATATACGCCTTAGGGTTTGCCTTTCGACATGCGTTGAGCTCAAACACGACCGCTGCACCATCCTTGATCGTGAACATAGGGTTACCCCACATCGTCCAGTAGACATTCCGTGGGTGGGGGTCGTCGGTCCATTCAACCGATAGCGCCCAGCCCTTTGAGAGTGCGTAATCAACTTGCAGGCGGATTTCGTCGTTGGTTAAATCGGGTAGAAACGAAAATTGTCCTTGGGTAATTCTCATCATTGTCTCCGTATTCAGTTGTTCAGTCGAATCTCAGTGCGGGCGATCTCCATAAGAATCAAGAAGCCGTTGGCGTTGCAGAAAAATCGGGGGCATCGGTTGAGGTGTAGTTAAATTCGACGCCCTTCCAGGTCTCGAGTGCTTTCTCTAGGGGCTTACACCATTTGGCCGCTGCCTTGAGAATCTCGGGCCCCTCGGTGTCGATATCGCGGCCCTCATTGCGAGCCTTAATCATGCACTCGAGCCCCACCCGGTTGGCAATCGCGCCCGCCTGGATACCGTCAGGATGGCCAATCGTGCCGCCGCCAAACTGCAAAATACAATCGTCGCCAAAGAGTGACAAGAGCTGATGCATCTGGCCCACATGGATACCTCCCGACGCAACCGGCATTACTTTTTTCAGATCACACCAGTCTTGATCAAAAAACAGGCCTCGAGATAAGTCTTGTTTCGTGTAGGAATCACGGCAGACGTTATAGAAACCCTGGACGGTTTTAGGGTCCCCCTCAAGCTTGCCCACTGCCGTTCCCGTATGCATGTGATCGACGCCGGCGAGGCGCAGCCACTTCGCAATCACACGGAAGGAAATTCCGTGGTTACGCTGACGGGTGTAGGTGCCATGACCCGCCCGATGCAGATGCAAGACCATATCGTTCTTACGACACCAATTGCTCATCGATTGGATGCATGTCCATCCGACAATGAGGTCAATCATGATGATGCAGCTGCCTAACTGTTTGGCGAACTCGGCCCGCTCGTACATGTCTTCCATTGTTCCCGCGGTGACATTCAGATAGTGCCCTTTAATCTCCCCGGAATTCGCCTGCGCCTTATTAACGGCATCCATACAGAATAAAAACCGATCACGCCAGTGCATAAAGGGCTGACTATTAATGTTCTCGTCGTCCTTTGTGAAATCAAGGCCACCGGTTAAGCCCTCATAAACCACGCGTCCGTAATTCTTTCCCGATAGGCCAAGCTTCGGTTTCATTGTGGCCCCGAGGAGGGGTCGGCCATATTTATCAAGCCGCTCGCGCTCGACAATAATTCCGGTTGATGGCCCTTTGAATGTCTTAACGTAGGCTACCGGCACACGGATATCTTCCAATCGCCCCGCTTTCAGAGGCTTAAACGAGAAGACATTACCAATCAGAGAGGCCGTCATATTGGCAATCGATCCCTCTTCGAAGAGGATGATGTCGTAGGCCACATAAGCGAAATACTGCTGCTCGCTGGCCGTTCCTGGCCCGGTGTTGGGAACCGGATCCACGCGATAGGCCTTTGCCTGATAGGACTCATGGGCTGTCAGAAGATCAGTCCAGACGACTGTCCAGGTTGCGGTGGAGGACTCCCCCGCAACCGCGGCTGCCGCCTCAATGGCATCGACACCCTCCTGGGGTGTTATTCGAAATAGGCAAATGACATCAGTTTCCTTGGGCTCATAGTCAGGCCGCCAGTAGCCCATCTGGGCATATTTGAGAACGCCACCCTTGTAGCGCTCTTTTAAATCAGTGATCCGGCCTTCTACGGGTTTATTCATCTTGTCTCTCCTGTCGATAGCGCCCCATCAGCCTCGGGGATGGGAGAACTTTATTGGGCGCAATTAATAAGTTAAAGTCACTTAAATTGATTGAATAAGTAAGTTTCCCTTATGAAGAACCTAAGCCTCCGCCAGATTCGAATCTTCTCCTCGGCAGCCCGGCACAGCAGCTTCGCCCGCGCCGCCGAGGAGCTCCACCTGTCTGCGCCGGCTGTCTCCATGCAGATAAAGCAGCTTGAAGACGAACTCGGAACCCCGCTTTTTAGCCGGGTGGGCCGACGTGTTGAACTCACCAGCGCCGGGGAGTATTTCTGGGTCTTTGCTAAAAAAATCCATGGCACCCTATCCGAGGCAGAATCGGTCATGCAAAAACTGAGAGGATCAGAATCCGGGACCTTAAAAATTGGCTTGGTGAGCACCGCTAAGTATTCCGTGCCCCGCATGCTTGGCCTTTTCCGTGACGTTCATCCCGGCGTGCAAATTCGAATTGATGTCTGTAACCGCGATCAACTCTCTGAGCGACTTCGCGATGGCGAGATTGATCTTGCTGTAATGGGCCGACCACCGAAACACCTTGACACGCGTGCCGAGATATTTGCCCATCATCCGCATGCGTTTATTGCATCCGTCAGGCATCCGCTGGCCGGGAAAAAGCATATTCGGCCCGGTGCTCTAAGCGGTGAGGAAATGATCTCCCGCGAGGAAGGCTCTGGAACACGGGCGATCATGAAGAGCTTTCTTGAGCAACATCGGCTGAACCCGCCAATTACGATGGAGATGGCAAGTAACGAAACGATCAAGCAGGCAGTAATCGCTGGACTTGGTATCTCATTTGTATCCCTCCACACGGTCGGGCTTGAGGTCGAGCATGGCCAGCTGGTTGTTCTCGATATCGCCGACACGCCCGTGCTGCGCGCTTGGCATGTCGTTGCACTTGCCCAACGCCACCTCTCGCCCGCAGCAGAGGCCTTTCGATACTTTATGCTCGAGCGCGGGGCACAGCTCTTAGCCGAACAATTTCCAACCCTACAAGATTGAAAATAGAAGATATCGCACCTATGTCCCTATCCATTCGCTGGCTTACAGAAAAACTCGAAATCACTGGACAAATCAGGGCGGACGACATCGCCGAAATCGCAAATTCAGGATTTCAATCAGTGATCTGTAATCGACCTGATTTTGAATAAGGCGCTGATCGGCCTTGCGGCGCGAATGGGGCATGCGATACCCGAGTAATTCTTGGTGCCCGGAGCCGGAATCGAATCGGCACGGCTTGCGCCCCAGGATTCTAAGTCCTGTATGTCTACCCATTTCATCATCCGGGCAAGTTAGCGAAGCGACCCCTGCTGGGCCGCCATAGGATTCGAACCGTGCTTAACGTTACGCAGAAACTGATCAAACAGATTGCAGCTTGAGAGCCTTAACCCGGGATAAGGCTTTCGAAGCCTTCGTTGCTTGGCGAGCCTGCCACAAGTCAAAAGCGGTCTGCTGTTCAAGCCAAACCTCTGCAGCGCCACCGTGATCTCTGCCAAGCCAGCGCTCAATGCGCAGTGCCATCGCGGGGCTGATCGCTGCTCTTCCATTGAGTACTTTGGACAGCGTCGTCCGGTCGACTCCCAACTGGGCGGCAGCTTCGCCAACCTGCAGGTTCAGCGCAGGCAGGATGTCGTCCCTCAGGGTGAGGCCAGGATGGGGGGGGTTAAACATCGAATTCATAGTCACCTCAATGGTAGTCTTGGTAATCGACCAGCACGGCATCGCCGTTTTCAAACGTAAAGGTCAGACGCCAGTTGTCGTTAACGCTGACTGACCAGTGACCAGAAAGGCTGCCCTTCAGGGGGTGCCAGTCCCAGCCGGGTCTGTTCATGTCTTCAGGCCGCGATGCGGCATCTAGTGCTGACAGTTGCCGAGCCAGGCGCGGGGCATGAGCAGCTTGGATCCCGGCACGCGAGCCGGATTTGAAGAAGCGCTCAACGCCCTTGTGCCTGAAACTTCGAATCATTTCGTAAGTATAGCGTGTGGCGCCACGCGCCGCAATTTCTGTAATACTTGAAAAGGCCACCCCGGAGGGAGTGTCGGCTCCAGTCAAAGCGGTTCATGTCTTAGAATTCTCACTCAGGCACCATCTCCATAGAAAGCCAAAAAATCGGTGAATCTTCACTCTGACTACAGCGCGCGTGTGGTGCTAAACCACAACGATCTCCCTTGGATGGCAAGCCCCGAGGCGGGTGTTAGACGGCGCCTGTTGGATCGTTGCGGTGATGAAGTGGCAAGGGCAACCTCGGTGGTGCGCTACGAGCCAGGCGCTGTGTTTCCGCAGCACAGCCATGCACGAGGCGAGGAAATATTCGTACTCGAGGGCACCTTTAGTGATGAAACCGGTGATTATCGTGCGGGTACTTACATCATGAACCCTCCGGGGTCACATCACACACCGTTTAGTAAAGAGGGCTGCACGATTTTCGTGAAAACGGGACATCTGCTTGCCGCGCCCGATCCTCATCAATAAAAGTCGGGCTCTGGCCCCTCAATTTTCCAGGTAGGCGAAAACTCATGGGCATATGGATCGAACTGGGAGTTTTTTTGCTGGTCGTGGTCTTCGCGATCCATCAGCTGAACGATTTAAAAAAAGAAAAACTCAAGCGCGAGCAGCAAAGTAAAACTGAATCATCAGACCATGACAGTCGCTGAACGCTTTTTATTCAAGCCCTTCGACAATCAGAAAGGTACGATCCGTTGCTTTGCGGCTTACGGGAAGTAGCGCCTGGTACTCGGCTGAGTCATAGAATTCCTCTGCCCGCGCAACGCTATCAAATCGCAGCAAAACAATGCGGGTCGGTGACCAGAGCATTTTCTCCTTGACAACCAGCCTGCCACCGCGGGCAAGGTACTGCCCACCAAACTTTTCAACGATGGGCTTTGCGCGAAGCTTATAGTGCTCCATCTCAGTTTCATCTTTGATCTGTGTATCCACAACAATATAAGCAGCCATCTGAAGTCTCCTTGCGGACTTTAGAGATTAAATTGCATTGTAGGCGCTTCAGCATTGGGCTGCGGTTCCCGCCCCCTCTAACTGAGCGATCCTGCTGTGCGTGGCCTGCCGGGTTGACAGCGTCAGCGTAAGGCCGTTTACTACTGAGAACCGTCAAACCCGCCGGACTATTGGGAATTCCTAATGAAAACGATTCGTCAGTTAATTCTTATTTTGCTTGCAGTTGGGCTGGTGTCTGGCTGTGGTGAAAAGGATGAGGAAAAAGCCTCACAGAACCGGCCGGCGATACCCGGATATTAAGGGGCAGCCGTGACACGCCACACCTTCTCGGGCTGCTGGGGTGTTCTATTTGTACTTTTCTTCTCTGCCCAGGCATGGGCAACGGATCAGGTAAAGCTTAACCCCTCGGGGCCAGATGCTGAACGACTCGGTATTGCTGAGGGATTTCCGAGTTGTCCCGGATCACTAACCAAGCCGGAATGTCGCGTCGGCACCTGGTCGGCGAATGAAAAAGAAGGACTGACTGATATTGTGCGGGCGCTCGGCAGCGTCATGCCGTTACCGCTGATGCGTGACCCTCCAAGGATCAGCTATCAGCAGGCGTCGAAGACTGTCGATGACTACCTCGCTGAGGCGAAAGTAACGGGTCTGATGATTCTCAAGGATGGTCAGATCGTGTTGGAGCGCTACCAATATGGCCGCCGTCCAGAGATGCGATTCAGATCTTTTTCCATGGCAAAGACTTTTACTGCGATGCTGGTAGGCATTGCCCATCAGAAGGGAATGATTCGGTCGCTCGACGATAAGGTGGCGGACTATTGGCCCGAGATCGTAAGCTCAGCGTACGGCCAGACGACGATAAAAAATCTTCTCTATATGGGATCTGGCGTGCCGTTTAAAGAGCTGTATACCTGGACGACTGGGGACGATAATTGGATCTGGGGTCAGGTGCTTTACGGACAGAGTAACCGCAGAAAGCCCGAGGCCATCACAGAATTTCTGAATTCAAAAACCCTCCGAGATGTGGAACAAGGGTCGCGCTTTCACTATGCGTCAATTGAAACGGAGATTCTGGGAAGAGTGCTCAGAAGGGCGACAGGCAAGACAGTCACTAAGCTCACCGAGGAATGGCTGTGGACGCCCATGGGGGCCGAATCCGATGCGCGATGGCTCCTGGCGACAACGGATTTGTCCGAGGCGACGGGCGGCGGCTTTAATGCAACACTCCGGGACTATGCGCGCTTTGGGGTTTTGCTGGCTAACGATGGCCGGCGGGGTGAACAGCAGATCTTGCCGCTGGATTTTCTGCTCGACGCAACCGATCAGAGCCGGCTGCCGAAAAATTTTCGGCCAAGAGTTGCAACACCGTTTTATGGTTATGGCTATCAGACGTGGATCTTTCCGATGAAGGAGCGAACTTTTGCGCTTCAAGGCATTCATGGTCAAGTGATTTATGTGCAGCCCGCCACTAAAATCGTGATGGTTCAGACAGCGGTGTTTGATCGCGCTGGGGGCACGCAGGATCCCGCCGCTTGGCGGCGTAATCTAGATCTCTGGTACGGCGTACTGCGAAGTCTTGGCGGCCGGATTAACGAATAGACGCTTGGCCCGTCAACCCGGAGGGTGCCGGAGTCCTTAAAGCAGCAAGCGCCTAATCTACTTTTGCGCCCGAGGCCTTCACGACCTCAGCCCATTTTTTGTGCTCAGACTCAATCAGAGCCGCAAACTGCGCGGGTGTGTTGCCGCTTGGGATGGCGCCAAGTGTTGCCAGCCGCTCCTTCATTGAAGGTGTTGCCAGCGATTTCGCGACCTCCTGCTGAATCCGATTCACAATATCAGCAGAGGTGCCTGCCGGAGCCAATAAGCCGAACCAGCTGCTTGCTTCGAAGCCCTTTAGATTTGCTGCCTCCTCTACCGTGGGAATATCCGGTAGGGCCGCAGAGCGCTGACTGCTGGTCACGGCGAGCGCCCGAAGCTTTCCGGACTTAATGAGCTGCATTGCCGAGGGCAGGTTATCAAACATGATGTGCATGTTGCCGCCGGCTAGATCCAGAAGGGCTGGGCTTGATCCACGGTACGGGAAGTGGGTCATAAAGGTGCCGGTCATACTTTTAAAGAGCTCTCCGGCAAGGTGAATTGAAGTGCCGTTCCCGCTGGAGGCCATATTGAGCTTACCTGGATTGGCTTTAGCGTAGCGAATGAAGTCATTGACCGAATTAATCTTATTAGCGTTGGCGAAGTCGGCATTAACGACCATCACATTTGGTACGCCAGCTACCAGCGTAATGGGTACAAAGTCTTTAAAGGGGTCATAAGGAAGCTTGGCGTAAAGCGCCCGGTTAATGCCGTGCGTGCCGACCGTTCCCATCAAAATGGTGTAGCCGTCGCCAGGCGACTTGGCGACCTGTTCGGTGCCGAGATTGCCTCCCGCACCGCCTTTATTTTCAATCACGAATGGCTGGCCAAATGCCTTCGCAAGATCAGGGGCGATCGCACGGGCAAGAATATCGGTGGTGCCCCCAGGGGGAAAGGGCACCACAATTTTTACTGGCCGGTTAGGCCAGGACTGTGCCTGTAACAGGCTGGGGCTGGCTGCTGTAACAATGGCTGCAAGTGCCAAACCTAAAAGGTGGGTTCTACGCGCAGTGCGTCGCATTGGTGTCTCCCTATTGAAAACTTATTCGGCAATGATGCCAGCCCGGCCAGGGTTCGCAATCCGCAGAGGGCGGGTTTTCAGGGTTTCTACTCAGGCGGGTTCGGACGACGAATCATGACCGCGACAAGTGTGATGACCGTGAGCGGCACGACAAAGCTCATCATGACGCTGGAGTAGGCCAATAGGGCATCGTGCTCCTGTGAGGCCATGATCAGGTAGGTGACATAGGCAAGGTAGTAGCCGAGAAAGACCCCGCCTTCCCAGCGCGCGATTTCTCGGCCAGTGAGAAACACAGGGATACACGCGAAGCAGACGGCCAGCATGACCCACTGATCGAAATGGATCACCGAAGCCGGCACATCAATTCCGTTGGCAGAGACTAGCCCTGTGATTCCGAGTCCGCCGAGAATATTGAAAGTATTACTTCCGATCACATTGCCCACAGCAATATCGCGTTCGCCTTTGAAGGCTGCCATGACTGAGGTGGCCACCTCTGGCATTGATGTTCCTGCGGCAACGATTGTTAGGCCAATCACAATGTCACTCACACCAATGTGCCGCGCAAAAATGACGGCCGCATCGACAAGCCATTCAGATCCCTGAACCAGCAATCCGAGTCCGATTGCAATTAGAACCAGCTGAATATAAATCGGACGATCCCAGGCGGACTGCTTTGCGTTTTCCGCCGCATATTCATCTTGGGTCGCTTGCGCTTCCTTTCGTGACTGCAATATGAGAAAGATCGTGTAAGCCGCCAGTGTCAGAAGTAGAAGTGCTGATTCCATTACGCCGATGCGCTGATCAGCAGAGATTACAAAAAAGAGCAGGCAGGCACCAATTAAAATCGGAACCTCTTGCCGAATGATCTGCGAATGCACCGCCAGCGGTGTAATCAACGCTGATATTCCCAAGATAAATAAGATATTGAAAATATTGCTACCGACGACGTTGCCGACCGCGAGATCGGTTTTGCCGGCAAGCGCTGCGTTTACCGAAACCGCCAATTCGGGCGCGCTCGTGCCAAAGGCCACCACCGTAAGACCTACCACGAGCGGGGAGACCCCGAGGGTGGTCGCAAGCCGGCCTGCGCCCCGTACCAGGGATTCAGCGCCCAAAATGAGTGCGGCTAGGCCTAGAAAAAACATCAGTGTTGTCATGAGGATTGAGTAGTGAGCATTTCATTGGTGAGGATCAAGACAAAATCATTCGCTAACCACCAGCCAGTCAAGCGTTTGCCGCCAGAGCGTTTCGCATTGCGGCCGAAAATAGCCCATGTGACCGATTGCAGGAACTCCGAGTTCCCTTGGGCTAATGGTGATTGGCTCAAGCTGGGCGTTGCAATAAGCTGCCATAAAAGCATCCCGCGAGGCGGGGGGCGCCCACTTATCATCTGTTGCATTAATTGCCCGAATCGGAATTCTCACTTCGGCGAACTGTGTTGCTAATTCGGGCAGCTCCGGGTCGTCAAAGAAGTACTTCGGAAATCGACACCAGCGGCGCCACTGATAAAAGACATCGCGGGGAATGTCCTCACCCATGCCAAGCATGCTCCAGGCCAGATAGCCCTTCGTATGAACCAGCAATGGCCCAAAGACATTCCAAAGCAAAAGCACGCGCAGCCGCTCTACTGGCGGCATCCAGCCATGCCAGCCTGCACCGGTTGCAAAAGTGGCAAAGCGCCTAATGCGATGATTCTCTGGAATTAGCCCGAGCGCATGGCCGCCGTAGGAATGCCCGACCATCCAAATTGGCCCGCTACCTTTTGCGTAAACGTGACCGAGAAGGGCAGCCAGATCAAGCCGGGCCCAGTCCAGAAAATTCATGCGAAATCCGCGTAAGCTTGCCGGTCGGGAAAGCCCAATCCCCCTGTAGTCGATTGTCCAGACCTCTACACCCTGGGCAGCTGCAGACTGTGCGAAACGGCTATAAAGGCCTTGTAGCACACCGGTGGCTCCAGCAATGATCAGCTGGCCGCTGGGGCCGCCTACCGCTAGATAATGGGTGGCCTCTAGCCGAAAGCCATCCGAAGCGACAATGGTGAGGCGGTCCGTCATGCCGCAAAGATTACTGCTTTTTCTCGTACCAATCCCGGCTTCGATTGACCACTCTCACCACCAGCAGCATTACTGGAACTTCAATTAAAACACCCACGACTGTGGCCAGCGCCGCCCCGGACTGAAACCCAAAAAGACTGATGGCCGCAGCGACTGCGAGTTCGAAGAAGTTCGACGCCCCAATTAAGGCAGACGGGCAGGCGATTGAATGCTTTTCGCCCAACTTACGATTTAGCCAGTAGGCCAGCGCTGAATTAAACAGGACCTGGATCAGGATCGGTACTGCCAAGAGCGCAATCACCAGCGGCTGCTGCAGGAGTGCCTCGCCTTGAAAGGCAAACAATAAAATTAATGTCGCCAGTAACGCAGTAATTGACCAGGGTCCGACCCGCTGTATTGCGGCTTCAAGGGCGGCCTGGCCTTTGGCGAGTAATGATTTTCTCCAAGCCTGTGCAAGCACGACGGGAATAACGACATACAGGACGACTGAAGTAAGCAGCGTGTTCCAGGGCACGACGATCGCAGAGATTCCCAGCAGCAGGCCCACAAGGGGTGCAAAAGCGAAAATCATGATCGTGTCATTGATCGCGACTTGGGAGAGTGTAAAAAGCGGGTCACCCTGGGTAAGCCGGCTCCAGACAAAAACCATCGCGGTGCAGGGTGCGGCAGCGAGAAGAATCAATCCTGCGATATAGCTGTCAATCTGCTCGGCCGGCAGCAGCGGCGCAAACCAGTGCCGGATGAAGAGCCAGCCCAGAAACGCCATCGAAAATGGCTTGACTAACCAATTTACAAACAGTGTGACGCCAATGCCGCGTACATGTTGCCGAATTTCGCGAAGGGCTCCGAAATCGATCCGCACCAGCATGGGGATGATCATGACCCAAATCAAAAGCCCAACGGGGAGATTGACGTTTGCGACCTCCAGTGCGCCTACGGACTGAATTGCCGCAGGAAAGAGCTGTCCGATGGTAATGCCAACTACGATACAGATGCCGACCCAGAGGGTGAGGTAACGCTCAAAAATGGTCATCGATGTCAGGCGGCTGCGTTTTTAAGTTTTCGGTATCAGGACTTCGCGAGATCACGGGCTGTGGTTTGGAGCCTGAGTTTGGTCAGGCGCTCTGGCGGAAGGCTGACCAATATTTCTAGCCGTCTGCGAATCAGATGCATGGTCTGCGTGAAGGCCTCGCGTTGTTGCGTATCACTCCCGCTGACCGCCGATGGGTCTGCATAGCCCCAGTGGGCTGTGGCAGGCTGGCCCGGCCAGATTGGGCAGACCTCGCCAGCTGCGTTATCGCAGACCGTGATCACCAAATCCATACGGGGCGCATCAGGCCTGCCGAAGATTTCCCAGCTCTTACTGGAAAGCCCAGCGGTATCAATTCCTGCATTTGTGAGTGCCTGAAGTGCGAGCGGATTGGGTGCCTGATGGTCTCGGGGGGCACTGCCAGCTGAGTAGGCCTTGAATCGGCCGCGGCCAATATGATTCAGAAGCGCTTCAGCAAGAATGCTGCGAGCCGAGTTATGTGTGCAGAGAAATAACACATTCAGTGGCGGTGAATTCTCGTTCAAGGTCAGGCCCCTTCGCACTTGAAAGCCGTATCGGCCGTGTCGATGCATTGCGCCTTACCCTCGCAGCAATTCTCAGAGAGGTAGCCCACGACACGATTCATCTGTGCAAACTCGACTCGATAAATCAGATTGCGGCCGGCACGCTCTTGATGAATCAGGCCGGCGTTGGCCAGCTCTTTAAGGTGAAACGACAGCGTTGCGTTTGGCAGATTCAGCGCATCGCTGAGCTCACCGGGCGTGGCCCCGGATGGTCCGGCCACCACGAGGCTGCGAAAGACCTGCAGCCGACTGGCCTGGGCCAGCGCTGCGAGCGCTTTTAAGACTTGTTGTTCTTCCATATTTCCAATTATATAGAAATATATGACAAAACGATGACAGCACCCCATGCCCGAGGGGGCTGGGATGCCAACTTGTGCAGAAAGATTGAAGACAGGAGACTTGCGAGATGACGTGTCGCTGCCTCTATTTGGCCTGACCTTTTGAGTCTCTCCCCCCGAGCAAAAGCCAGTACCGCCGGCATCATCGGCCTGCTGATTACCCTGGGCATCGCACGATTTGCCTACACACCGATGCTGCCCATCATGCGCGAGCAGGCCGGGCTGGGTCTGGGCGCCGGGGGCTGGCTGGCCACCGCCAACTATGCGGGCTACTTCACCGGCGTTTTTCTATGCGGCCGAATCAGTGATTTAAATCTTAAAGATCGGCTTTATCGCTGGGGCCTCATTCTGGCAGTGATCAGCACGGCCATGATGGGCATGGTCTCGAGCGAGGTGGGCTGGGCAATCTCACGCTTTCTTGCGGGACTGAGCACTGCAGTTGGCATGATGCTGGGCGGCGCCCTGGTGATGAATTGGCTGATGCGCAATGGCCAACGTGCCGAGCTGGGTGTGCACTTTTCTGGCGTGGGCCTAAGTGTCGTGATGAGCTCCTTTGCGGTCTTGATGCTATCGGAGCATGTGCTGTGGTGGGAGAACTGGCTGTTGCTCAGCCTGTTGGGCCTTGTTTTGGTGCTGCCTGCATGGGCCTGGCTGCCACAACCGATGCCCGCCCCGGCAGTGGAGCACGAATCAAAAATGCAGGACCGGCCACCAACAGTCGCGGTGCGAAGGCTGCTGCTGGCGTTTTATTTCTGCGCCGGTGTTGGATTTGTGGTGACCTCGACATTTATTGTCGCAATCGTTAACGCGCTGCCAGAAATGGAAGACGTTGGCTTTTGGGTATTCGTCATCCTTGGCATTGCCGCGGCGCCGTCTTGCATGCTCTGGGATTTGATCGCCCGGCGCGTGGGCGCAATTGATGCGTTATTAATTGCCAGTGTCCTGCATATCGCCGGTATTTTGTTGCCCCTTGCCGGCGGGGGGCTCTTTGGCCCGATCGCGGGCGCGCTGTGTTTTGGCTTCACCTTTGCTGGCATTGTGAGCATGATGATGGGCCTGGCGGGCCGTTTTTATCCGACGCGCCCAGCGAAGATGATGAGCACCTTGACCATCGCCTATGGCATTGCCCAGATCCTTGCGCCCGCGCTCACCGGCTGGATCAGTGAGCGCACGGGCAGCTACAACGCAGGCCTACTGGTTGCGGCGGCAGTCATGACTGTGGGGCTGGTGATGCTCGTTCAGCTTCGAGGCGCAGCCCGCTTACCGGATGAGGTTGAGTCTTGACGCGATTTCAGGTGAAACACAATATCTTCGAGTAAGGGGTCGGATGCCCGCGCGATTTCGTTTTCCATCAGCGCACCACAGCCGGGGCAAAAAAACTGCCGAAAAACTGGCTGATCATCGATATAGCGTTTCCAGTCGCCAACATTTGGATTTGAGGTCTCAATCGGCGCATTTTTCTGGGCACAGCCGAGTTTGTAGTTTTGATTGATGGGCCCTAAATCGAGACTGCAGCAGCGGCAACTCCAGCGCGGGCCGCGATCGTCCGCCCGGACCCATAGATTCTCAGTGGCCTCGAGAATCTTTTTCCCTGAAAGGCTGCGCGGACTCTTTGCGAGCTGCTGATCGGAGACTGGATGAGAGCGGCGCTCGTTGCGCATCTTGGCGCGCAGCTGCCCTGTGGCGCGTTGATCTAGCTCGCCTTTTGAATTCAGTACCACACCATAGATGGCGCGGGCAGCATCGACGGATACCGCCCGTTGCTCAGCGACATCATGCAGCACCTTGGCCGGATCACGCTGCAGCGGATCACCAAATCCACCGCCCCCGGTCCACGTGACGGCATATACATCGGATGGACCTTGCTGAAAGTTCTGCTGACGCAAGGCGAGTGTCTCGTCACGGCCGGTGAGCTCCCCAATATCTGCGGGCATGTCGCGGCTTTTTAGTCGCTGGCTGATGTTGCTGTCGCGTTTGAATTTATAAATGTTGACTGTCGCGGGATAGCCGCCCATCATGCCGGTCGATGTTGGAATGGCATTGCCCGATGAGAGGGTGTCGTGCGTAATGCTCGGTGTACCGTGCGCCTTAAAGCAGGACTCGGCCGAAAGCCCGCCCCGATGTAGGCCTGCACCCCCAGAATCCACGACCTCTTTTCGATACATAAAGAGCACCGGAAAAGTCTGCTCGGTATGTTCGACATTGGGCAGTTTGCAGATGGGCGTTCGGGACTGGCCGCCCGTGGAGATGCCGTCGCCAGTTGCGAAGGCCCCAATCGCACCCCCGATCGGATCAACCAGCAAGTAGCCAAAGCGCTCGCCCCACTGGTCCTGACCACGGAAAATTGTGGCGGGCCATTGGCTGGTGCCGCCAATACACATAATGTCTTTGCGCATCTCCGTGTCGTTGTAGATCATTTTCGCAAGGACGTTGTAGGCCGGATAAAGCGAGATTTCCATGGCCTGCACGGGGGCGGTAGAGACCGACGCCGGAAAGTTCGCGCAGTTCATTGTCCCGGGGGAGGGGTCGAACTTGACATGGCGCAGCGCCCCGCCGATTGCGAAATACTGATCCCAGCACAGCAGCTGATTCAAGGCCACCATGATGGATCCACGCCAGCCCGAGAATGTGGCGTTCATCGCGCCATCTTGGTCGGCGGTACCTTCGTTTTCAAAAATCAGCGTGTTTCCAGCCTTGCGCAGGGTCAGCTGCACACGGTGGGTCTTGCGATCGCCAGGCCGGCAGCATTCAACATAGGTACGATCCCGCCAGACCCCATCGGGCAGCCGGCGCATTTTTTTTAAGAATGCGGCCTCGCCGTCATTGAGAATCTTATGCATCACGGCCTTGACAGTCTCAGGGCCGTAGCGCTTCAGTAGCGACTCTACCCGCTGCTTGGCAGTGGTGTTCCCGGCGAGTTGCGCACGAAAATCAAGTGCGACTGAGTCTGGCTTACGAGACGAGCGGAGGTAGAGCTCTTCGATATCCCTGCGGATTTCTCCCTTTTCGATGATCTTCACTGGCGGAATTAAGATGCCTTCTTCATAGGCGTTTTCTGCCGACATGCAAAAGCTAGACGGCGTAATACCACCGATATCGTATTGATGCAGACAGTTGGTTACCCAGCAAAAGAGCTTTCCTTCGTGAAACACGGGGCAAATCAGCATCACATCCTGCTGATGGGCGGCGCCAACCCAGGGGTCATTGGCCAGGAACATGTCGCCATCATGAATGCCAGGATTTTCAGACCGGTTTTCAAGAATCCATTTCACCTGGGTATCGGTCACGCCTGACATGTACTGCATATAGGGGCCGAAATACACGAACTCACCGCTTTCGGTGAGTATGGATGGGTTTAGATCCAGCGCATACATTGCCACTGGTGAGCCAGAGAGTCGCTGGATTGTTGCGCCATGTTCTTCATTGATATTCCACAGGCTGTGTCGAATTACCTCGTAGGTAATGGGATCAATTTTTTTAGCGGCAGTGGTCTGAAGTTTCAGGCGTGGCGAGATGCTGAGCTTTTCCGGTGGCACATAGCCGGTCTCACGGCCGTTGAATTTCACATTCTTAATTTCACTGATCTTTGGCATGACTATTTCCCTTAGCTTTGATTGGCATCAAAGTGAAGCTCAAAGTTACCGTAAGCATCGACGGTGAGATGCTGTTCTGGGTGGATCACGATGGTGGTGTCGGTCGTTTCAATGACTGCTGGCCCAACAATCAGATTTCCGGCAAGAAGTTTGGCGCCATCGAAAATTGGGGTAGAGACTGATTTTCGATGATCCGCCCAGTAAATCTTCCGGTGGCTGGTGAGCGCTATCTTTTTGACGGCCTTAGTCAGTCGGGATGCCTTCGGTAAGGCGATCGTGCGGCCCACGCCCCGTGCGCGCAGGCGGAATGTCACCATCTCGAGTCGCGATTCGCTGTAAGACGACCCCTTGCCGTAGATGGCTTCGTAGCGCTCATAAAACTGCTCGGGAATGGCGCGCAGTTGCTTTTCACTCAGCCTGAGCGCAGCAGCCCGAGCTGCAGGAAGGGGGACTTCAACTTCATTGATTTGACCGCGGTGCCGCATATCGACGGAGAACGTAAATTCCCGTCCCCGTGCCGGAATGCCATCATTGTCGAACTGTTTGATGGCCCGCTTTGAAAGTTCTTTCAGGGTGACATTGAGATCATTAAGCGTGAAGGGCGAGCCAAGAATTTCGACTTTCTCGTGGATATGAAGAATGTTGGCGGTAGCGGCGCCCAGCGCACACCAGGTCGATGCGATGCGATTTAGCGGAATCAAGACACGGGCCACCCCCAGCTCTCGGGCGAAAACGCCAGCATGCACAGGGCCAGCACCGCCAAATGCAAACAGGGTGAAATCCCGCGGATCAAGGCCTTTTTCAACGGTGGTCTTGCGAATAATGTCAGCCATCTTGTATTCGGCGATCTTCGCAATGCCTGCAGCAGTCTCCATCAGGCTGATGCCCAATCCCTCGGCGACCCGGGAAACCGCCGCAATCGCCTTCTCGCGATCCAGCCGCACCCGGCCCCCCAGAAAATTATTCGGATCGATATAGCCCAGCACTAAGTCAGCATCGGTCACGGTGGGTGTGGTGTTGCCTTTGCCATAGCAGACCGGGCCCGGGTCAGCGCCGGCAGAGTCCGGCCCAACCCGCAGTGTTTTTGTTGCTGGGTCAACCTTGGCAAGTGATC
>Ga0194122_10002078_pt1 | contig 22702 bp, 21 predicted proteins | sample TA2MahCa10mmetaG_FD_155487 | JGI IMG/M metagenome (GOLD analysis project Ga0194122, IMG submission 155487) | Freshwater microbial communities from Lake Tanganyika, Tanzania - TA2015021 Mahale Deep Cast 10m | ecosystem: Environmental > Aquatic > Freshwater > Lake | place: Tanzania: Lake... | reverse complement strand
GCTGCCGAGTTTGAGGAAAAGCGCCGGCAACGCGAACTGGCTTCGCTGCAACGGAAAGCTGCCCAGCTTGGTTTCCGCATCCAGCCAGCCGCTTAATCGAATCAATCGGTTACGGGGAGTTTCTGGAGAGGACGTGCTGTTTCCTTCGTTCTTTCTGCTATTCAGTGCGCCCTGGACGCTGCAAGTAGATCAGATCACCCGCGGACCGCGCCATCACTTCTTCGGCTATATCGGCCACGTGCAGAATATTCCGTGGAACCAGTCGGGCCGCCACATCGCCGCGCTGGAAACCACTTTTCAAGAGCGAATGCCGGGCGCGGCCGACGCGGCCCAGGTGGTGCTGCTCGACACTCGCCGCCAATTTCGTGTGGTGCCGCTCGATACCTCACGCGGCTGGAACTTCCAGCAGGGCACGATGTTCTACTGGAACCCCGCCGCGCAGGAAACACAGCTCTTCTTCAATGATCGCGACCCGCAAACCGGGCACGTCTTCACGGTGCTCTATGACGTGGCCAAAAAACGCCGGCTGCGGGAGTACCGCTTCGCCGCGGCGCCCGTTGGCAACAGCGGCGTGGCGCAAACCGGCGGCATGTTTCCCGCGCTGAACTACGCGCGCATGGCGCGGTTGCGGCGCGTCACCGGGTACCCAGAAGCCTTCGACTGGAATCCTCCCACGGCTGACGCGCCAGATAACGGCGGGGTTTTTCTGGTTGACGTTGCCACGGGCCAGCAGCGCCTGCTGATTTCGTTCGCGCAAATGGTGGAGCGATTGAAAGCCGAGCGTTCGGAGATTGCCGGCGCGCCCCTGTTCATCAATCACACGTTCTGGAGCCGCGACGGCCAACGGCTGTTCTTCTTCATCCGCGCGCATTTCGACAATCGCGCGCAACGCGTGAAAATCCCCTGCACCATTCGTCCGGACGGCACGGACTTGCAGGTGGAGCGCTTGATTGGCAGGCATTCGGAATGGGACCGCGGCGCACGGATGCTCGGCAACGCAGACAAGCGGCAGGCGATTTACGACGTGGACCACAACGAAGTGGTCGGGGCGCTCGGTACGCCCGAGATTTTTCCCGAGCCCGAGGGCGACATCGCGCTCTCGCCTGATTTCAACTGGCTGGTAAACGGCTACCGCCGCGGGCAACAGAACTTCTACAGCGTCTTCCACCGGCCCACGGGCGACTGGCAGCGCGCCGAGGGTCCGCCGCAAGCAGGCTTCACCGCGGGCGACCTGCGCGTGGACGGGTCGCCCAACTGGAACCGCCGCGGCGATGAGATTCTGTTTCCGGCCATCGCCGCGGACGGTACGCGGCAGTTGTTCCGCATCCGCATCGTGCGCTAATACGACAGCAGCGTGCCGCCGATATAGCGCAGCCCGTCATTGTGCTGCATATAGTACGTCACAAGAATCCGGCGGTTCGGCAACACCACCGCCCATGGATAACCAAGGTCCGAGCCGCCGCCATCGTCGCACAGGACGGCTTCGGGCGCGGCGGCAAAGTTCGTACACTCGGCGTCGAGCACGCGTGCGCGGATGCCGTGCGGTTTGTGACGGTAGCCGTAGACGAGGAACACGCGGCCATCGGCGAGGCGCGCGGCGTGGTGCGGGTGGCCTTGCCAGCCCGCATCCTGGTAGGCCTCAAAACTCTTGCCGCGGTCGCGCGAACGGGCGATCACGGTGTGATCGTTCATCGCTGCCGTCCGCACAAACGCCACCAGATCGCCCTGCGCGGTTTCGTAGAGCGACGTTTCGTTGAACGACACCTTGCTGTCGGTGGCGATCGGGCACGAATAGGTCCATGTCTCACCGCGGTCCGCTGAGATCATCAGATGGATGTCGGTGTGATCGTCCGCGGCGTTGGCTTTCGGATACGCCACCGCCCAGTAGAGCCGGCCGTCGCGGCGCTGGCATATCGCGCCGCGATTGTACGCCGGCAGCGGGCGGCCGAGGCTGTCCTTCACCCCGCCGCGGTCCGGCACCGGCGGCGGAGTGAACGGACCTTTCCAGGTGCGCGCGCCGTCGTCTGAACGCATCACGTAGCCGCCTTGAAACGCAAACCGCCGCCGCTCGCCGCCCACCACGTGCATCCACAGGTAGGATGCGCACACGATGGAGCCGTCGCGGAGTTGCACGATGCACGGATCCTGCGAGCCGCCCCAAGGGTGCGCGTAGATCAGTTCCGGTTCTTTCGTCCACGTCTCGCCGTTGTCGCGCGAGCGCACCAGCACGCAGTAGCTGTTGGAATCGGTGTGGCTGTAGCCCATCTCGCCGATCAGCCGGCGGTTGGGCGCGCGGCGAAACGCCACGATCAACTCGCCGTTCGGACGCCGCACGATGGAGGGAAACGCACAGTAGTGCTGGTCGCTCGAGTAAATGGTGACGTCTTTGATCTTCGTGAGCTCACTGCCGGCGGCCGATGAAGCCGAAGCAGCGGCCAGGGAGGAAAACGCAAATTGGCGGCGATTCATGTACCCGGCATTTTATCTTGTTGCCTTGGGCAGAGGCTGGAAGCGAAACACCTCGTAGACCGGCACCCGCTGCCGGTCGCGAATGGGCGGCGTCACCATCACACGCTCGAATCCGGGGACGCGTTTCCACGGCGCGTTTGCATTGGGGAACTGCTGCTGCCCGTCCGTGTGGCCGACGAAGATCCAACCGGACCGCGCGGCCAGTTGCGCGTGCGGCAGCGCGGGGCGCGCTGAAAACTCCATGCGCAGCGTGCCGCGCGAGGCCAGCAGGAGCGGCTCTACGATGCCCCAGTCGTTGACGAATACGCCGGCGGGCTTTTGCGCCAGCACCTGATTCGTCATCTCGTAAACAGCTTCGGACCACGGCGTATCGGCTCCCTTTTTTTCGAGCAGCGCGTAGTGCCGCGCAATCACGCCCGCATTCAGCGCCGCGCCAATTGCCAGCGCCACGGTGAACCGGCGCGGCCAGTGCGCCGCGGCCAGCGCTAGCAGGCACTGCGGCCAGGGCCAGATCAACACCACATGATGCGCCGAGCCGCCCGCGCCCCGCGTCAGCGCCATGCAGAGCCACGACGCGCCGAGCAACGTGACGAAGAACAACCCCAACCGGTCTCGTGAAGCGAGTGCCCAGGCCACGGCCATGCCGAGCAGCCACGGTAGAATACCGGCGCGCGGCCAAGGGCGTCCATCGCCGTCGCGCACCAGGTAGCCGTAGAGCGTGGTGCCCTCGAGCGAACTGTGCAGCAGCAGCAGTTTGCCCTTCAAATCGCTCGCGTCGAAGTGTGCCGTTTCCGCCGCCGTGCCGCCGCCGGTGCGCACGTTGTAGCGGATCCACGGATAGGCGCCCAGCGCGAAGCAGATCATCGCCACGCCGGCAGTGCGCAACGGAATACGCGCACGGGCTTCGCGGTGATACGCCGCCGCCACGGCCGCGGCCAGACCGATGAGCGTCCACAAAAACGTGGTTTTGTTCCACAGCGCGAGGCCGAACAGAAACGCCCCGGAGTGGATACGCCGCCGCTCGAAACACCACAGACCCGCCACGGCGAGAAAGCGCTCGATCGCCACCGGCCCCCAATCACAGCGCGTGGTAAACACAAAGGCCGGATCCAGGGCAAGCAGCGCGCCGCCCATCCACGCCGCGCGCTCACCGGCCATGTGCCACAGCAGCAGAAACGTGAGCGCCACGGTGGCCGCGGCCACAGCCACCATCGGCAACCGTACGGCGGCGGCAGAGACGCCAAAGGCCGCGAAGACCGGTTGGTACAGGATCGACTTCAGCGAGCCAAGATAGGGCAACTGCATCAGCGGCACGCGGTGGCCGAACACACGCGTTTCGAGAACCACAGTGCCGCGTTCCCACACTCCTTGCGCAAACAGGAGTTCATCGGCCTGCAACCCGGGCCGGTCAATCTGGTAGGCCGCCACCGCAAAAAACAACGCAGCCAGCACCAGCGCGCCCAGGGCGCGGCGTTGCAGGGCTGAGGTCACTGCACCGCCGCCCGGATGCGCTTAAGGGCCTCGGCCGCCGCTTCATACCGCGGCTCGATGCTCAGGGCTTGTTCGAAACACTCGCACGCACGGGTGAACATTTCTAGGCCGGCATAGGCGCGGCCGAGATTGAACCACGGATAATGGTAGGCGTCGTAGCGCTGGCTCACCGTTGCTTTTTCGAGCCACGGGATCGACTCCTGGTGTTTCCCCTGGTTGATCAGATACGCGCCGATGTCGTTGTATGGGTTGCCGAGCGTCGGGTCAATCAGTGTCGCGTTCTTGCACTGCACAATCGCCGCCTCGGCGTTGCCCTGCAGGTTGTATGCCCAGCCCAGAAACGTGAAGGCCTCGGCGGTGGGGAACAGCTCAATGGAGCGCTTGTACAAGTCCACGGCCGAGTCGAGTTCACCCTGGCGCTGCAGCATGTAGGCCTGTTGAAACAGTTCGAGAGCGAGTTCGTGGCGGGGATCGTCCGTCGTCATCGCGTGTGTTCCTCGATTGTATCTGCCTTCTTCGTACAATAAAGACAACATGGTTTCGAAAGTCCGAAAAGCGGTTTTCCCCGCGGCGGGTCTTGGCACTCGTTTTTTGCCGGCCACCAAGGCGATGCCGAAAGAAATGTTGCCGCTGGTGGACAAGCCGCTGATCCAGTACGGCGTGGAAGAAGCCATGGACTCGGGCCTCTCCAACATTCTCATCATCACCGGCCGCGGCAAAACAGCGATTGAAGACCATTTCGACGTTAGCTTTGAGCTGAAAGATCTGCTGGAGCGCAAGGGCAAAACCGATCTGCTCCGCCAGGTGCGCAACGTCTCCGACATGATCGACGTCAGTTATGTGCGCCAGAAAGAGGCGCTGGGGCTGGGCCATGCCGTGCTGCGCGCCAAGGAACTGGTGGGGCATGAAGCCTTCGCCGTGGTGCTGTCAGACGACGTGATCGACGCTGAGACGCCGTGCCTGCGCCAGTTGCTCGACATCCATGAGTTCTTCGGAGCAACCGTGGTGGCGCTGATGGAAGTGCCGAAAGAGCAGATCTCGGCATATGGCGTGGTGGACGGCGAGCCGGTGGACCACCACGGCGCCAAGAACCGGCTGTACCGGATTCGCAGCATGGTGGAAAAGCCGAAGGTGGAAGACGCGCCCTCGAACCTTGCCATCATCGGCCGCTACGTTCTGGTGCCGGAGATTTTCCAGTCGCTCGAATCGATCGAGCCGGGTGCGGGCGGCGAGATCCAGTTGACCGACGGACTCAAGCACCTGTTGCGGAACCGGCCGGTGTACGGGTACCGGTTTGAGGGCAAACGATTCGACGCAGGAGACAAGCTGGGTTTTTTGCAGGCCACCGTGGAGTTCGCGCTGCGGCGCCCGGACCTCGGGGGTCCGTTTCGCGACTACCTGCGCGGCCTGAAGCAGCCGTAATCCATGACCCCACCGGTCTTTGAACTGCCCGTCAAGGCGAGTGAAGCGGCTGCGCTGGCCGACATCGTTTTCCGGGCGCTGGAGAGCCGCCGGTTGCAGGAGGACGTTCGCAACCGGCTGGCCACGCGCGCGGGCACGCTGGGGCTGACTTCGATTCGCCCCTGATGGGGTTCGCTTGCCGCTGACCCGGTGCATGCTTCAGTCTACTATCTTGCCGCCGACGCACTGGGCGTGCGTGGCGACACCGTGAAGCCGCTGCTGCTGCGCCTGGCCCTGGCGTCCGCGCCGGCCAGCGCGCTTTATCCGAAATCGCTGCTGATCGGACGCATGCGGCCCGACGGCGGGCGCGAGGTGGTGGTGAATGCCGTGGAATTCAGTCCGGGCGATGCGGCCGCGCTCGACACGTACGCACAGAAGATTGACCGCACGTTTCTGCCGCGCCCACAGGCGAACGCGCCGGCCCTCACCGTCGTATCCGCCGATCCGGAAAGAGAGTTTGGCCCAGCGTTCAAAGCCTTCCGGGCGCTGCAGCGTACGCTCGGCGCCAACGTCGCCTCCTTTGCCGCGCGGCCCGGCCTCAGTGCCCGCACCATGTCGTCGGCGATGTGGGCGGCGATCCGCGCTGGATGGCGCGAGGCCTACAGTGTGGAGGCAGAGGCGCTGGCGCTCGATCAGCCGGATCTGCTCGCCGCCGCGCGTTTGCGGGCGGGCTCCTCGCGCTTCCGGGTGGCGCTCACCGGTGTGGCCGGCGCTCCGGAAGACGCCGAGCTTCGCGCGTGGGCGAGCGAGGAGTTTGGCCGCCGGTTTGCCGTCGGCCCCAAGGTGTATCAGTTTGACGAGGAGAAGTGCGCGGCGCTGATCGAGCGTTACGGGCGCGCGCTCGGGGCCTTGGAGCGTCTGGTGGATCTGCTGCGCAACGAGCGCGTGGCACAGGGCCTGGCGCGCTCCTTCGATCTCGAAATCGCGGTACCGTCCGGCGATGCCGGGACGCTTCTGTTTTGCCTGCATTGGCTGAAGTCCCGCGGCCGCGCCGCCACGCATGCCGCCCCGTCAATCGGTTCCGCGGAAGAGGTCGCGGAGGCCGCCGCGATTGCGCGGCACTGCGGAGTGACGTTGAGCTTCGATGCGGAGTTGCTGGATACGGCGCCGCACGCGCAGCAGTGGACGGGCGGGCGCTGGAACTGCCGGTTGGCGAGCGGCGGCGAGATCACTGCGGCGCGGCTGCAGGCGATTGGCGCGCGGCTTCGCTTGTAGGCGCCGCGCCCCGGCGCCGCAGCTCCGGCGCGTTATACTGGCCGCACGATGAGTCTTGCGCGCCGGGGATTTCTTTCCACGCCACTTGCTGCTGCCGCTGCCGCAGCAGCCGCTCCCGCCACCGAGGCCGCGCCGCCTCGCGTGTACGCCACCGGAGACGGTGTCCCCTACACGCCTGAAGAGTACGCGCAACTGTTGGGCCGGCTGGCTGCGCAAGGCAAAGCGCGGACCGACAACTATTCGCTCGGCGGGTCGGTAGAAGATCTCGAAAAACGCATGGCTGCGGTGTTGGGCAAAGAGGCGGCCATCTGGATGGCCACCGGCACGCTGGCCAACCAGATCGCGGTGCGCGCGCTCGCCGGCACACGCCGCCGCGTGCTGGTGCAGGCCGAGAGCCACCTCTACAAAGACTGCGGCGATTGCTGCCAGACGCTGAGCGGGCTCACGATGATTCCGCTCGCGCCCGGCGCGGCCACTTTCACGCTGGAAGACGTGCAGCGCGCCGCGTCGGATGCCGAGACGGGCCGCGTGCTCACCCCGATCGGCGCGATTCAGATCGAGAGCCCGGTGAGGCGCAGGAGCGGTGAGCGGTTTGACTTCGCGCAGATGCAACAGATCTCAGCCTGGGCGCGCGCACACAAAGTGGGCATGCATATGGATGGCGCGCGGCTGTTTCTAGAGTGCGGCTACACGCGCAGCCCGATCACCGAATACACGGCGCTGTTCGACACGGTGTACGTCTCCTCGTACAAGTACTTCAACTCGCCGAGCGGCGCCATTCTCGCCGGCCCCAAAACGCTGATCGGCGGGCTATATCACACGCGCCGCATGTTCGGCGGCGGCTTGCCCCATGGCTGGCCGTTTGCCGCCGTCACGATGCATCATCTCGAAGGATTTGCCGAACGCTACCGGCGCGCGGTGGACACGGCCGAAGAGGTGATTGCTACGCTGCGCCGGGATGCGAACTTCGAGATTGAACGCGTGCAGAACGGCACCAACATCTTCCGCCTGCGCTCCACCAATGCCAATGGGTCGGTCTACGCGCACCGCCTGGAGCAGGCCGGCGTCACCGCCGCCACGCCTTCCGGTCAGTGGCTCACGCTGCAGGTGAACGAAACGTGGGCGCGCGTGCCCGCGGCTGAAATCGTCGAGCGCTTCCGGAAGGGGCTCAGCTAGGCGCCCGCTGCGCTGGGGCTACAATTTCGATATGACCATCACAAGACGCGGGTTCAACGCCGCCGCGTCGGGAGCCGCTCTCATGCCCCAACTTGCCGCCGCCGCCACGCCGGCCAACGTCCGTTTCGGGATCGATCTGTTTAGCGTACGGTCGTCCGGTTGGACCGCGTTTCAGCATCTGGACTATTGTGCCAAGTGGAAAGCCAAGGTAGTGCACTTCTCCGAGATTCGCTTCATGGGGAGCCTGGAGCCGGATCATTTGAAGAAAGTGCGCGCACACGCCGCCGCGCTGGGGATTGAGATTGAGTTGGGCATGCGCTCGATTTGCCCCACATCGAAAGCTTTCGATCCGGCGCAGGGCACGGCGGAACAGCAACTGACGAAGATGATCGACTCGGCCAAACTGGTAGGCTCACCCATTGTGCGCTGCTTCCTGGGCTCGATGGCCGACCGCGGCAACGGCAAGCCCGGCTCGCCCACCATCGAGCAGAATATGGAGAACACGGTGACGGTGCTCAAAGCCGTCCGTTCTCGCGCGCTGGAAGCGGGCATCAAGATCGCCGTCGAAAATCACGCGGGCGACATGCAGGGCCGTGAACTCCGCATGCTGATCGAAGCCGCCGGGCCGGGTTATGTAGGCGCCGTCATTGACTCGGGTAACCCGCTCTGGGCGATCGAAGATCCGCATGTTACGTTGGACGCACTGGCGCCGTACGTACTCACCAGCCATATTCGCGACTCCGTGGTGTGGCGCGTGCCCGACGGCGCGGCGATGCGGTGGGTGCGCATGGGCGAGGGCAACGTGGATATCGACGGCTTCGTCAGGAAGTTTGCCGAGAAGTGCCCGGGCAAGGCGCTGTCCATGGAGATCATTGTGATTCCGCCGCGGGTGTTTGCCTTCCACAAGCCCGAATTTTGGGAGGGCTATCGCAACGTCCCGGCGTGGAACTTTTCGCGCTTTGTGGCGATTGCCGACAGCGGCGTGGCCTCGGCAGCGCCGCCCAAGCCGGCCGACCAGGCCGCGCAGGAACGAACGGATCTTGAGGCGAGTATTCACTACACGCACCGATTACTGGGGATTGCCTGATGATGACGAAACTTGCTGCTCTGCTGTTTGCCGCTGCCACCGCGGCGGTGCTCCGCGCTGATCTGGTGGCCGATGTTCGCGGGGCCATCGCGCAAGGGCGTTTCACCGAAGGCGAGGCAATGATCACGGCGGCCGAGAGGGCGCAGGGCGGCGCGCCGTCACCCGAGTCGATCCTGGCACTGTCATGGCTCGGCCGCGGCGCACAGGCCGCCAAGCGGTGGGATGACGCCGAGCGGTATGCCACGGCGACGCGCGCCCTTGTCGAAGCGCAGTTGAAGAAGCGCCCGCTCGACGCCGAGCCGCAGTTGCCCCTGGCGCTCGGCGCATCGATTGAAGTGATAGGCCACACGTTTGCCGGACGTGGCCAGCGCAGCGAAGGCGTGGCATATCTGCAGGGCGAGTTAAAGAAGTGGCACGCAACCTCGATCCGGACGCGTACGCAGAAGAACCTGCATTTGCTGAGTCTGGTTGGCCAACCCGCGCCCGCGCTCGAAACGCCGCTCCTCGCCAAGGCCAAGGGCAAGCCGGTGTTGCTGTTCTTCTGGGCCCACTGGTGCGAGGACTGCAAAGGGCAGTTTTCGATCTTGACGCGCCTGCAACAGGAGTACGGACCGAAGAGCCTGGTGCTGATCGGGCCGACGCAACGTTACGGCTATGTTGCCGGTGGGGAGGAAGCGCCGCCGGACCGTGAGGCCAAGTACATCGCCGAAGTGCGCAAGAGCTTCTATGGCGACTTGAAGATGGACACGCCGTTAAGCGAAGAAAACTTCAAGCGGTATGGCTGTTCCACCACGCCGACGCTGGTCCTGGTGGACCGCGCCGGCAAGGTGCAACTCTACCATCCCGGCCGGATGACGTACGAGCAACTCCAGCCGGCTGTGGCTACGTTGGTGAACTAGGCTAGAAGCCGGTGATCGACGTGATGAATCCGTCGATTGAGCCCGCGTAGTTGGCCTGGAACGGCGACTGGCGGGGGAAGTTGGGCGAGGCCGTAACGCCGCCGATAATGGTGGCTCCACCCGGAGTAACCGCGATGCCGAATGCCTGGTCGCTGGCGGTACCGCCGAGGAAGCTCCCGTACGTGAGCGGAAGTCCGGGCACGTCATAGCGCGTCAAGAACGCATCGAAGTTCCCGCCGATGGTGGATTGCATGGCTCCGAACAACGGCAGATTCGCCGAGCTGGTATCGCCAGTCACATAGGGGCGGCGCGCGGCGTCGACCTTGATCGACGTGGCGACATCCGAGCCCGTGCCGCCGATGTAGGTGGAATGAAGAAGGAGCCCGCCGGAGTCAATCTTGGCGTAGAAGCCGTCGAGTGTACCGCCACCGTAGACTGACTGGACTGCGCCCAGAATAGGAAAGTTCGTGGACGCGGCCACGCCGGCGATATATGCGTTGAAGTATTCATCCGTTGCCACCGAGTAGGCGCATTCGGGTTGTCCGGCGCCGCCGCGTGAACCTCCGAGGTACGTGAAGTAAATTGGGTACGCTGCGTCGCCATCGAAGCGCACCGCAAAGGCGTCCTGGCCTCCCCGATTCGTGGTGCGCACCGCATTCACCGTGGGCAGGTTGGTAGACGTCGTGCGTCCAACCACCACCGGTTTCAGGTTCAAGGAAATTACCCCAGCCATGGCCCGGTCATCCCCATTGCCGCCCAAATACGTACTATGTGAAACGCTGCCATTGACGCCGATTTTGAATAGGAACCCATAGCGAGAGCCACCCAGGGCCGGCTGAAACGGCGCCACCGTCGGAAAGTCGGCCGAAGCAGTCTCTCACACAATATGAGACTGACCGTAGATGTCCACTGAAATGCCGTTGGCCGTATCTGAGCCGGACCCACCCCAATGGGTACTGAAAACCAAGCCTGTGCCAGACGGGTTGATCTTGGCCACAAACGCATCGCGCCCCAGGTTCTTGTTGGCCTGAAGCGGCGCCAGCTTGGGGAAGTTGGATGATGTGGTGAAGCCCGTGACATAAGTATTGCCAAGTGGGTCCACATCGATTCCCAACGCCCGGTCGTCACCGGAGCCCCCAAGATAGGTAACCCAGACCGGGCTTCCCGCGGGCGAGATTTTGGCCACGAACGCCTCCGCCGAACCGCTGAACGCGCGGAACGCCGAAAGCGTCGGGAAATTGGTGGAGTCCGTCCAGCCGGCCACATACGCCGCGCCCGCGGCATCCACCGCCACAGACGTGATCTGATCGATGCGCGTGCCGCCTTGATAGCTGCGATAGGTAATCACTGGATCGATGGTGAGCGGTAGTGTGCGGTCATACGCGCCGAGCTCAAATCCCGCCACATCGTTGCGCAACAGCCGGAAACGCGCAGCCACCGGCACACGCTGCCCATCCCGCACCTGAAACACCGCAAGTTGCTCATCACGCAGTTCGCCGCCGCCGGTGCGCACAATCAGACTGCCGCGCCTTGAGACGGCCAGCGCGCCGCCGCTAAACCGCATCCGGATCCGCGTGGCATCAGCACCGGGCGCCAGCAGAAACTCACTCTTCAGCAGGCCTGCGGAGCCGTACACCATATCGATGCCCGGATACACGGACTCATACCGCAGCGCTCCGAAGGTGGGCAGGCCCGCACGCCAATCGGCGGGCTCATCCCCTTGCAGAATGGTGACGCGCGTGGGCGAGGGCACCAATCCCACTGGCACGGCGGTTTCCCGTGCGCCTTCGAGTTGCAGCCCATAATCAGCCCCGCGGCTGGTAAAGCGCACATAGGCTCCGGCAAAGAACTCGGCATTGAGATCCGGCGCCTGGGCGAGATAACGCCCGTCTGGCAGGCCAATAAAGCGGGTTGCGGAAAGGCTGGAATAAGGAGCACTAGCGCGGGCAGCAAGCAAACTTGCCGTCTGGGGAACTACGCCGTGCTGAGCAGCAACGGCGGCGGTGAGACCGGCGATCATCGCAACGGATGCGCCAGCAAGCAACCACCAGGAGCGCCGGCTCCACCGGGAGGTGGAAGTGATCGGCAAAACTTTCTCCGAGGATCTTATCGGCGCGCATCCCGGAAGAAATGAGGGAAACTGTTGAGCGTCCCACTCAGGCGATCAACCAAACCACCAGCCGGTTCACGCCCAATGCGGCGACGTACGCAAGCGCAGTCATGTACGCAAACTGGATCGCCGGCAGCCGCCACCCGCCCGTTTCGCGGCGCACCACGGCCACCGTCGACAGGCATTGCATGGCGAAGGCGAAGAACACGAGCAGCGCCGCGGCGCCCGGCAACGTCAGGTCCTTTTGTAGCGCCGCCTGCAGCCCGGGCGATACCTCGTCCGCATTCTCAATCCCGTAAATCGTGCCCAGCGTGCCCACGATCACTTCCCGCGCGGCGAGGCTCGTCAGCAACCCGATGCCGATCTTCCAATTGAAGCCCAACGGCTGAATGAGGGGCTCGATCGCGCGGCCCATCGTCCCGGCCAGCGAGTCTTGAATCGCCGGCGGCTGCCCGTTTTGCGGCGGCACGTGCGCCAGGACCCACAGCACCACCGACACGGCCAGAATCGTCGTACCCGCACGCACCAGAAACGCCTTGGCGCGGTCCCACAGCCGCAGCCCGATGCCGCGCCACGTGGGCCAGCGGTAGGGCGGCATCTCCATCACAAACGGCGTCCGTTCGCCAGTCTTGAGCACCGATGACTTCAGCGCCTTCGCCGTGATCACCGCCGCCAGAAAGCCAATCAGATAAAGCGATACCAGCGCCAATGCCTGTGTACCGAGGAACGGCCCCAATACACGGCGCTCGGGGATAAAGGCGGCGATGATCACGGCGTAGACGGGCAGGCGCGCCGAACACGTCATGAAGGGCGCGATCAAGATGGTGGCGAGCCGGTCGCGTTTGGACTCGATGGTGCGTGTGGCCATGATCGCCGGCACGGCGCAGGCGTAAGCCGACAGCAGCGGAATGAACGACTTGCCTTGCAGCCCCACGCGCGCCATCGTGCGGTCTGCAATCAAAGCCGCGCGCGTAAGGTACCCCGAGTCTTCGAGCATCCCGACAAAGAAAACGAGGAACAGAATCTGCGGCAGGAAGACAACGACGCTGCCCACGCCCCCCAGCACGCCTTCGACCAAAAGGTCGCGCAGCAGCGACGGCGCGGCGTGCGCTTTCAGTTGATCGCCCGCCCATCCAATGCCCGCTTCGATCAAGTCCATCAGCGGCGGCGCGGCGGTGAACATCGCCTGAAACACCGCCAGCACCACGGCGAGGAACACGAGCGGCCCCCACAGCGGATGGAGCAACAGCGCATCGAGCCGCTTGCTCCACACCGGCGGCGCGGGCGCCTGATAGGCGCCGTGGGAAACGCGAGCGGCCCAGGCGCGGCATTGGGGCACGTTGTTCAGCACCGGCAACTCAAACGGCGCGGCGGTGGGTTTGGGCAGGCTGATGCCGCCACTGAGGAAATCGTAAACCGGGTCCAGCCCATCGCCTCGCGCGGCGCTCACCAGCGCCACAGGCGCGCCCAGCTTGGCGGCGATCTCCGCGGTAGCGATCTGGCCGCCGCGTTTTTCCAGCTCGTCGGCCATGTTCAGCACCACCAGCGTCTGCAGCCCAAGCCCGAGAATGGGCGCGGCGAAGGCGAGGTTGCGCGCAAGGTTCGTTGAGTCGAGAATCACCAGCACCGCATCCGGACGCGATACGCCGGGCATCTCCCCGAGCAGCACATCGCGCGTCACCTGCTCGTCTTCCGAGCGCGGCTCCAGCGAGTAGATGCCGGGTAGATCGACGATATCCACCAGCACGGGCCCGTGATGCTCTCCGCGACGGAGTTGCAACCGACCCCAGTGCTGCTCTACCGTCACGCCCGGGTAGTTGGCCGTTTTCTGGCGCAATCCGGTGAGGCGATTGAACAAAGTGGACTTGCCGGAATTCGGCGGACCGACCAGCGCCACCACACGGCGCGGCGGCTTCGGCCCAGTCTCCAATTGAATGAGCGGCGGCGAGGCGGATGAGGATGCAGGCGGGCGGCTGGCCATCGGAGCGAGCTACGCCGGAATAATGGATTCGATGCGAATTTGGCGCGCGGTCTCGCGGCGCAACGCGATCTCTGAGCCGTCCACTTCAAACACGCGCGGGTCTCCGCCAGGCGCCGTACGCCCCGCGCGCACCGTGCCGCCCGGCAGGAAGCCGAGTTCCATCAGCCGGCGCGAGAAATCCTCGGGCAAATCGAACTGACGAATAACGGCCTGCTCGCCGATGGCGACGTCGGCCAGGGTGTGCGTGGAGTTGCCACTGAGTTGCATCTGCATTGAGTATACACCCACACGCGGAAAAAGGAATCGGCGGGATTGGCTTGCAGTACCAGGTGTGGAGCGTCGATGGTTTCCACTTGCATCATCGGATAGCGGCGGCGCATTGGGCGAAGGGGGCGGCGGCCCACCGCGGCATCACGCGAGGCGGAAAGATTTAGGAGCGGCGCGGGCAAGGCTGCAGGTGCGTAACCAAGGTCGAAGCAGGCGGGCGCCGCGTACCGGCTGGCGAGTGCTGCCGGCGTCAAAGCGTCGAGGGCGCGGTCTAGGAGTTGTGTGAGGCCGGCCGGTGCATTGTTCCCCAACAGGAAGCGGCGGACGATCGCTCGCGGCGCGCGGCGCGCGGCGAAGTGGGCAATCGGGAGCAACCAGCGCGGGATGGGCGACCGGTCAAACGACGCGCAGAGCACGATGGCGGACGGTGGATGGGAATGCATGCCCGCTGCGTGGAGAGCGAGGGGGCCGGAGAACGACTCGGCGATGAGCGCGTCTTCGCCCTCACCGGGCAGATGCGCCAGCACGATGCGCAGGAGCTCGTCCGCACTCGCGGCACGATCAACGGGGTAGCGTACGACGACAGGATCTACGCCGCCAGGTAGCACGCTCAGGAACGGCGCAAAGAGGAGCCCGCTGCCATCCATGCCGGGCAACAACACCCACTTCACTGCGCGATGCAAGCGCCGCGCGGCAGCCATGCGGCGCCGGCCGCCACCAGCGGCTCAGGCTGGTATTTCACCTTCGCCTTCCACGCGCGTACAGCGGCGAGCCGGTCCCCGATCTGCGGGTGCGTGGAGAAGTAGCGCGCCGCGCCGGGCAGGTCCGCCCGTTCCTTGCTCAGCATTTCAAACGCGCCTTCGAGGCCCTTCGGATCGGCGCGGACAAGTTCGAACAATTCCATCGCGCCGCGGTCGGCGGCCTCTTCCTGACTGCGCCCGTAACTCAGTTGCGAGAGCGCGCTGGCGGCGCCGACTAGCAGGCTGGTGGGGTCGCCAGTGAGAAACGAGAGCATCGCCCAGAACACCGTTGCGCGCATCACCGCCGTGGTGCCGTGGTGCCCGGTGACGTGGATGATTTCATGCCCCAGCACGGCGGCGAGTTCCTCGGGCGTCCGAGTCTTGTCGAGCAGCCCGGTGAACACCACGATGTAGCCGCCGGGCAGCGCCACCGCGTTGACGGTGTTGTTCTTTACGATGTAGACCTGAAACGGATACGCGAGCTTCGGCACGGAAGTGGTGAGCCGGTCGACAATCGCGCGCACGGGCTTGCGGATCTCTTCCGAGTCGCACCTCGACGCCACTGGCGCAAACTCCTCCAGCGCGGCGCGGCCCATCTGCTGTTCAATGCTCACCGGAAGCTGGCGCGCGAGGAACCCCGCCATCCACGGCAGGAATAGGAAGTAGCTGGCGGCCAGCAAGCCGATCAACCCGCCGGCTACCATCACCAGGCCGGTGCCCAAGGCAGTGGACGCGCTGCGCTGGCGGTGGCCCAGTGCGTTCAGCAACGCGGTATCCGACACCATCAACAGCCCCGGCGCCACTTGTGAGCGAACGCGGCACGGGCCGCCCGCCACCGAGCTTTCCTCAAAAACGAGCGACACCACCGGCCAGGCCGCTTCTTCGCCAATGCGCAACACGCCGGGCGCAAGCGTCACCGCCACTTCGCGCGCCGACGATGAGCCCGCTTCGTGGAACTGCGCCGTGCCAGTGGTGGTCGTCATGAAGCAGCGCGCAGAGACTTGCGCATGGCGTCGGCCGCGCGGATGAGGCTTGCTGCATGATCGTCGCCCTGCGGCAGATACTCAAGCGCGATGTGCCCTTTGTAGCCGGCCTTCTGAATCGCGCGGTAGAGCGCGTCGTAATTCATCGTGCCCGTGCCCGGATCGTGGCGGCCCGGCGCGTCGGCCACGTGGAAGACCTTTACATACGGCATGGCGGCGGCGAGTGGCGCGAGGGCATCGCCGGTCTGCACCTGCTCGTGATAGAGATCGTAGAGAAGCCGTACGTGCGGGTGGTCCACCTCCTTCATCAGGCGCGCACCCTCGCCGACGGTTTCAAGGAAGTAGCCGGGGTGGTTCACCTTGGTGTTGAGCGGCTCCACGATGAGCGTGATGCCGGCCTCGGCCGCGAGGTCTCCGGCTCGGCGGCAGCCCTCCGCCAGGCTCGCCCATTGCGCTTCGGCGGGGCGGCCGGCGATGCGGTTGCCGGTCATGAACAGCGCCATCGGCGCTTCAAGGCGACGCGCGAAGCCGAGTTGGCGGCGCACTTCGGCAAGCAGCGCGGGGCGCTGCGCGGGGTCAAGCGCGGAGATGGGCGTAGACGACCAGTTCGGCGTCGACGAAATGGCGTCGACCTTGAGATTGAACGAACGCAACGCGCGGCGCGCGGCGTCTAGTTCCGCGCCGGTCCATTTGTCGTGCTCGCGGACGAACTCCACCGACTGGATGCCGGCGCGCGCGGCGATGGCGAGGCGCTCTTCGAAGCTGCCCTTCAGCGTCCACAGCATCACAGACGACGTGATGGCGGCGGCGGGCGGCGGCGCCTGCGCATGAGCCGTGGCAGCGGCGCTGGCGGCGGCAAGAAAGGAGCGGCGCGACGGGGAGGGCATCGGCAATCCTCACGCTAGCACAGGCGCCGTTCGCCGCCCGAGGATGCGCCGTTCGCCTGGGCGGACTACTTCTTGCTCTTCTTGCCGGGCGGCGGCGCGGCAGCCGGCGTGCCGGACTCTTCTTCGTACTTCACCGACGAGTCCGTCGTCGAAATCGTCGACTCCGCCGTGAAGCGCCGGTAGTTGAGGAACGTCACTTCGTTGCGGTGGCACGCCACCATGTCGCGCTGGCAAGAGAGGTTCTCAGACTTAACGGGCAGCAGGAAATTCTCGCCCCCAATGCTCACCACGCCGAGTTCGGCGGTCATCTCCACCACGTGCCACGTGAACGCCGGCGGAATCTCAATCGCCTCCGTTTCGAGGCGCAACACGCGGTGAGTTTCCTTGTCGATCCAGATGCGGCCGCGATACGCCGGACGCAGTTCATCAGGCAGGATACGCCAGTGCGAGTTCGACTGGCGCACGCGCAGGCCGTATCGCCAGGCGGGGCGCCCGCCGATGGCTTCCTCGCCGGCCGGAGTGAACTGCGCGTCGGTGTGGCTGGCCAACACATCGATAAACATCGTCATCCAGTCTCTGCGCGTCCATTGCCCGGTTTTCTCCGGCTCGACCCGTCCGCGTCCCACCACCGGCACCTTCGCCAGTTTGCCGCCGGACTTCAAGTTGCGATAGCTCTCGACGCCATCGGCAAACATCAACTCCGCCGTGAAGCGGTCTTTCAGTTTCCACTCGGGCTTGGGCCAACCTTCGCCGGTGTAGCGCAGCGTGATCTGTTCGCACAGGAAGTTGGGGATCTTCGATTGCACGTCGGCCATCACGGCGCGGGCTTTCTCAATGATGGGGTCGCCGGGCTCAGCCGCCGGTTTGGCGATGGCGCGGCCCGGCGTGGTGGTGGTTGATGAGCCGCTGATCACGTTGCCATCGGCGTCGGTAACGATTTCACGCACCGCCGGTTGAGATTTCCGTTCAGGCGATGCCTCGCCACGCGCATCGCCGGCTTGCGGCTTGCCGCGCTTGAGCTTGGGCGGGAGGTTCTCCTGCTCCTGACCGAAAGCCAGCGACGTCGCCAAGACAACCAGAACGCGCTTGGTCATCATCTCAATTGGAGCGCCCGCGCAGCACGATTTCAACTCCCCCCCGGACCGCGCGCCCGGGCATCGCCACGCCGAAGATTTCCTGATAGACCGCGTCGTTCAGATTGGTCACCTGCACAAATGGGCGCACAAGGCTGCGGCCGCGCGCGGCGTAGATGTCGGCCACCGCGTAGGCATCGCGCGCGTAGCGCTGCACCGCGCCCACACGCGTGCGCGCCACCCAGCCGCCGGGCAGTTCCGTTTGCCAGCCCGCGACGCCGAGATGGCTCGGGTAGTTGAAGGTGTAGCGCGAGAAAACCCCGGCCAGCGCGTCCTGCGCGCCATGCAGGCCGGTGTAGCTGAAATCCAGGCGGTGGCGGGAGGCGAGGCGCGCGCGTACGGCTGCTTCCACGCCCGTGAAGTGCAGGCGCTGGAAGTTGGTGGCGCGCCAGATATCGGTGGGCGCGCGGCGTACGTAATCGATCCCGTCGCGTTCACGGCGATGAAACAAGGTGAGCTCTCCGCGCATTGAAGTGGATGGGTTCCAATCGACGCCGGTTTCATAGTTCCAGGCGCGCTCCGGGCGCAGGTCCGGCGAGCCGCGATTGCCGGGGTCCTGGTAGTACAGGTCCGTGTAGGTGGGGATGCGGAAGGCGCGGCTGACGCTGGCGCGCCACTTGAGCGAGGGAGCAAGCCAAGCGCCGCCGGCGAGGCTCGGCACGAATTGCGCGTCGGCTGAGCGGAAGAACTCTTCGCGCGCGCCGAGTGAGAGCGAGAAGCGGCGCAGGGCGCGCAGGTCCAGCACGGTATAGCCGGAGCCGCGGGCGCGGGAGTGACGGCCGAGATTGCTGGAGACAATCTTCTCGCGTAAGGTTTCCGCACCCCAATGCAGGCGCGTGTTGGTGCCCAGCGTCTCGGTGCGGCGCAGCGACGCCTGCAGGCTTTCGGCGGCGTGGCGGTTGGTGAACACCTGCGGACGGTCGCGAAAGAGCACAAAAAGGTCCGTATGCTTGCGATACGCGAACGAGGCCTGCGTGCGCTCGCCCAGCGATTGTTGGCCGGAGGCCCACCAGGTCTTGGTGCGTTCCCACGAGTTGAAGTTGCCGTAGAACTGCTCCGCGCCGAACGGCTTGTCGTTATGCGCCAGGATGACGGAGGACGTGCCGAGACGCGTGCGCGCATAGGTGGAACTGGTGAGCGCCAGGTTCCGATAGTCGCGATTCGGCATGAAGCCGCTGGAGAAGTCGCGATACGCCGCCAGATGCTGGCTGATGCGATTGCCCGCGTAGGCGGCAGAGACGCGCTGCTGATTCGTGCCGAAGTTGCCCAGAGCGCCGCGCACGCGCAGTTCGCTCGACTCGGGCGCGGCGGTGATGAAGTTGATCACGCCGCCGATCGCGTCCGAGCCATACGCTGTCGAGCCCGCGCCCTTGAGGATTTCCACGCGCTCCAGCGACTCGACCGCCGCGGGCACGTCCATGCTGTGATGGCCGCTCTGCGCATCGTTCAGGCGCAGGCCGTTTAGCAGCACCAGCGTTTGGCCAAAGGTGGAGCCGCGCAGCGATACGTCGGTTTGGATGCTGTGGCCGCCGCGCTGGCGCAGATCGACCGAAGAATCGCGATTGAGGAAGTCGACGACGGAATTCGCGGTCAGCGCCTCCGCACCCGCGCGGATCTCCTGACGGCGTACGGCGCGGTCTGACTCTTCGATGGCGACGGGTTCGTACGTGCCTGTGACGACGACCGTTTCTTTCTTGGCAGCGGTGGGCGGCGGCGATGCTTCTTGTGCGAGGAGGATCGCTAAAGCGGCGGCGAATGGGACGGCCAGCTTCATACGTCCGGATGCCTGGGGCTGGATTGGTGCACTCGGTTCATTATCAGGCATCGCTGGGCAGCCGGTGCGGCTGCGGCGGGCGCAAAGCCGCCGTCATGGATTTTGCAGGTGCCCTGGCGATGCTGTCTTACAGTTGCTGCGAACTGCCGTCGATCTTGTAGCCCGAGATCAGCCGCGTGAGCAGTCCGGAGTTGTACCCGAACTCCTGCAACGTGAGCGTGCGGCCGAGGGCGCTCATCACCTGGCCAAAGCGGAACCCGAAGCTGGCGCCAAAGCCGTAATGCTTGCCGAGGTAGACCGCCGCGCCGTTCGCCGCATCGGCCGCGAAGGCGGCGCGTTCGCCCAGTGTGGATGGGTTCCACAAATCCCCTGCCGCCGTGGAGCGCGCGGCGATGTCGGGCGCCATCACGATGCGCTTGCCGGCGCGTTTGATCTGGTAAGCCAGTTCCACGTCGCCCCAGTGCTCGCCGAACTTCTCGTCCAGAAAATTGATGCCCCTGATGGTCTGCTTGCGGATCAGCACGGCGCGGCCGTCGTGCACTTCCATTTGCGCCGGGTCCGTCACCGCGGGCAGACTCGCGGGATTGCGCCAGTGCGCCGACACCTGCGCGGCATCGGGCAGGCGAAACATCTTCGACACCGGCGCGCCCGAGCCATCCACCAGCGTGGGACACACGGCCAAGGCCTCCGGCTGCCCCTGCAGGCGCTCGGCGAGCTTCATGGCCGTCGACGGTTCCACTTCTACGCCTGCTTCAAGCAGCAGCAGAAACTCGGCCTTCGCCGTGCGGATGCCGATGTTGCGCGCTTTGGTCAGTCCGCAGAAATGCGGCAGGCGGAGCATGTTGATGTTGGGGAAATCCGCGTCAAGGCGTTGCGAGCCATCCGTGGAGCCGTTGTCCACCGCCAGGATCTCCATCTGCTCGCGTCCGTGCGAGGCTTCGAGCGCTGCGACAGTGCGGCGCAATGCGCCGGCGCAGTTGTGCGAGACGATCAGCGCGCACACCACCAGCGGTAGCGATTCGGTTTGGTCAGGTTGCATGGAGACGTCTTTCATCGTAACAATTGAAGATCATGCTGCGCCTTCTGGGAGTCTCACTGCTGCTGCCGTTTTTGCTTGCCGCCGCGCCCGCGCTGCTGGTGGTACAGAAAGGGTCGAGCACCGTGGCGTTTTATACGCTCGAAGGCAAACTGCTTTCGACGGTGCCCGTGGGCACGCATCCGCACGAAGTCGCCGTGTCCACCGACGGCAAGTTCGCCTATGTCACCGACAACGGCACCATGAAGATCGAACAGGCCGGCCGCGGCGGCAACTCCGTCTCGATCATCGACATTCCCGGGCGGCGCCTCGCGGGCAAGATCTCGACGAAGAAGTACCGCCGCCCGCATGGCATCGCGCTCGATCCCAAGACCGGCTACCTCGCCGTGACCACCGAACTCCCGGACCGTTTGCTCCACATCGATCCCGTGAAGCGCGACATCATCCGGCACTTCGACACCAAGGGCAAGACGTCGCACATGGTAGCTCTGCCCGCCGGCGAGCGCGGCGCCGAGTACGCCTTCGTCAGCAACGCGGGACTGGAGAACGTGACGGTGGTGCAGTTGACCACCGGGCAAGTGAAGTCGATTGCGGTCGGCGAGCGGCCGGAGGGCAGCGTGCTTTCGCCCCACGGTAAAGAGCTGTATGTGTGCAACCGCGAGTCGGCGAGTATTTCAATTATCGATGTGGCGCGGCAGGTCGCCATCGGGCTTTTTAAAACCGGCGGCACCGGACCCGTGCGCGCCGGCGTGACGCCGGACGGGCGGACGCTGGTGTACGCGCTGATGCAGTCGCGCAAGATTGAGTTTGCCGACCTCGCGCTGCGGAGGCCCGTGGCGCAGGTGAGCGTGGACGGTGAGCCCGTTTCGCTCAGCGTATCCAAGGACGGCAAGTGGGCATTTGTCGGCGCGCAGGACCAGGACAGGGTGTTTGTGATCTCGGTCCCGGAGAGAAAGCTGATTCGCACGTTCTCCACCGAGAGGGGCGCGGGCCCCGATCCCGTTGTTTTGGTGGACCTGCCGTAAAAATTCTCGCAAGGCGCGCCGCCCCGGCCGATGAGAGTCTCGAAAGCGAGACATCATCAGCCGTGCGGATCATTAGAGGACACTCCGGGTGCGCCTCGTGCGATTCGGACTTCTCCGTTAAGCAACAACCGCGCCTGCAGCAACAGCAGCAGCTTCAACAGCAGCGGCAGCCACAGCGCGCAGACAACAATCGCAACGTCTCAACGGCCGCAGGTTTCAGCGCGCAGGCCAGCCAATCCACTACCGCGGAGTTGAGCCTCACCACGGCCGATGGCGACAAGGTGACCCTGTCGTTTTCGGCGTCGTCTTCGGGGGCGGTTTTTGCCAGCGCTTCCGAGGGGAGCTTTGACTATAGTTCGCTGCGCCAGCGCTCGGCGTCCGCGAACATCCAAGTGGAAGGCGATCTGAGCAAGGAAGAACTCCAGGACATCCAGAAGCTCGCGAAGATCCTCACCAAAGCCACCGGCGACGCGCTGAATGGCAACACCGATCAGGCGCAAGCGCGCACGGCGAAAGCCGGGAAGCTGGATTCGATCGCGACCTTCGCCTATTCGCTGAACCAGCGCACCGAGTACAGCTATTCGCTTTCGGCAGCGGCCTCGCAGACCGCCGCTCCGAAGACGCCCGCGCCGCGACCGGCTGAAGCGTAGGCGCTGCCGCTACTGCGCGTCGAGCGCGGTGATGAGTTCCTTGGCCTTCTCATACAGCATCCCTGTATCGGACGAGCAGCCGAGAAACCGCATGCCGCGTTCGCGCCAGAAGCGCGCGAGCGCAAGCGTCCGTGTCTGCGTGCCGGGCGCGATACCGCGGCGGTCGCACGTGTCGCGGATCGCTTCCATCGCCTCTACCATCTTCGGGTGTTGAAACTCACCAGGCACGCCGAGCGAAACCGAAAGATCCGCGGGCCCGATCATCACCGCGTCGATCCCCGGCACCGCCAGCAGTTCTTCGCGCATTTCCAGCGCCCG
>Ga0194122_10002074_pt1 | contig 22711 bp, 21 predicted proteins | sample TA2MahCa10mmetaG_FD_155487 | JGI IMG/M metagenome (GOLD analysis project Ga0194122, IMG submission 155487) | Freshwater microbial communities from Lake Tanganyika, Tanzania - TA2015021 Mahale Deep Cast 10m | ecosystem: Environmental > Aquatic > Freshwater > Lake | place: Tanzania: Lake... | reverse complement strand
GTAGCAGATGATTCACGAAGCGTGGCAACGAGACTCGCTATAAGAAATGGCAACGTCGGCATTGGAACGACGAGTCCGCATTCTAAACTAGAGGTTGCAACATCAACAGGTCAATTTGCACATTTTGGCGCTACTTCTACTGCAAATGGAGAATTGACGGGAATAACTCTCGGCTATAGAGAAAATAATTCTTTTTACAGAAAAGCTGCTATTGCTCAACAACAGATAGGTGATAACTCAGCTAGAGGGCACTTACATCTATTAGTCGATACTGCAGATGATGGTGGCAGTGTTGTTCTTGGCGATTCTAAGTTGATGATTCATGGAACAACTGGTTATGTTGGTATCGGAACGTCAAGTCCAGCACAAAAATTGTCTGTTACTGATGGCAATGTAACTTTAACTCAAGGCTATGGTATCACATGGAATAATGGTGATAATTACATCAAAGGCATAAGCGGTTATCATTTACAATTTACAACATATGATGGTGTGTCTGCACAGCAAGAAGTTATGAGAGTAACTGGTGGCGCACCAGCCTCTGGTGGAGGAAGAGTCGGCATTGGAACGACGAGTCCTGGATATAAATTAGACATTGCTGGAGATACATTTAATAATAGTTTTAGAGTACACGCAACTAATAATTCTGGTCCAGCAGTAACAATTCAAAATTCTGCAACTGGCGGTAAGGCGTGGCATATTATTTCTAATGGTAGCAGCAATTCAGATGGTGCTGGCAGATTACAGTACTGGAACAGTACAGATAGTTTTACTGCTTTAACTTTAGGATTTAATTCTGGAACACAAACTAATCTTTATACTGGAATGTCTATTTCTGGCAACGTCGGCATTGGAACGACGAGTCCTGGAAAAACTCTTCATGTATATGGTACTGCTAAAATAGGAACTGGTGGTTCTAATTCAGGTAATGCTTTAACTATTAATCACAGTAATTATAATCAAGTTAATATTACTCATGGTAGTTCATCAGATTGGGGGCTACTACTGGGTTTTGGTGATGGAACTCTATCTGGGGGTTATCATGGAAATAATCATGCTGCTATTATTAATGTTCAATCTGCTCCTTTACACCTTGGCACGAATAACACATCTAGATTTAACATTGATTCAAGTGGACATTTGTTACCATCATCCGATAACACTTATAATTTGGGATCAACTTCTTTCAGGTTTGCAAACATCTACACTGCTGACTTGAACTTATCAAATCGGGATTCAAAAAATGATGTTGATGGAACATGGGGCGAGTGGACAATTCAAGAAGGTGAAGAAGATCTATACTTACTAAACAGAAGAAATGGTAAGAAATTTAAATTCCTTCTCAAAGAAATCGAGTAATTATCATGGGTATTATTGCAGGTAGCGCAACAATATCTTCGATCGCTTCTGGTGGTACTGTAAAAAATGCCATCAATACTTTTGGTCTTATTGCATATTATGATGTAATGGATCCTGCATGCTGGGTAGATGGATCATCGACACTCTATGACTTAGCGTCCTCTTCAAATTTAACAGCATATGGATCAATCACCAAATCAACATTTGGTTCTGCAATTGGTTGGAATTTTAATGCAGTTGGTAAATATTTTCAAGGCAGTATCGCAACACAAACAGATAAAAATTTAACTATTGAAGCATGGCTATATCCTGCCGCAAGTGAAGTGATTGCTGGAGATAGAGGCACTATAGTTTTGATAACTGGCAGTAGTGGTGCATATATGTCCTGGAATAAAAGTAATCAATATTTAAGTAATTATTGGTACTCGCATTCACCAGAAGGCTACCACGAAACCAACGGTCCTAGTTCTAGAGGTGCATGGCATCATTGGTGTTCAGTTTGGGACTTTTCGCAAGGATATTTGTTTCAGTATGTAGATGGTGTTGTTAGAAGAGCAGCAACCTCAGGTAATGCTGCAACTGGCGCAATATTTCAAATAGGTAGAGAATCAGATGATAGACAATTTTCAGGCGGTATGGCTGTGATTCGAATCTATCGCAGAGCATTATTCCCTGAGGAAGTGTATGATCACTGGCTTGCAGAAAAAGGAAGGTTTGGAGTATGACAGTCTTTATTGGCGGAAATTCAATTTCAGCAGATGATGTCACTGGAATAGGTGAACTCAAGAATTTTTACGATCTTCCTACAGGAGGATTGTTATTCAATCTAAGCGCATTAAATTATACTGGAGCCACACCATCAATTAGTGCCGATCCCTGGTATGACTCGGTACAAAATATAAGAATGAATGCACAAGCTGCAACAATGGCAAAGACAACAATCAGTGGTGTGCCTTGCCTTACATTTGACGGTACTAGTTACTGGGATTCTTCGACTGCTGATGGTAATAAAGTAGATATGACAGGAGAGTTTACTCTAGCATTTGTATTCTATGCTGCGCCTCCCCCATCAAGGAAAACTATTTTTGAAAAGATTCCTAACACATATGCTTCATATGAACAAGAATTAGCCTGCACTTGGGAAACAAATAACGATATAAGTTTTTATACGCAGGTTAGTGATTATGATTATGGACACTTTGGCGTATCCACAGCCAATCAATGGAATCTTCGTGCAATTAAAATGAGAGCAGACAGACAAGAAGCATATGCATGGACAGGTGGTGCGTGGACTGGAAATATATTAACAAATAGATCAAACACTATGGTCGTTAGATCTAATGGATTGAGAGTTGGGGGTGGCTATGCTGGAACAGTGGCAGTTGGATATTTACATGCTGTATTAGTATATGGTGTTGCTCTGTCAACAGGCGAAATGATAAAAGTTCATAGCCATTATACAAATTTGTTTAGTAAGTTTGGCGCAACATTGTATAACTAAAATGCCAATATTTTTTGCAAACAATCCAAACCTATTAACTGTTAACTGGACTACAGGATCTGGTAGTACGGGTATCTTTAATCAAAATGGATCTACTGACGAAAATGTCCGAGTCAATGGAACCGATCCGTGGGGAAACAGTGCAGTTGTTTGGGAAACGCGCCCAAATGGATCAGCTGCAGATGATGGTGGATGGAATACGTCTTATTTTAATATTGATAAAACTAAACTCTACAGATTTTCAGTTTGGGTGAAAAGAACTTCGTCAACAACTGGCGGAACTTTTTATCTCGGAATGTACGACAATGTCATTGTAAATAAATTATTAGATGATGGTACAGAAGGAAATCCATATTGGTCGTGTAGCAATATTAGTTGGTTGACTCAAAATGTTTGGTATCTTGTTGTTGGTCATGTATTTCCCACAAACACAAGAACTAGAATAAACCATCCTGATACGGGCAGTTATACTATATCTGGTGGTGTTGCTGGTAGATCAAATATTGATTTTTGTAATATTTCAGGTGACCTAAGATGGAATGCAAGTGCAACGCAAGCATTACACAGAACATACCATTATTATTGTCCAGATAATACATCTAGACTTCAGTTCTATGATCCACGAGTAGATTTAATTGATGGTTCAGAACCTTCTATTGATGATTTATTGAATAACAGAATGACTAGAAGAATTAGTTCTAAATCAAATAGACGTTTAATATTAGACGGGTCAACGCGAGAAAAAGCCGCACCAGACCCAACATATCTTTATAAACATGGTGTTATAACTAATGGCATGTATTTTTTAAATCCAGGTGGACTTGGTGTTAATAGATTTTATGTTGATTTCACTTACAAACCAGGATCTCCAATGACGATGGTAATCGCAAATAGGAGAGGCAATGGTGGTATAGATTATGCAACTTATGCAAGATGCACTGGTCCACATGTGAACACTTTTGGATCTTATGATGCAAATCGCAATTTTAGTTTATGGGTTGGATTAGATTATTGGAGATATCTCGGAGATCATGTTGTTCAGGGAGTTAAAGGATATCAAGCTGCATATTCTGCAGGAACTCATAATGTGGCTCCAGGAAGTATGGACCTTCTAGCCAAATGGAAATTTGCAGGATGGACATCAACATATGCATTTAAATATCCAAGAGACTATGCTAATTTAATTGGTTCAACAAATGCAGGTTGGTATACCTATCATGCTGCCAATGAATTTTCTTTAACAACATACGATCAAGATCAAGATGCGTATAGTGGCAATTGCTCTACTCTCTATGATAATAACCCTTGGTGGTATGGTGCTTGTTGGGATGGTAACTATTTTGGAGGTGGTGGTGGATATCAAGATGCGCCATATTGGGTAAGTTCTGGTGGCGATTATTATGCTTATGGTGCAGGATACGTTTGTTTTTGGGAATCAAATTTTGACACAACATGAACATAAAACTTAAAAAAATGAAGTTGTCTATTAAAAAATTAGACAACGAAAAATACAAAAGAACTATTACTGATCTCGAAGGAAATCTTGTATGGGATGGCGGGGAGCAGTATTATATCTATCAAGGATTAACAACTATGAATTCTGACAAAATGTTGGATCTTATAGAACAAATGAAAGGATTACCTTTTTGGAATATTGTAGAGGTGGAAAATGACTTTGCAGAATAAGAAATTTATAAACATGGATAAGAATGAAGATAATACCTGGTGGGTAGATGTATTAGATACTTCGCTGGAGCACCCAAGAATGTTAAGAGAACAATTTGCAACAGAAACAGAAGCCAAAGCCTACTATGATCAATTATTAGCAGTGGAATAAATACCAAGAGTATCAACGGAATATCTAAATGACAACAATCGTCTCGGTTGCACAAGGTGGTACAGGCGCAAATAGCATCGCATCAGCGCGAACTGCTCTTGGAGTTTCTCCATCTGCTGCCTACGATCAGGCGAATGCAGCCTACGCTCAGGCGAATGCAGCGTATACTCAAGCAAATACTAAACTCGATTCATCGGGTGGTACAATATCGGGTAATCTTACTGTAAGTGGTGATTTATTTGTTGAGGGAAATACTGTTTCTCTAAATGTATCGACACTTGAGATTGAAGATAATGATATTATTCTAAACGCCAATACAACCTCCACACCAACTTTAAATGCCACGATTACAGTTGATCGTGGTTCGTCTACCAATACATTCTTACGATGGAATGAGGCGACAGATAAGTGGGGTTGGAGTGATGATGGCAGTGCTCTGTATAATTTCAGCACATCACTAGACGCCTATGCACAAGCGAATAGTGCTTATGGTCAAGCGAATAATTCTTATGCTCAAGCAAATGCTGCATATGGTGCGGCAAATAATACTGTTCTAAAAGCTGGCGACACTATGACAGGAACTTTGAATATATCGAATTCAACTGCATTTATTACTACTGGTAATGTTGGAATTGGAACGACAAATCCTGGTGCAAAAGTTCAAATTGATGGCAATTCAGATACAAGTGATGAAGATTGTATGCTTCGAATTATTGATCGAGATACCACAAGCGGAAGTCAAATTCCAACAATACAATTTTTAGGTGGATCTTCTGCAAATCTAATTGGTGCATTTCGTTTAAACGATCAACTAGGATTTCAATTCAGAAACAATACTAATTCAACTGTTGTGACATTCAATCAAAATGGAAATGTTGGGATTGCAACAACGAATCCTGGATACAAACTTGATGTAGATGGCAATGCGAGATTTCGCGCAGGATCGTTATTTCTTGGACTAGCAGATACTGCTTCTGCACACATTAACGCTTATGAATTGATGACATTTAATATTGATTCGGATAATGATGACTCTGACACTCGTTATTTTGCTTGGTATAAAAACGGAGAAGACGGTAGCGGCACAGAATTGATGCGATTGACAGAGGCTGGCAACCTCGGCATCGGGGTCACGCCGAGTGCGTCTGCTTCCGCAGATTGCAAACAAATTGCGCTTGGTGGTTTGAACTATATTTCAGGCACAAACGGCACAAGTGGTAAGCAAAACTTTCATACTGGATTGCTTTACAACGCCTATCAAACGGGTGCGTCTGGTTGGAACGCTATTGTAAGTAATAGCGGTTCAGACTATTTGCCAGCGGCATATACAATGCTTGGTGGTCAGCATCAATGGCGTGTTGCTTCTTCCGCAACCGCAGGCAACGCCATCACGTTCACGCAGGCGATGACGCTGGATGCGTCGGGTCGGCTTGGGATTGGAGAAACTAGTCCATCGCAGCAAGTTCACGCAAAGACTAGTTCCACGACTTATTACTTTGCAGAAACAACTGGCACAGGTACTAGTTCTGGGTTCCGGATGAAAGGCGGTGCGTCTGCTGATTACACGTTGTTTACAACACAAGGTACAAACCAGTTCGCTATCTACGATAACGCTGCCGGCGCCGAGCGTCTCAGGCTAGACAGTGCCGGCAACCTCGGCATCGGGACGAGCAGTCCGGCTAGTGCTGCTGGGTATACGGCTCTTGTATTAAATGGTTCTACTGGCGGCTGGTTGAGATTGTGGTCTGGTGGTACAGCGGTAGGAAGTATTTTTGCAAATACGACTGACGGATTGAATCTTGAAACAGTTACATCAACACCAGTAATTTTAAAAACCAATAGCACCGAACGCGCACGCATCACGAGTGGTGGTTTAGTCGGTATTAATATGTCTTCGCCTAGTAACGCGCAGTTAGTTGTCAAGAGTGCTACTGCATACACAGCAAATACTTACTTTGCTGCACGATTTCAGGCTGCTAATTACAATGATATCGGTGGCTATACCACCATGCTTGGCTTCGGTGTTGAGGCTTCTACTTGGTCTAAAGGCGCTATCGGATATACAAGAAATGGCGCATACGATACTGGATACTTAGCCTTCTATGTGAATGGCAGTATCAATTCAGACATGGTTGTACTCGCGGATGAGAAAGTACGCATCACGGCGGCAGGGAATTTTTTAGTTCAAAAAACAACGTCAAATAACACCGACACAGGAATAAACTGGATTCCTAACGATTATCTTGTTGTTACCAATAATGCAACTGATTCGGGTGATAGAGTTTTGATGGTGAATCGTCAGAACTCAGATGGCACTTTGGTAGAGTTTCGCCAAGCCAATATTAACGAAGGCACCATCTCCGTCAGCGGCAGCACTGTTTCCTATAATGGCGGTCACCTATCACGCTGGTCGCAATTCTCAGACGGTAGCCACCCCGATTTAGTCAAAGGCACCGTGATGACCAACCTTGACCAGATGGCGGTGTGGATTAATCCAGAGACGGGCGAACCCGAAGAAAACGAACAGTTGAACTGCATGAAGGTGTCGGATGTTGAAGGCGATCCGAACGTCGCAGGTGTGTTCGTGAATTGGGACGGCGAAAGCGATCTAAACATCGCCATGACGGGCGACATGATTATCCGTATCGCTCAAGGCGTGGTGGTTCAGCGCGGTGACTTGCTCATGTCGGCGGGTGACGGTACGGCAAAGCCACAAGGCGATGACATCATCCGCTCAAAGACCATTGCAAAGGTCACATCCACCCATGTCACCTGCACCTACGAGGACGGCTCTTACTGCGTCCCGTGCGTGTTAATGGCGTGTTAATTAGGAGCAACCATGTCCGACGTTGAACTGAAACTCTCGCTTGAAAATATAAATTTCACAATAAGCAAACACATAAAAATAAATATTTAAATGACCAATCGCAAAATATCAACTGATGCAATACAAGCAGGTTCAATCACTGAAAGTTTATTGCACGCGGATCTCAGCAGCAAGATTACAACTGCAAATACCAAAGCAGGTGATGCGTATGCTCAAGCAAACTCTGCATATGGTCAAGCGAATACTGCTTATGGTGCAGCGAATAGTGCAGCAAATACTGTTCGCGTTTCACAAAACAGTGGATCAACACTTTCTGCCAAACAATTGAATTTTGTAAACACGGCGAATGTAACAATTACAGTTACAGATTCAGGTGATGGGAATGCAAACGTTGCAATATTTTCATCAGGTTCAGGTGGCAGTGGAACATTATCAAATATTGCCATCTCTTCAAATGCTGTATTTGCAACAAATGCGAATGCATTTAATTTCATTAATACATCCACCGTATCTGTGTCTGTATCTCAAGGCGTAGATGGAAATGCAAATATTTCATTCACTACACAGTCAGGCGCGAATTCAGTCAGCTCCGTTTTTACCGCTGATGGAGTTGGAAACACATATACGATGGGTGCTTTTGCTGCGAATGCAAATAATATAATTGTTACAATAGACGGTGTAATTCTAACACCAGGAACTGAATACTCTACAAGTGGAACAACACTTACAATTCTTTACGTTCCAGCAAATGGATCAAAAGTTGAAACTCGAACAATCACTGGCGGTGGTGATGGTGGTACAGCGTCTCTTGGATTTGTTCGCTCCTCGTTTGTCGGAGATGGTTCAAATGTAAACTTCACTCTTTCAAGCACACCTGTTGATGAAGATAATTGTTTGGTGTTTGTGGATCGTGTGCTTCAAAGAAACTCAGAATACAACGTATCCACATCTACTTTACAATTCGTGAGTGCGCCTGATAATGGTGCTGTGATCGATGCATTTGTTTCTCAATATCTCGCAACAAATGCTGCTGTTTTAAAAGCTGGCGATACAATGACTGGAAACTTAAATGTTTCAGCAACGTTGATTACTCAAAATGTAATTCCTGATGCAAACGTGACTTATGATCTCGGTTCTCCAACAAAACGATTTAAAGATTTATATTTGTCAGGAAACACTATTTTACTTGGCGGCGCAACTCTTACAGCCAATGGTATTAATTTGGTTACTGCTGGAAATATACATTCGGGCAATATCATTACAGATGCAGCATATGGAAGTAATCACAATGGTGATCCGATTATTATCATTCGAAACTCTGCAGCTGCAAATGCACTTACATTTAATCCAAATGAGGGTGACAATTACACGCATCTATACTCAAATGGCTTAGTAGCATTCTCAGGTAATATTGCAACAGATGGAATCCGTGGCAGCAATCATAATGGCGATCCGATCATTATTATTCGAAACTCTGCGCAAGGTAATGCATTAACAATAAACGCAGATAGTTCAGGAAATAATACAATATTTTATGCAAATGGTGCTGTATTGGTTTCAAATAGTATCAATGCTGTAAGTTTCATAACTTCGAGTGGATTAAACATTGCAAATCATGCCAATAATGCATATGGTCAGGCAAACTCTGCATATGGTCAGGCAAACTCTGCATATGGTCAAGCAAACAGTGCATATGGTGCGGCGAATAATACTGTTCTAAAGGCTGGTGATACAATGACTGGTCAGTTGAACATCAGTGCTGGTGGGTTGTTGGTGACAGGCAACGTCGGCATTGGAACGACGAGTCCTGGATATAAATTAGACGTTAACGGCATTGTTAATATTGCTCAAGGTTCATATATTCGCAAAGCATTTGCGGATAACACTGAAGAATATTTAATTCGTGGTGATGCTACTGCATGGAATGGATTTATTTCTTACACGCCCAGCGGTGGAACTTCAAACAGAGGATTTAAATTTGGCGCATGGGACAATAACGGCGCAATTAATAACTGGGTAACATTCTGGGATGGCAACGTCGGCATTGGAACGACGAGTCCTGCAACAAAACTTGCTGTTAACGGTGGCATTCAAATCCTTGCTGGCAATGCTATATATTTTCAAAACGCATTGGCAGATGTTAACGCGACCATTTCTGCAACAGGTGGTAGTGGAAACAGCACCATGTCGTTCAATGCTGGCGCGATGGTGCTTAATGGGTCTGGCAACGTCGGCATTGGAACGACGAGTCCTGGTAAACCTCTACAAGTTAATGGTATAGAAATAAGCATTTCTTCTGTAGGGTCACAGGCTGGATACACTCAGGGTGCATTTTTATCAAGTAGTGGAACTGACAGCAGTCCTGGCGCACGTGGACAAGGTATGTTTTTGTTTAATGAAGGCAACGACACAACTTGGTATATGGGAACAAATTATGTTTATGCAGATACATTTTCAATCAATAGAAAAGCGTCAACAACTTCTATCGATACTGCGACAGCACAATTAACACATGCACTTTTGACCATCACGAGTGGTGGCAACGTTGGCATTGGAACGACGAGTCCTGCATCAACATTAGCTGTTGATGGTGGAACAGGGATGTTGTCATCAGGTGTAATTGCTAGATTTTTTGGTACGTCTGGAAATTCGTTAATTGTTCGCGGAAATGGAAATTGCGAAAACACTAACGGTAGTTTCGGCGTGATATCTGATAAAAGACTAAAGCAAGATATCGTAGACGCTCCAAGCCAGTGGAATGACTTAAAAAATGTGCGGTTTCGGAAATATCGACTCAAATCAGAAGTAGGAGTTAATGAAAACGCGCCTTCAATGCTTGGTGTTGTCGCGCAAGAACTGGAAGTAGTCTGCCCAGGCTTGGTTGAAGATCATACAGACGATAACGGGGAAACAATAAAATCCGTCAAATCATCCATCTTGCTAATGAAAGCAGCCGTAGCTCTGCAAGAAGCCATGGTGCGTATTGAGAAACTGGAAGCGGAAGTCGCCGCGATGTTAGAATCAGGATCATAAAATGGCAGGCAAACTTTCAGGAACAGCAATTCAAGCAGGAACAATCACTCTGACTCAATTGTCGAGTGGTTTCAATAATACTGTCAATGCCTCTTATGCACAGGCAAACTCAGCCTATGCTCAGGCGAATGCTGCGTATAATGATGCCAATACTCGTTTGTCAGCAACAGGTGGCACCATCTCAGGTAACTTGATTGTGTCAGGAAACTTAACAGTTTCAGGAAACTCAACCACACTTAATACTGAAATTTTGACAGTTGAAGATGCTGACATCGTTCTCTTGTCCAACGTTGCAGGAGCACCAACACTTAATTCTGGAATTACAATAAATCGTGGCAGTTCAACCAATACATTTATAAGATGGAATGAATCAGCAGATAAGTGGGGTTGGAGTGATGATGGTTCAACGATGTACAATTTCAGTACATCACTTGATGCATATGGTCAGGCGAATGCTGCTTATAGTGCAGCAAATAATACTGTTCTAAAGGCTGGCGACACGATGACTGGTCAGTTGAACATCAGTGCTGGTGGGTTGTTGGTTACTGGCAATGTTAACATGGATTCTGGAACATTGTTTGTTGATTCTGTAAATGATCGAATTGGCATTGGAACGACGAGTCCAGGTTCTAAATTTACTGTAACAAATGACATTGCTACTGGATATAGTGATATAAACACTCTCATTAGTGGACAGTGGGCTAGAATTTCAAATCCAAACACTACTTCTGGAGTCGCTGCAACATTACTATTTGAAGCAACTGGTTCAGGGGGTGGAAACGGATTAGGTACAATATCGGGTGTTCACACATCTAACGGTTCATTAGCACTGACATTTGGAACAAGAAACGATAGCAGCAATGTTACTGAAAGAGTTCGTATTGCAGCAAATGGCAACGTCGGCATTGGAACGACGTCGCCAGGTCAGAAATTACATGTTGAAGGTACAGCAGCTAGCGATAACTTATCAGTAAGAGTCGTCAATCTAGCAACCAATGGTTATTCTAGCATACAATTAGGCGATACTAATGGTGGCATATATCGCAATGGTAGTTCTCAATCATCGTATGCTGGCAACAGCAGTTTGAATTTAATTACCGTTGGTGCTCATCCGATAGGGTTTTCAACAACTAATACCCTTCGCATGATTATCGATGGTTCTGGCAACGTCGGCATTGGAACGACGAGTCCAGGTACAAAATTTCATGTGGTTAGTACGGACTCAATAACTGGTAGTTGGACAAGAGCTGCTATATTGCAAGGTCCTTATCCAGCACTAGTTTTTCACAGTAGCTCTTCACAAAATAAATTTGGTGGCATAGGTTATGATTCTGGCACAAATGATGGATGGAGAATTTGGGCTAACGCATCAACATCTGATGTGGCTGCAACAACGCCATTAGTTAGTATTTTAAATAATGGTAACGTCGGCATTGGAACGACGAGTCCATTTTCCAAATTTCAAGTTGGATCTCACACGTTCTCTGGTGGAAATGGCATTTACTCCAATGATCGTGTTGGTATATCGGTACATGGATCTTTAACCAGCATTATGTATGCTTCGACGTACAATGACCCCACATATCCAGATTATGGATTGGTGTTTGTGCATGGCACGAATACAAGTAATTATAATGTTTGGTCTCTATCGCCTGATGGACCAGCTAAAGGAAATTCATTAAACTTCATATATGGTTCAAATGCAACTAATATTCACGTAACAACACCAAAAGTAGTGTTTAGAGGTGATGGCAACGTCATGATTGGCCATGCTTCTGTCACTTGTATGAGAACTGGTTCTATTTCTGCTGCTGGCGCTCTGTTAAGTTCTGCTGGAAGACATATCTATGGTTGGTATTCAGTTGCGGCACAAAGTAGCCATACATATACTCACCTAAAAACATCATTGTGGGGTGGTGGTTCACCATATGGTAATATTGAATATATTATGGGTGGATTTGAAATTACTGGGTATACTTATGGAAACCCTGCAAATGTTAAACAAATAATTCAATTTCATAACTGGTCTGGAAGTGTAAACCATTACTATCAAAAAACAAGTTATGGCAGTTATGATCCAGATAATATTGCGTATGTTGGAAGTGATGGATATGTATACATCCGACTTGTGGCTGGACAGTATCTGGGATATAGAATTGATTTAAACCAATATGAGATATATGCCGTGAGAGACATCAGAGTTACTTCTGTAACAAATTCAAATTCTGCAACACTATAATAGAGAACAATTTATGACAAAAGAAGAAGCATTAGAAAAAGTAAATCAAACGACATTTCCTGCTGCCCAAGAAGGAGATAATGTTTTGTTTGAGGGATACTGGTTTTTATATGTAGATAATGCATGGATTATTGACGTATCTAAAATATCACAATAAATATTTAAATGTCACAGAAAAAAGTTTCAGTTTTTATGGGTGGTACTGGCGCGAATAGCGCAGGAGTCGCGCTCACAAATTTAGGTGCTGCTCCTACAGCAGCATACGCACAAGCAAACAGTGCCTATGGCCAAGCAAATAATTCTTATGCACAAGCAAACTCTGCTTATGGCCAAGCAAACTCTGCTTATGGTGTGGCAAATAATTCTTATGCACAAGCAAACTCTGCTTATGGCCAAGCAAACTCTGCATATGGTCAAGCCAATGCTGCTTATGGTCAGGCAAACAGTGCATATGGTCAAGCAAATAATTCTTATGCACAAGCAAACAGTGCTTATGGTGCGGCGAATAATGCTGTTCTAAAAGCTGGCGATACAATGACTGGTCAGCTGAACATCAGCGCTGGTGGGTTGCTTGTAACTGGAAATTCAAATTTTGATTCTGGAACATTGTTTGTTGACTCTGTAAATGATCGAATTGGCATTGGAACGACGAGTCCAAGCGTCAATGGAATTGATATCGTTAAAGGCGGCGGCGTTAATACTTACGTCCGAACGGCAGACGGTACTTATGAAATGCTGTCTGGATTTTCCACATCCCTTGGCGGCGGTCTAGTCGGCACTATTTCAAATCATCCGCTGATTCTTTATGCCAACAACGCCGAACGCGCACGCATCACATCAGATGGTTCTGTTCTAGTTGGAGCAACAAACGCTGATATTGGTGGAACTGTTCCAGGAATTAAGTTTAATCAAAGTGGAAAAATATTTGCAGCAACAAACACAGCATCTGGAATGTTTTATGATGAGCCATTATATCTTGATCGAATGAACGCATCAGGAGATGGTATTGCGATTGTATTAGGAAGATTTGGATATCAAAAAGCAGGAATTGGTGTCGTGAGAGGTTCTTCCGCTTCGGCTGCAGGTGAGATGTATTTTGCTACATCACAGGCATCTAACGCTGGTTGGAACGAGCGTATGCGAATTAAGGCTGATGGCAACGTCGGCATTGGAACGACGAGTCCAGGACATAAACTGGATGTATATGGGTATACAACCACAAGTAGAATTGCAGTAAGAAGTGCTGCGCATGTTTCCTCTGGTTTTCTAGGTGGTCGCTCAGATTGGGTTGGCGGTGCTCAAGATGATAATTTTGCGATTGGATCATATCAAAGCGCAATGTGCTTTTTTACAAACAATAGCGTTACAGAAAGAATGCGTATTGACAGTTCTGGTAATGTCGGCATTGGAACGACAAATGTTTCATATATAAGCGGATATCCACAAAGATTATTTGTAAATGGAACAATGACTGGTGGGTATTTTGGATTGGTTACATTCCAGGTTGATGGTAACACTGGAGATGTAAACCATGGTATTTTAAATCTCTATAACAGTAAAACTACTGCGATTGGCGATGATGCCCGAATTATGTTTTCATTTAAGGAAAGTGATAATAGTATACATCCATATTGCTCTATGGGTGCTGTAAAAGAAGGATCATTCCAAGGTGCATTACAATTTAATACTAGAAGTGCAGGTGGATCATATACTGAAAAAATGCGCATCACGAGTGGTGGTTATGTTACGATCCCAAATCAACCAGCATTTAGAGTAACTGGACCAGCTAGTTATACTGCCTATGGTGCTGGTGCTAAAATTACTCATATGACTTCAAAAGATTTTGATAGAACAAATAGTTATAGTACAAGTACACAGAGGTTTACTGCTCCTGTAGGAGGAGTATACCAGTTCAATGCGCATTTTTTAGCAAGTACGAATACCAATGGTTCTATTTCATTTTATCTAAATGGAGGAGAAATAACTAGAGTATATTTTCAAGATGAACGAGGAAGGTCAATTAGCACTATTATAAGTCTTAATGTTAATGATTATGTTGAATTATACGTTCAAGATGTTGGAATGACTCTCTACGGCTCACCTTATAGCAGTTTCTCGGGACATCTTATCGGTTAATAGGCTAACAAATGTCAAATCCAAGATTATATCAACTTACTTATAGACAGGAACTCAGAGATATAACGAAGCATTATTTTTCTCTTAATACTGCTGTCTTCATTAAAGCCAGAGTAAAAGGATAAATACTATTTTTAAGGAGGTTCTCTTATGTCAGTAACTTACACAGTCGTCCTTTCGGACGCAGAAGACAAGGCTCTTGGTTATGTTGCGGCTTCGCAACAAGACTGGATTGATAATGCAGTTCACGAACGTTGCAGAATCGCGATCGAAGAAATCGTTGCTGCAGAAGTTCAACACAAACTCGCAGCTGGTGAGTCAATCACTGGTTCAAAAGATGACATCGTGATGGCAGCACCAATCAAATCAGCCGCAGAAAGAAACTCGGAATCAGCAAACACCGCACCATAAATATAAAATAACAAGAGGTAAAAAAATGGCGACAACATATACCTGGAATGTAAATACAATGGACACAGCACCATCGGAAGATGGATTGGCGAATGTTGTAAAAGTGGTGCACTGGCGTTTAATGGCAAACAATGGAACGCATACTGCAGAAACATACTCAACGGTTTCGTTAGATGCGCCGAGTTCTGACGCTTTTACAGCATTTAATAATTTAACCGAAGCGCAAGTAATTGCTTGGGTTGAATCAAAGTTAGACATGGAAAAAACCAAAGAGAATCTAGAAAATCAACTAGAAACACTTGCGAATCCACCAATTGTTGTAAAACAAGGTCCATGGACTGCAAACAGTGCAAATACTGCAAATACTTGATTTTTGCGAACATATATACTAAACTAGACTATGCAGAAAAACAATTCTGTAATATTAATGATATCATTGGAGTAAATTATGGCAGACGTACAAAAAGTTACACTTGAACTTACTGTTGATGAACTTAACGTAGTTCTTGCTGGGCTCGGCGAGCTTCCAGCAAAAACATCGATCGGATTGATTGATAAAATTCGTGTCGACGCATCAAAACAATTACAAGCACAGCAGCCTGCAGCTGAAGTCGTGCAATAAAATCGAGCACTATTGTTTTATAAATAAAGGCACTTAAGAATTACTCTTCATTATTATCCTTGCTGATTGTTTCGTTATTTTAACAATCAGAGGGTAAAATGAAGAAAATTTTAGCAGCTGTATTCGCTCTCCTCATTTCAGGGGCAGCGATCGCACAAACGACTACAGTCTCAACGGTCACCACCAATTCGACGGTGAACTCGACCAACACGAACAACAACACGAATGTAAACACAAACAATAACATTCAATCGGGTACAGTCACAAATAATAATAACAATGTAAACACTTCAACGAGTGTAAATACGAACAACAATGTTCAAAGCGGTACGGCGACAAATATTAATCAAAATACAAACACGTCGACCTCTACTTCAACTGCAACGAATAATAATAACAATGTAAATTCTTCGACCTCAACTTCGACGAATAACAATAACAATGTAAACACAAATAATAATATCAATAGTGGTACGGTAAATTATAACAACAATAATACCAATACCAGCACTGCGACAAATACTAATGTGAATACATCTACGGTGAATAGTACGAATAATAATGTCAATACAAACAACAATGTTCAAAGTGGTACGCTCACAAATAACAATAATAATGTGAACACAACCACAAGCACAAATACAAATAATAATAACAACACGAATGTGAATACAAATAACAACATTCAAAGCGGTACTGTTACAAATAATAACAACAATGTGAATACAACCAATGCAACTAACAATAACACTAATGTGAACACCTCGACGAGTGTTAACACTAACAATAACAATAATGTGAGCACCTCTACTAATGTGAATACAAATAACAATAATAATGTTTCAACTTCTACAAATACGAATAACAATAATAATGTAAGCACTTCAACCAATACGAATAACAACAATAACAACATGTCTGGTGAAGTGACTTATAATAACAACAATAAGAACGATACAAATATCAATTCAAATAACACGAATACAAATATCAACAACTCAACTTCCACAAATACAAACAATAACAATAACGTATCTACATCTACGAACACTAACGTTAATAAAAACGATAGCACTAGCGTAAATACGAACAATAATAATAATGTAAGCACAAGCACAAGTGTGAATAAGAACGAAAACGTAAACAAGTCAGAAAGCACAAGCCAGAGCAATGTAAAGACTGAGAATACAAATACGAATATCAATCGCAACGAAAACATTACGAAAGTTGAACAAGAAATCAAAGCGCCACCTGCTAGTGCTATCGCTCCTATGATTTCAACTTATAGCCAAGATGTCTGTGTATCAGGTGTCTCTGGTGCTGTTCAAACTCAGGTCATCGGTTTGTCTGCTGGTAAGGCAGTTCGCGATATGAACTGCGAACGCTTGAAGTTGTCCAAGACTCTATACGACATGGGCATGAAGGTCGCAGCAGTATCAATGATGTGTCAAGATGAGCGCGTGTTCAAGGCTATGGAAATGGCTGGAACACCTTGCCCATATATGGGTAAGATCGGTAAAGAAGCAACAGAACAGTGGGAAACAAACAAAGAAGAGCGACCAGATTTCCGCAAAAAGTGGTGGCAAGTTTGGAAGAAAGAAACTACAGAGGATCTTCCTGAAGCATTGCCAGCTGGTAACTAATGAAGCGACTTCTCGCTCTATTATTCCTGATAGCGTCTCCTGCGTTCGCGCAGCAGATTGACTACACCTACACGCAAACGCCTGTCGGTGCACCAACACCATTAGAGCAATTAAATCAAAATCAAGGTACGCCATTAAATCTAGGGGATGATCAAGTATCCAATCCAATTAATCTTGGGTTTGAGTTTACATTTTATGGGCAAAATTTTACAAGTGCATTTATTAGTAGTAATGGTGTATTAGGATTTCAAGGTGCTATCAACGGTTGTTGCAGCGGATATAATCTCGCCGATCCAGGTAACAAATATGGTATATTTGCACTTCAGACTGATTTGATAAACATTCAAACAACTAATCCTTGGTATAAAACAGAAGGTGTTGGGGGCGACAAAACATTTACTGTCGGTTGGTATAACATGCCAATATTTTATAATGATAATTTTCGCAGTACATTTGAAATTACTTTATATGAAAGTAACAATAATGTACTTTTAAATTATGGGGATTTAAACACTGGCGGCAGATTTTTCACGGCAGGATTGAAGGGGAATGATGGTGAATATGAACTTTTGTATTCTGGAATTAATGATAATTTTCTAGAAAACACAAGTTTCATGTTTTCTTTTACGCCACCCCCACCACCCATACCAGAATTTTTATATTGGAATAATCTTGCCAATGAGAATGGCACTTTCACACTTACCAGTGCTGGAGTTGTTCGTTATGGCGCCAGTGGCGTGTATGCATATGCTGAACTACAACCAGGAACATATTCTTGTTCAAATGGATTTTTTGGTGATCCAATTCCTGGCGTTTATAAAAGTTGCGAATTAGGAAGCAACAATCCACCAGTCGTGGAAGTCGATTGTGCAGTTAATCCTTATGATACAAGTTGTATTATCGACGGCATAACAGACGATGTAGTTGATGACACAATGCTTGCTGATGAAACTACTGGCGATGATGGTAGTGACGATGGCACAGAAGTTATTGAAGAAGAAACCTATGCAGTTGATGAAGACGAAGAAGTTTATGTAGCAGATGAAGATACTGAAGAAGAAACAGACCTTGAAGAAATGCTTTCCGATGATGAAGAAGTTACAGATGAGAATGAAATTCTGGTAACTGAGGAAGAGGATAATTCATCAGAGCCAATCATGGTCGCTGAAAATCGTGAAATTGCTGATGAACAAAAATCAAATGATCTAGCAGATGCAATTGGTAAGGATGTTCTTGAAAGTGCTTTAGCGATTGCAGGAAGCGTAGCATCCACTGATGCATCTTCTTCCTCATCTTCAACAACCACTTCTTCATCCACAACAACTCTCGCCGCATCATCAGAAACATCATCAACACGAACATCATCAGCGGCTTCTTCACTATCAAGTTCAACTCTTGCGCAAGAAGTTTCATCAATCGAAATTAGTATTGAAGAAACAAAACAAGAAACAGTAGAATCAGCTGCTGGTTCGATTGATGCGCTTGAAACTGGTCGACAATTGGGTAGAGAATCATTGGTATCAGTGACTGCAGCATCAGAACAATCTGCGACTGATTCTATAAATCAGGCAGAATCAATTGCCGCAACATCAAGCGATGTTCAAATTGTTGCAGCTGCTACAAATGAGAATACTCTAAACGCAGTAAATGAACAAAATGATAATAGACAATCAACAACTTCAGATGCTGAAAATGAAGAAAGAACAACAGTTGTAGCAGCAGTTGTTGAAGATCAACAAGTTATTACTACTCAAGAAAGTGAAGTTCAATTAACAGTGACTGAAACTACAGAAACTGTTATGGAAGAAACTCAAGAAGTAATGGTTGCCATTGCAGATATAAATGAAACTGCTCAGGAAGTAGACACTTTCGCAGATATAATGTCAATCAATATTGCACCAGTAACGCAAGAGAGAGACGAAGATCTTGAGTTTGTTCAGCAAGTAGTTGCTCAAAGTCAGCAACAGGTTCAAGAAGAAACAAACAACTCTGGTTTTTCTGAAGATGAAAAGATTACGATTGCCAATGATCCTGCTCTAGCCAATGCTTTCAATCTAGCACCAAATATGGCAAATCTAGAACTTACTGGTGTATTAAGTCAAAAGCAAGAAGAAAAATCTGACGCTGAAAAAGCAGCAGATAAAGTCGTTGCTGCAAATAAAGAAGAACAAGAAAAGATAAACTCAAATTATATGGATGCAGATCAAAGTGGTATAGTTGCTGCTATGGGTGCAGATACTGATGTAACTTCTTATCGTACTGCAATGATTCGTGATAATAATGTTTGGTATAAACCAGAAGATATATACAAGGGTGTTGTTTATAAAGACAATGCTCGTGGAGCATACTTTCTAGAGAAAGGTAATACAGACACTTACAAAAAGATGGTCGAGGAGCAATACAAATGAGCGATATAGACGAGAAGGTCGACAAGTTAGAAGCAGCGGTCGATCCAAATACTGTAATTAGCATTGGTGGATATAGTTTCACTCCAGCAAAACTCATGATCGCTGGCGGCATTGTATCAACAGTGCTTGGTGGTCTTTACGGAGCCTTTGAGTTCTATAAAGATTATATGGATATGAAGACACAAATACAAGAGTATGTTGCACCAGATCTTTCTGGCATTCAAGAGCGTATGACAAAACTTGAGCAAAAAATTGATAATGCAGTTGTTCTTGTAGATGAATCAAATGATATCATTCGAGATGTTCGAACAGACCTAAAGGGTGATATTGATAGTTTGCAAGCTGATTTAGATGCTGCTGAAAGGCGTAATCGCGAACTAGACAAAGAAGTTCGTACATTTGTGAGTGTCACAGATCGCGATATGTCGGGGCGATTGAGAACGATCGAACGTGAAACAGACGCTAAATTAAAAGAATTAGAAAAGAAAGTCGACGAAAAGATTCAAAAGGCTTGGGAGAATCCGTTGGCTAAATAACATACGATGATGGAAACATTATGTCTCCGCAATGAACCAAAACGATATATTGTGAGTTTTCGCAATCGGATTCTTATACTGACTTATGACTATAGATCAGCGGTCAGATATATGAATTTTGTAAAACTTGCACGAAAATTAATAGGAGAGTAAAATGAGTCTATTAGCAGGTATACGTTCAATGGTCGCCGATGGTGGAGATGGATCCATTTCATCCAAGCGTGTTATTACTGTAATGGCAACCTTTTTGGTTGGTCTTGCATTTCTGCTTAATTTATTTGCAGGAATGGTTGTTGATAAAAATATGTATGATTCAATGATGATGATTGTAATTGCTGGTATGGGTACTACTGTTGTTGAGAAGTTTGCTAAAAAATAATTTTATATTAGGAGTTTAAAATGGGTACATTAGTTGTTGTTTTATTGGTCGCTGTTGCTGGTTGGGTTGTCTGGAAATTATTGAAAGATTCTGACAAAAACGACGATGGCAAAGTAGATGTCAAAGATGTGGCTGTTGCTGCAAAAGAAGTTGTTGCTGAAACAAAGGCTGCTGCAGTAAAAGTTGCTGATGTCAATAAAGATGGCAAAGTTGATCTTGCAGATGTAAAAGCAGCTGCAAAGGTTACAGCCGACAAGGTGAAGAAAGGTCGTAAGAAGAAGGGTGAATAATATGAAGTCTCACAGATTACTCCTAGCCATTATTGGTCTATGTGTATTTGGTTTGTGGTCAACTTCAGTTATTGCGAATCCTTATGACTATAAAATCATCAGGGTTGCTGATGGTGACACTGTAGTCTTCGAAGCACCATTCATGCCACCACCACTCAAACCGCAATTAAGTTTGCGTGTTCTGGGCGTTGACACACCAGAAAAGGGTGCTCGTGCTGCATGTCCTGCTGAAGCTGCTGCTGCCGAAAAAGCAAGTGCATTTTCAAAGAATGCAGTTGCAAATGCGAAGAAGATTCAAATTCAATTGAAAGAGCATGACAAATTCGGCGGTCGTGTATTGGGTGATGTGATTCTTGATGGTCAGAAACTTTCTGAACTTCTAATCAAGAACGGTCATGCTCGTGCATACTTTGGTGAAAAGAAACAATCTTGGTGCGAATAATTAAAAGGTGATCTATGCTTATTCCTCTACCCTATAAGATCCTTGCTGTGGTCTTTATAGTCGGTGGCGCATTTGCTGCTGGCTATAAAAAAGGCACAGACGCAGGCGAAGTGATGATTCAGCAGGCTGCGAATGAAGCAGAACAGCTGAAGATTGAACTTGAAAAAGAACAAGCCAACATCAAAGAGCGTGTTGTGACTGAGTATGTCGACAAAATTAAAGTCGTAACTCAGAAAGAAACAATCTATCGTGATGCCGCACAACAACAAGTACCTGGCAAATTCAATCTTACAAATGGTTGGGTTTACCTACACGATACTTCTATTCTTGGTAATGAATTAAATCCTGATTTGGCTTCAGACGATACAGACTCTGTAGTCAAAGATAATCAGGCACTTGGCACTGTATTATCAAATTATTCTGTCTGCTTACAGAATGCTCAGCAACTTGTAAGCCTACAATCATGGATTCTTGAAACGAAAGCATCTATTGACAAGCAGAATGCTGACCGTGGATTAGATATTAAGTTACCAGATATGCCTTGGAGGAAAGATGATAAGCAATAAAATTGGATACATATGGTCTCCGCTCTTTTTGTTACTTGGACTTTATGAATTATTTGTTTCAGAGTCTCTAATGCATATGATGATGGGACACAGTTCATCAATTACAGGGCAAATGTGGTTTATGTGGTTGATGATGTCATTGTCTGCAAGTGGTCGATATATCGATATGTGTTTCTGCTCGAGTAATTGTTCTAAAGAATGTTCTGAGAGTTCAAAATGAAGTATCTAATCGCACTTTCTTTTTTGTTTCTCGTTGGCTGTGGCAATCCTCTGACACGATTAGTTCCAAAAATTGAAATGCCATCTCCACCAAACGAGCTCATGGGTCCACCAAAGCCTCTAAAAACTATTATACCACCCGTGACACCAACAACACCACAAGCGGAGCTAGAAAGAGATGTCCCACCTACATGAGACTGGTCAATCATATCTAACGCATTTATTGCGTGCATGGAAAATTGCATTTATACTTTTAGCACATG
>Ga0194122_10002072_pt1 | contig 22720 bp, 12 predicted proteins | sample TA2MahCa10mmetaG_FD_155487 | JGI IMG/M metagenome (GOLD analysis project Ga0194122, IMG submission 155487) | Freshwater microbial communities from Lake Tanganyika, Tanzania - TA2015021 Mahale Deep Cast 10m | ecosystem: Environmental > Aquatic > Freshwater > Lake | place: Tanzania: Lake... | reverse complement strand
TTTTTATATTGATGGTTTCTTTGTGCGTACTGAAAAACAGGTGTTTGCTCCGTATAAAAACGAATCAACACACCGCAATCTTGAGATGAACAACTACACTGATCTCACACAGAAGATTGGATTTTACATTAATAAGGACAATGTTACAGAAAAAGACGACAGCACATTGCGTGATCCGTCTACTGGGTCGTACAACTACAATGCAGCAGGAGCAGATCGTTACACAATTACCCCTACTTTAACACAATACGCTGTAGAAGACACCCCCACTGATTTTGTTGAATTGTTGCGTTTTGATAAGGGAAAAATTATTCGAAAGATTGACCGTATTTCGTATGCAGAAATTGAAAAAACACTTGCACGAAGAACTTTTGATGAGTCTGGTTCGTATACTGTGAATCCGTTTGACATTACCATGAAAGAATCAGAATTGGGTCCAAACGATTCAAATTTTAAAATTGTTGTTGGTCAGGGTAAAGCGTATGTGCTTGGTCGTGAAATTGAAAATCAGTATCCTGTTTCTGTAAATCTTCCACGGGCACAAACTACTAAACTTGAAGGCTCACCATCGTATTTAACATACGATTACACTGTTGGGAATTACATTGATGTAAAAGTAGATTTGTTTGGTTCTATTTTTTCAACAAATCTTGTAGGTATTGGTTCTGGTTTTGCATTTGTTAGATTCCATAATAGCTCGAATCAGCAGGTGGCATTAGGATATGTCCACGGTATGTTGCCAAACGCGAGTGCTGGCGTTACAAGTAACAGTTACAGAATGTATCTTCATGGTATAAGTGGTTCTGTTAGCAGCGGTAGTTCTGCAATGATTTACCTTACTGCTCTTCCTCCATCTACTTCTGCTGTTGCCGCAGGCAGAGTGATTCCAAATTCTGGAACCTCATTTGGAAATGTTGTGTTAAATGACAAGCAGTCTTTGGTGTTTGAAGTTAAACCTGCATACGCTGTTTCCAAATTTTTGTATTGTAATGTTGTTGGAAAAATGATTGGTGGGTCCACCAACCTTGTTACGGCAACCCATAATCAGACCACCAATACCACTACTTATACTGTTAATAAAACTCACTTTAGCGACAGTATGTCTTCTTCTTCTGCATCCACTTTTAATCTGTTTAATTACGGAACCAGTAATAATTCGTCAGACACATCTGAAATCTCTATTGTTGCACCTACTGGCGTGGCGTATACGCTTCCTACTTCTGGTGTTACTCTTATTGGAGATGAAAACGAGTTTCAAATTCAGATTTTTAATGCCGCAGCAGGATTTACATCAGGTAATTTTAAGGTTATTGCGCCTGTGGTGTACACACCAACTATTTCTGATCAGTCCACATATCGAACTAAATCACTTACCAACAAAACTATTACTTTCTTGTCTAATTCGTATTCCGTAGACTCTACAGGTAGAAAATTCTTTGAACTTCCAGACATTGATATTTTTTCTGTTTTGGAGATTGTCAATAATACTACTACATCAATTACTTATATTGGTGATTTTGAATTAGATGACGGTCAAAGAGAAGCTACATATAATAGAGGTCGTCTGTACATAAAACCTTCTGTTGCAAATCAACTCAGGTACAGTTCTGGTCCTGCGGTTACAATTAAAATTACCTACTCGTATTTTACCCATTCAGGACTTGCTTACGCTCCTTTTATTGGACAGCATTCGTATACAAATATAAATTACGAAAAAATTCCGTTGTACACCAATTCACGAACAGGAAAAACTGTGTCTCTAGCAAACTGTTTGGATTTTCGTCATAGCGGTCTTACATCATCTACTCCAATGATTAAACCGTATGGACGATCTGAGTTTGGCGTTGTTGGAGACACCAAAATACAGTACGAACACTATTTGCCACGTATAGACAAGTTGTGTTTGCGTATAGATTCAGAAGACGGTTCTCCTGATTTCTTTTTACAATCCGGAATTCCAGACATATCCCCTACTCCTCCTTCTGATCCAGCAAATGTGCTTGTTTTATCTGCACTTACTGTTCCTGCGTTTACACACAATCCTGAAGATGTTGTCATTACTACAGTGGACACCAAGCGATTTACAATGTCAGATATTGGAAAAATTCAAAAACGAGTTCAGGATGTTGAAGTTTTTACCAAATTATCAATTTCAGAAAACGAAATTGAAACTCGTTCTTTAAAAACATCACCAACCGATATTGAACCTTTAAAAACATCTATTTTTGTTGATGAATTTTATGGACACTCTGTTTCTGATGTGTCTTCAAATGAACACAATTGTTCTATTGATTTCGAGCGTGGAGAACTACGTCCTTTCTTCTCGACAACTGATATTGTGTTTCCTTCTTTGACTAATCCTGCAGCTGGATCAACTGTTGACACGGTTATTTCTCCTGACGGAATAGTTACTTTGAAATATTCAAATAGACCGTATATTGAAAACAAGTCGTACACAAAAACAATAAAAATCAACCCCACAAACAATGTGAGTTGGTTGGGATTCATGTCTTTGTCGAAGACAATTATTCCCAAATTTGATAAATCATACCGTCCAATTGTCAAAACAAACTCGCTTATGGAAAATGATAATTGGTTGTCTTCAAACACTAATGATGCTCGTGGATTTGGTACGCAATGGAATGATTGGCAGAGTATTTGGTACGGTATAGACGATGTTGACATGGATCAAGACGACATTCAAAAACGAGTTCTTGAAAGTCCTCGTGTGTCTTCCGATTCTCAAATTCCAAATATTAATTCTGGTAATGTTCGTTCTTTTTCTAGTAGAAACGCAAAGCCACTAAACGAAAAAACTAGTAATTACGTCCGAGCAAGACAATTGAAAAGCAGAATTAAAAACAAAATCGGCAGCAAAATTGTTGACAGAAGTGTTGTGCCGTATATGAGTTTTGATTCAATTACAGCAAAAGTACATGGACTAAAACCAAATTCAAATGGACTATATTTGTACTTTGATAATAATACTGCTGCGGGAGGAGTTAATACAGATGCCAATGGATCTGCAACTGTTACTTTCTCAATTCCTCCTGGTGTACATCCTATTGGTTCACGAACAGTAAGAATTTCTGATAATTCAGAACTTGCAAATTGTGAAATGTCTGCTGATGCAGTTATACACTGTGCAGGCTTGGTTGAGCAGAGTTCGTCTGGTGCACACTCTGTTCGTCCTGCTGAATTAAGGAGACAAACTCCAAGCAGTGAAACTATTTCCAAAAATCCCTTTACTCGTGATATTGACAGTGTTCAAAACGATCAATGGGCAGATCCATTGGCACAAACTTTCTTTGTAGACTCAAAGACTAATTCACAGGGACTATTCTTAAAAAATATTTCTCTGTATTTCTCTAAAAAAGATGCTAAACTTCCTGTGGTGATTCAAATTCGTCCTACTGTTTCAGGATATCCGTCACCATCGGTTGTGATTCCTTTTAGCACAGTGGTTACACTTCCCGAAAACATAAACACTAATACAGAGTATCCAGTACCAACCGTGATGGAGTTTAGTAGTCCCGTCTATCTTGAGCCAGGAGAGTATGCCCTGTGTATAATGGCAAACAGTGACGATTACGAATTGTACGCATCAGATACAGGAGTAAATTCTCTGCTTGTTGGAGACTCTAGTTTTGGTCGTGCAGGCAACTCGCAGTTGATTGGAACTCTTTTCTTGCCTCAAGGAATGGGCTCTTCTGTATCGGAACCAACAACAGATATTATGTTTACTTTATCTACCTGTCAATTTGTGTCATCCGGAACAATAAACTTTACGGGAGTTAATGGTTGTTTAAATTCACAAATTATTCGTGTTGGAGTAAACGAAGTGGTTCCTAGTGGATGTTCTCTTGTCAGAAAAATTGGAAACTACACATACGAATCTGGAGATGAAATTTATGTTTCTGATTTGATCGGAACTAATCCAGATGCAAATTTTACACTAGCAACAGCAAACGATTCGGTTTCTCCTGTTTTAGATTTACAGTCTTTGGGTGGAGTTGCAGTAAAGATGTATACAACACCTAGTGCTCCCGTTTCAGAGTACGTGTCTCGTGTAGTAGAGTTGCCTGATGCTATTGCTTCAAATGGAGTTTCAGTGTTTGTGGACGAATGTACACCAGTAGGCTCTGCCATATCGTTGTGGTATAGGTACAGTGAGAACGGAGAAACCGATATTTTTGATAAACCGTGGATTTCTCTTACCCGTTCGTCCACTACTCCGCAATTTTCTGCAACATCAGATTTGGATTTTCGTGAAGCACTGTTTCGTTCCTCTACTCTTCCTACAAACACAGTTTTTCAATCGTATCAGATCAAATTAAGAATGACTTCTTCTCCCAATTCTATCTACGATAAAACTCCGTCTGCACGAAACATTAGAGCGGTTAGTTTCTTTAGGCCATGAATTACACAAGAAACAGTAATGGTATAGCAGTTCTTGCCGATCACGGCAAGATGCAGGAGTATATTGATAAAAATAAGGATAGAGAAACTATAGAGTCTTTACAAAACGAGATAAATAAACTGAAGAAAGAACTACAAGAAATAAAATTCAGCATCTCTAATCAACAAAAAAGTGAGTAACCATGCCAGTAGACACAGGACCAGATAGCAATCTTTTTAGCATACCAGAAATAGATCTTGGTGACACCTTTAATACGTGGAGGGACATTACTAATCTATCTGTATACAAACTGAACAAGTTAAAGATTTATGACGGCATTTCCTCGTCAAGCATTTCTGCTAATGTTTCTGGTGGTGGCACTGCTGCGTTTGAATTACAGGACAATATTACAAAGGGAGTTTCGTTCATATCTCCTGTTGTGTTTAGTTCTGGTGTAACATTTAATGGTGCAGTTACATTTAATGCTCCAACATTCACAGTAAACGCAAATATTGTAACTATTGACGACTACAACCTTGTTCTTGGGGACACTGCTGCTGCAAGTGACCAAAACATTTCACAAGCAGGCGGTGGTGGGTTGCAGATTAATCGTGGTTCAGGTAAAACGGCTTCGTGGTTGTGGAATCCTGTGAATATTCACGGAACTACTGGTCTTTGGTTGCCAGACGGAAACATTGGTTTTACTAGTGGTGGTGCTGTTGTTCCGTATAACGGAACAACTTTAGGAGTTCACGGAACAGGAATTCTTCTTGATGGTGGTTCCACAACTGAACACGGACTGTTAGTGTCTGTGAGCAGTGCTGGCGGAGGCAATACTTCTAATCGGGAAATTAATTTTAGTCGTTACTCTCCAGCCGGGGCAACCCTGTTCATGCAAGTGCTGAACGGATCAACATACACCAATACTAGTGGGCTTTCTGCTGGTCAGCAACCGTTTGTACGAATTCCCAACGGCGTAAATAAAAAGATTGTAAAGCAGGATCATAATTTTGTGGTGGGCAATCCTGTGTCTATGAACTCAGGAGGACAATACTTTTTAGCAACAGCAGACACTTCAACCAATGCAGAAGTTGTAGGTATTGTTTCTCATGTTTTGTCAGCATCTGAATTTGAAATTACATTTATTGGTGAAATTTTTGGAATTGACCTTACCACTAATCAGGATGGAGGCTCGTTAACAACAGGTGCAGTGTATTATCTTAGTCCGTACCATAGCGGAAAGGTAACAGCAACACAACCAACTCAAGCAGGAGTAGTACACAAGGCGGTGTTTATTGCCACATCTGCCACCTCTGCAATTGTGTATCCGTGGACAGGAGGAATTCTTAGCGAACCTATTGTTTTGAGTTCTTCTGCTCAAACATCGGTGCGAATTAATCAGTTAAATCAGTTTAAGTTGGGTGATATTGTACGATTTAAACCAGCAGGCTCTACTACACTTACGTATGGTGCTGGCCCTGGTGCTACAAGTGCAACTTACGCAAACGGTATTTTTGTTCGTGCACAAGCAAACTCAACAAGTGAAGCAGAAGTTGCAGGTATTGTTATACTTCGTGAGGAAATTGCCGACACTGGAGTGTACAGAGCTTTTAATCTGCTTATGGACGGATTCTTTGAGTTTCCCGGTGGGGTGTGTGCCATTAACGGTGGTCAGGCCGGGGGGTTAAATGCAGGAACCGTGTACTTCCTTAACATTAACTGCGCGGGAACCACGGGCTCATTTGAAAAACCATCAGCACCGTGCTACAACAACGGTCATCCAACAGTTGCAGGACAAGTTCGAAAACCCATGTTGTATGCTACAAGCAGCACTACAGGGTACTTGTTTTCGTATCGTGGAGATGTTACAGGTTTACCAGGACTTTGTGCAAATGTTTCACTAAGCGACCTTCTTATTCAAGACCTTGGGTCTTGTGGTGGAGCAGCAGATTTAAATTTTGGTGTTAAAACCGGAACAGGAATTGCAGGTGGCGTGCGTGTTATGACTTTTGATGGAACCACGGTGGGAAATGTTCGGATTGGTCCGTCTAGTTTCAACGCATCTTCATCCGGTGCAGGAGCAGCCCTTTCTGTTCTTGGTCCGATTCTTGCAGGAGACGGTGAAGGTACTAATGGTGCTGTTATTATTGGTAGTCGATATAATGGCCCTTACCCCAGTACACTTAATGTGTTTGGAGGAAAGTACAGTACAGGAAACTCTTACCTTTCTACAGGTCTTCGTGGCATAACTTTGATTGGTGGTGGTTACCAGTCATCAACTAACCAAAATTTGTGCCGGGCAGCAATTGAAGTAGGACAAAAAGACATTGGTGGTAATCGTCCAGCATTAATGTTTCTTGGTCACTCCGCAGGTGCAACCGGTACTGCTATTGGCACCGCAGTACAAATGACCGAGTATTTTAGTGTTGCTGGTTTTCCATCAGGACAAGGGGCCAGAGTTACCAGTGGAGAGTTTGCCGCCGGTTACACTAACTCAGCGTACCCCTTGCACGTTTCTCGTAACGCCAGTGGAAACCCAGGAATAGTTATTAATTTCGCACAAAATCAATACCCTTACGGCGTTGGTCTTGGAAGTGTGCACGGGAATTACGGTGGCGACACAGACAAGGGTTATTCTACAACGTATCTGGCTGCTCATAAAGGATATGACCAGGCCGCTTTTGCTTTGGGTTTTCAAGACGAGGCAAACGTAACCACTGGAGCTGGTTTTACGCCTCTGTTAATGGGATTTAAACACACTAGCAGAATAGGCATTGGAATTACTGCTCCAGGCGCGTCACTAGACGTGAACGGCACGATGCGGGTATTGGGAGGCTCATCCGTAAACGGGGCAGCAAACACAGGAACGCTTCTTGTTTCCAACGCTACAAATAGTCGTCAAATTCAGTTTGGTATAAACGACACCAGTCAGGTTGGATGGATTGAAGGTTGGGTCCTCGGGTACGGTGGACTGACATTGGCTATTCAACCTACTGGCGGGTACTTGGGAATCGGAACCACTGGTCCAACTGCGGTTCTTGATGTGAACGGCACACTAAGGGTGGGCAACTTTGGTGGTACTACCAATGTGATGGCTAAACTGAATAATTCTGTTCCTACTGCAAATACACCGTCCGTGGGATGTGTGGTTCCCCTGCACGCCGTACATGGTGCCTACAATACTATTCCACTTCCCGCAGGAACTTGGTTTGTGTATTTGGTGGGAACCGAAAACGCGTCGGGTACTGATGAAGATTCTACTGTTGTGATGGCTAAAGTGTGGACTGTTACTTCTTCCAACTTTTTGAGATTTAAACCATCCTTCGCTATCACAAATACTAATGCGGGTATAGCATATTCGAGTAGCACTAGTTCTGCTGTGGACGGGTCTGGAGCATTTACTGCTATTCCACTAGCCGATTCGTATGCAGCGGGATCTGCTACCTTTTCAACTGTTTTTGGAGCAGGAACACATAAAGGATTGGCGCACTCTGAGGGAAATGGTGCGATAGAGTATATTAATGGTTTTGCTATCCGCATCGCGTAAAGGAATCACACATGGGATCATCACTATATCTTCAAGGCGGAGCAGCCACTCAGAACACACTAAAGGACACACTTGTTCAAGGTAGTCACGGGTTCGCTGTTGGTTCTGCGGTCAGGTACAATGCCGCTGGTGCTTCTGGGTCTAGATGGACTCTTGCTCGCGCAAACAACGCAGAAAACGCAGAAGTGGTTGGTGTTGTTTCAGAAGTTCAGAATCCTGATACGTTCACGTTGGTGTACTCAGGAGTAATCAACATTCCTGCAATGGCAGGACTTTCTCATCCTGCTTTTTTCTTGTCTGACACGGTTCCTGGTGGTATTACACACAATCCACCAAGTGTTATTGGGTCAGTGGTGAAACCTGTTTTGGTTAGGTCTGAGAGTAATAGTGCTGGGTATTTGGTTGTAAACTATCTTGGCACGCAGATTGGTGGGTCGTCCACTGTCTCTGTTGAGCAAATTCAACCTGTGGGCACAATCATGCCGTATGCGGGAACTGCCATTCCTGACACGTGGTTGGAGTGTAACGGCGTTTCGTATTCACTATCTGACTATCCAGAGTTGTACAATCGCGTGCAGTACGATGCTGCACCACGCGCTCCCATGTACGGTCATGTGGTTGAAATTACGTTCAGTTCAGGATCAGGATCTTGGCATGGAGCGGTTCAGGAAAACGACATTGTGCTGATCAATAACAGCGTAACCTCTCCGACCACCGCTGCGTTCGACATGATTGGGCGAGTACTCACGAAGACTGTTTCCTCTTTGTCTGGTTCATACGGGTTGACTGTTCAGATTCTTCCAAAGTACGACAGCAGCACAAAAACACTTGTTGTTCCCAATCGTGTGGTGGCCCACACCAACACAGCGATTGCATACAATTCAATCTCACTTACCACTCTACGAGGGTCAGGGCCCGCATCAGTCAATACTGCAAATATTATCGGGTTTAATGTGCCTGACTTGCGATCACGCTTTGTGCTTGGAAGAAACGCTACTGCTCAGATTGAAACTCTCGAAAATGATACTAACTACTCCTCTTCTCTTGCTGCGTATCCGCAGGGAGCGTTTGGCGGTCAGGAAAGCCTTCTTACTTCTGTTGTTAGTGCGGGTTCGGGATCAGCAAACGCAGTTGCTCCGTTCACAGGCAATCTCATGCCGAATATGCCGCCGTTCCTTGCGGTGCGGTACATTATTAAGGCCAAACCGTACACTCGTGCTGCAATTATTGGTGGTGCGGATCCAATAGATTGGCCAAATCTTTTGGTTACTGATATTCGATCAGGTTTTCAGCGCGGTGGTGGTGTGGGTGAAGATTTGGTGTTCAAGACAAACACCGGAACTAATTATGGAACGGAGCGGTTACGACTAACAAATGCTGGTCTATTAGGCATTGGAACCTCTACTCCAGGCGCGTCACTGGATGTGAACGGCACTATTATAGCCAGTGGTGGTGTCACCTTTGCTGGAACATCAGATCACACTGGTGTGGCACGATTTGCGTCTGGTGTTACATTTGCTGGAACATCAGATCACACTGGTGTGGCACGATTTGCGGCTGGTGTTACTTTTACTGATACAGTCACAATTCATAATTTAGCTCCCTCCTCGCAGAACGCCTCTGGCAGCCCCAGACTCAGAGTACAAGGAAATGCTGGTGCTTTGCCCGCTTCATACTCCACGGTTTTTATTTCAGCAACGGGCCCGGCCAACGGCGCGCCGGATAGACATGATGCTTTAGAATTAAGGAATGGAAATCCGACATCGGGATCCGATGTTGCTGCGAGGCTTAATGTATACAATGGAACATCAGGATTAAGCATTATTCAAGCATCGGGAGCAGATGGTAAGGGAAACCCGCTGTGGTCAGTGGGTGGATTTGATGCAATTATTAGAACAGGACAAGCTAATTCCAAATTACATTTTGCTGGTGGCTCGAATCAACCACCTCATGTGACTCTGGATCATCTTGGTAGATTAGGTATTGGATTTACTGCTCCATCGGTAGCACTACACGTGAACGGTGAAGCTCGCTCGTCCACAAGCACTACAACCAGTTCCAATGCCAAGACGCTGACCACCAAGGATTATGTTGATGGTAGCACATTCAGACCATCACTTTCTTCCATATACACAGCCTGTATATTCAGATGGAGTTCATTGGGCAGCCCGTATCAGCAGACGGGTGGTAATTTTTCTCAACAGATACCAGTTGGTTCTTACATTATGGTTTGGTTCAAGGATGCTTCACATCAAACAGCAGGATACCAGAATGAAAGAGATACATTCATGGGCACAGCATCAAGTGATACACACTCTTTTACAGTCACAAGTGGGCAATCACTTACTTTTGGTGGAAAACTTGTAGAACAAGCAGGTCAAGTTTCTTATGTTGGTGGCATATCTGCAATCTTCTTTAAGGTAGCATGAAAGGTTTAAAATGTCAGAACTAAAAACACAACTCAAACACACTTTTTGGTTTTTTGCTTGATTTACACAAATAACACTATTCGATACCTTAAAACAAAGAGAGAACACACATGGCATCATCACTTATTCTACAAGGCGGATCAGCAACACAGAACTCTATTAAAGAGAGCGTGAAGCAGAACACTCACGGGTTTTCAGTGGGCAATTCTTTTTGCCCGTGGGAAGACGAAGGAACAGTGGAATTCTTGTGGAAAAAAGGTGAAGAAAACGGAAATTTGATTGTGCTAAATAACACTGATTCTACTATTCTTTGTACAGCGTCTTCAAATATTGGATCGTTCAGCGAGGTAAAGGTGAAACCACAAACTAAATATTTTACGAAAGCAAGTCATTGCAGTGTTCCTATTGGTTTATTGACATTCAGGGAAAGCATTTAAGAAGGATATAGATGAGCAATTTTTCCCATATTCCGGTTTCTATACAGCAGACATTTCTGCCCAATACCACCACGGTAATTACTAGTGATACCACCATATACATTGGGCCAAACGGAAACGACACCACTGGAATCGGCACCGAAACCCTTCCATACGCCACTCTGAAAAAGGCGTGGGAGGTTGCAAGCACCTTCGTTATTCGTGGTAATGCTATCCTGTATATTACTTTTCTGAAAGGCAAGTATTGGGCACAAACTCCAAATGATTTTTTTCCTGAAATTATTTACCACCCACAGGCAAATAATATTATTATTCAGGGAGATCCTCGTTCACTCACACAGCACTACCTGTTTTCTGTGGACAATTACAACTGGAATATATCCAAGTTTACTACACACGGACACACGGGTACGGTGCAGTTGTGGACTCGTGGAACCACTTCAACTAACAGCAGTGATACTAACAATGCTTTTGCACAAAGTTATAGTGGAGCTGGAACTACTGCTCACGGATTCATAGGGGACGGAACCAGTAGAACAGATGACGTGGGCAGTTTTGTGTCTATTAGCAATCCGTGGTTGGGTGCACCAATGTACTATTACGATGCTCAGAATTTAATTCAGAATTTCAGGTATCATTCAGGGTACATTCACCGGCTTTATTACGACAGTCCTGAAAATTCCTCTGCTCCTGTTGCCAACCGCACGCACAGCGAGTGTACCCATGACGCATACGCTGCTTTATGGTATGGACACCAGCCTGCGTACACTTCCGTTGCAAAGCACGGACACCATCTAGGCATACTGGGTCTTGCTCGTGTACGAAAAATCGTAAACGCTGGCAAACTAGACCTGGATTTTATTAACATGAATATGGACATGAGAGCAGGCACGTTCCACGACAGCGGTTCTGGTGGAATACGTAATGTGCAGTCACAGGATGCTCTCCACGGTGTACCCGGCAATCTTCCTGAAAACAAGTTGTACGATCCTGTTGGATACTACGGTGCAACATACATGAATCAGAATCTGTCAGCCGGGGGGCGAAAAAATGTCGATGGTGCAGTTTATACTAATGAGAATCCTTCATCCTTTCCTAGTTTAACCCAATCAGGAGCAAGTCGTCAGGTTACAGACGAATCGCTGCTTGTAACAAGTTACACTGCAACTATTATTGTTAATAGTGCGTACACGAGCAATTCACCAATCAATGTTGTGGGATGCTCTTTACGTGCACTACGAAACCTGTGTTTTGTTCGTGCTGGATTTGGTGGTGGAACAGGTTCAACAAATTTGGAAACCATTCACTACGATAATGCGAGTGGTTTGGGAACTCTTGTGTCTTGCCATTATGGTGGTGTTGGTGGTATTCCAACTATACACAACGGACCATGTATTAATCTGATGGACTCTAGTCTTGGTATCAGGCACATTGGAATTTTTGGTTTCGGTGCATATTACGGTCAATCTGCAATTACTCTTACCCGCTCTAAACTTACCGCGTATTCTGACTTTGAGTGGTATACTAGAATTGATGGAGAATACTCCAACATTATAGGTGGAAATGTTAATAACACAGAGAGAAGGGCGAGTGGTCATATGGTGACGTATGCTCGTTTACGATCACTAAACAACACTCCTATTCTGAACGCTTTTTCATCTGGTCCTGTAATTTATGCACAAAATTCTCTTGTTGATTTTGCCATGACCTCTGGTATTTTAGAAGGGTATAACACCTATTATACGGGAAAAGGCTCTAATTCTGATAGGCTGTGTGATGAGAGTGTGATTATGCGCTCAGGATCCGGATACGTGGTGTCGGCAAACCAAAGTGAAATACGGCTAACCTCTGCGGTAATGACAAACAATTCACAGTTTCCTGGTAATAGGTTTGATCTGTTCCTTCCGTATTGGGCTGGAATGACATACGCAGCAAGCACTTCTAGCACTGGTGTTAGTACTGGAGTGTACAGTCCCACGAGCTCGATATGGGGAAATACTGCGCCGCACGGTAACCTTATTAGCGATGCTAACAGGTTTGCCAATATGGTGGGGTACATTAAAACTTCTACTTCACCTGGAAAAGGAATTACCTTTTGTCGTGTAAGTTACCGTACATTTAGAAACTCTACAGAATACACCTATTACGATCCCACATTTGTGAATGCAGGAGTAAGTGGAAGCACATTCACCTTTAATGGCGGCACAGTTCCGGGCCCGTCTTATGGTATTAGTTCAACCGGTGGTGGTTGGCGACTAATGACCTTTTATATGATTCCTGTGGGTACATTTGGCAATAAGATGTACAGCGAAGGTGATTTTCAATCAGAATTGTCTATAGGAAACACATTTGAGTTTCATGCGTATTTGGACAATGCAGAACAGGCAGGATACAGCGGTTCCGTTCTTATAAGCGATAAGTACATTGCAATGCAAACTCCAGGTGGAACATATGAGGTAAAGAGTCCTGGTGGAACAGGGGCACGGGTGGGAAGGAGTGCTATCTATGCGTTTATTCGGCCGTATGATTTAAAACCAACCTCTCCTGCGTCATTTCCGCACTACGCATGGTCAAGTGGTTGTATAGAGTTAATGAACGAGTCAACTTTATCGTTTGAGAAAAATCTTATTCTTTACGGTGGAGCAAACGCGATATGTGCCAAAAACGGTTCCAGTCTGTACTCGCAAAACAGAAGTGATGTGGGTACAGCACACTGGCCGTCCACCTACCTTCTCATGGGCGGACAATCGCACCGAGGAATTTGGGCGGTGAACGGCAGCACGGTAAAACTTGGTAGTGTGTACAGCAAGGATCCACCAGTTGCTCCGTCTGGTAATCAATTTCAGACTTCGGGAGAATTTAATCAACTCAGAGCAGAGCGAAACTCCCGAATTCAGGTTTCAGGCGACTCTATTTTAGTGTCTCCCACTAGAACCGCTAACAACTGTTGGAGTAAACCTAGACCAAATTATGGTGTTAATGTAAATGCGAATTGGGGAGGAAATGGCACTGTTAGCAGTACTGTAACCAACAGCCGGGATGGTTATTTGCGGACAGTACCTGTTTGGGCAACTAAAGGCTCAGAAATTGTGCTTGTAACTGACGAGGGATACGGTTCACGCGCAATATTTGCGTCTGATGGATCAGTGTATCCGTCAGGTAGTGCGCCAACAGAATTCCAAGACGCAAACGCAGTGTTTATTCGCGCCACGGAGCAGTCTCGTGTGCGTGTTCCACAAGCAGTGAGTACTCAGGCTATTGTTAATGGAGGAACGCAACCCAGCACAGATTTTGTCGTGCTTGGATGGTCGGGTGGTGTAGGGTACAAAATTCAACGGTGCCAGGGAGTAACAGCACATCGGTTTACTGATCAAACCTCAACAAATTCCATGTGGAGATTCTGGAACAAACGAATAGGAACTATTACTGGCAGCACAGCTTTCGTGTTGTTCCCTGTGCGGGCAGTGCTCGCAAGCACTCCAGGTTACGGTGTATCTGACAGTATTGCGGTTGACGGTCAGAGGATGTCCGAAGGTACTGTGTTAAACCCCTACGGCGAGTACATGATTAAACCCATAATGGGAAGTGCAGGATTGAGTTACGCATTCACTAATAATTTGTCAGCAGACGGCAGCGCAATTTTCCGGGCAGAATTTTAACTAGTATAAGAAAACCACTATGTCACAAACACTAGTCAAAATAGATCAAGACACTGGACAGGTTGTTTCCATTACGAGAAATTACGATTTCTCTAATTTTGTTCCTACGGAAACCGAACAATTTCGTTACATTATTTCGGACGATAATTTTAATACTGTTAGTATTCCTGTGCGAATCACTCGCGGAACTGAAGAGATTTTTTATCAAATAAATCCTGATAGTATTAATAATTTTAATCCAGATCAAAACGATATAGATGCAATACAAAATACATTAATTCCTATTACGGCAACAACTTCAGGACAATACGAAACAATCAGTATTCCAAAAACATCAGAGCAGTTGTTGTCTGGTACGGCATACGGAAATTTTCAACCAGGCGAGTTTGTGGTTCAGTCAAATAGAGTAGCAGAAATCTTTAACACGTACTCTCAAAACGGAAACACAGTGGTGGAGTACACCCCAACAGTGGGAAGTATTGGAGTTTGTTTAGGAACTCCTATTGGATTAGGTGCACTGCAATTAAAAGGAACATATTTGGATCAGCCTTCGGTTGCTGCTGGCGGATTGCGTGTTCCTGGTGGATACTCACTTGAAAAATGCAATTATCACCTTGTTGGTGGTCACTTTTATTTGCAATCAGGTCTTCCTAGTAGTTATGATCCTGTTTTGTGCTGTGTTTGCGAAAGCATTACTGCCGGCAGTTCAGCGGACGCATACGCTCTGATATACGATAACAGTAGTGGTCGTTTTGTGTTCAAGTGGACTACAAACTCTTCTCCTTCATATAACGGATTTGAAAACACATTAAACGCTTCTCCTCAAGGCATCACATTAAACACCTGGCACCACATCGCGGTTTCTTATCATTATGATGGTGCGTCTACGAGTGTGGCAACTTTCTTTAATGGAACCATTGTGGCATCTGATTTAGCAAATACTTCGGTTGCAAAAAACGATAAACTTCGCACAACCAATCGTCCGTTTTGCATTGGTGCAGATCAGCGGGGAAACCGTCCTTTCAGGGCAGCGGTGGACAACTGGATTGTTAGCGGTGGAAACACAGCATCTTCTCTTCGTGGATTCGCCTTTTCAGGCGTAGCAGTTGTTCCACATGAACGGGAGGACTCTGCCGATAACACAGTGTTCTCTTTTAGTATGGACGGCCCTGTTGGCACATCATATGTGCCGTGTGACACTAATAGAAAGGTGATTGGGGTACTAGACGCGCAAGATGTCAGTGGAAATTGCTATGTAAGTATGATTTTACGGGAAAACGGGTCTACACACGGACAGGTTTTGTTTAATGGAACCTGCGGAGGGTTTGAAATTTCAGGTGTTTGTGGTTCATCGTATTTGTTTGGCTACAATAGTGGTGCTGCTCTAAACATTACAGGTGTACAGCAATTGCTTACCTTAGACGAAGAACGGTCACAAAAGGAGCAAATGACTGATCTTTCGTACCGTCTTCTGCTTGGTGGTTCCCAAATGTACGGAACTCTAGGAAAAACTGGAGACTTTCCGCAATTGCTTGCTCTAGCAGGATCAGGATTCTGCGGAGGTACATTCACCTTTCTTGCAACACAATCAAACGTCAATTCTCTACAGTACTTGAGGGATAACATTATAAACAACAATCAGAATGGTACATATCAATATTCTGATTCGTATGGAATTGCGTTTCAGTTCAATACTGGTGGTATAAAAGCACTGTACAATGATGTGATTGCTTACCACTCATCGTCAACCACCAGTAACAATTCTGTGAAACAGTCCCTTCAGGATTCTAGTACTTTTAAAGATGTAAAATCCGTAAAGGGCTACACTGCTGATCAGTTGGTGTACAAGTTGTCTGCTCTTGCAGGCAAAAATCCAATGGTTTTTATCGGTTCCGAGAACAAGATTACACAAAAGTACCTTGATCCCGAAAAGGCAAAATACAAAGATCCGAAAATTCCTCCTACTGCGCTGTGATAAGGAATATAAAACATGAAACTTATACACCATGATCGGTATAAAATAACGATTAATGATAACGAATACGATTTTGGTCATTTTCTGAAACTTGTTCCTGACTACAGTGTTCCTTTTGGGTTTCATACTCGTATTTACGAGCGCGGAATACAGCACTACATTACAGACGGTCACAATCTTATAAAACTGCCAGTGATTGACGCGTATTGTGATGCAATATGCAATAGAGAAGGAGAATTGGCAAGACTTATCCCCACACTAAGACGGTAATACACAATACTCCTAAATACTTAAAAGGAGAACTGTATGCCACTGCCTACAAACAGACAAGAATTTAAAGAGTACTGTCTTCGCGCACTGGGTGCACCAGTCATAGAGATTAATGTGGACGACTCACAGGTCGAGGATCGTATCGACCAGGCTATTCAGTATTTTAATGACTGGAACTCGTTGGGTATTCAGCGGGAGTACTGGAAATATCAGGTTACTCAGCAAGACATTACCAATCAGTATATCAACACAGACAGTATTTCTCCCAATGGTCCAAGAATTCAGAATATTACCAGAGTTTTTCAGGTGGGGTTCAACCTACAGATCAACAACATTTTTAATATTCGTTATCAAATGGCCCTAACAGATTTTTACGGACTCCGTACAGGCAACATGAAAATAAGTGATTACGTGGGCACCATGCAGTACATTGAGATGTTGCAGCAATTACTAGATCCAGAAAAACAGATACGATTCAACAAGCACAAGAACCAATTAAAAATAGACATGAACTGGAACGATTTTACTCCAAACCAGTGGCTGCTGATTGAGGGGTTTTATGTGATTAACCCTGAAGAGTACAGTGACGTGTGGAACGATGCCATGTTAAAAAAATATGCCACTGCACTTATTAAACAGCAGTGGGGTATAAATCTATCAAAATTTGAAGGCATTCCAATGCCAGGCAACATTACATTTAACGGTCAGCGTCTGTACGAAGAAGCAACCAGTACCATACAGAGTATTGAGGATAGTGTGTTGTTAAAATACCAAGAACCGCCTGACTTTATTACAGGATAAACATGACTGTTAATCCGTATTTTCGTAGAAACAAAAAGGGAGAACAAACCCTTATAGAATCTCTCACGACCGAGGCAATAAAAATTCACGGTCATGACATGGTGTACATTCCACGGGAAACAGTAAAAGAAGACTTTATTTTGGGTGAAGAGGTGTCACAATTCACTGATGCCAATCGCATTGAAATGTACATGGAGAACGCAGAAGGTTACGAGGGCGATTCAGAGATGTCTCGCTTTGGTTTGGACGTTCGTGAATCTGCTACTTTTATAGTTTCTCGCAAACGGTTCATGGACGTAATGGGACACCATAAAGATATTCAAAAAAATAGTCGTCCACGAGAAGGCGATCTACTGTATTTTGATTACCCGTCTAGTCTTTTTGAAATCAAGTTTGTTGAACACGACAATCCGTTTTATCCTGGAGGCGAACTGTATTCATTTAAACTTAGTTGTGAAGCATTCAAGTACTCCAACGATAAGGTCGAAACAGGAGAAACAACAGTGGATTCGGAAATACTTACTACATCAGATTACCTTGTTGGTATAACTCTAGGGACTGGTAATGGAACATATACTGTAGGTGAAGAGGTGTACACAGGCACCGTGGAGAATAAACTTGCTTACGGTCGGGTAAATTTGTATAGTGCTCCTGTTGGTGGCACCAAGTTTATGCGAGTCAACAAACAAGAGGGCGTGTTTAAGGTGAACGATCTTCTTATTGGTTTGGTGAGCGGAGCATCGTATACTATTGCCGGTGTTTACAAAACCACAATTAGTGCCACACACGAAGACAATCAAGATAATGAGCAGTTGGAAGTGGAAGAAAACAGTGATAATATTTTTGATTTTACTGAAACTGATCCATTCTCTGAAGGTAATTACTAATGTTTACCAATTTCTATAATGGGTCTATACGCCGCATGGTTGTGGCATTTGGTTCGCTGTTTAATCAGATATACATTGACAAGGCGGATAGTGGTGGTATAAAAACCGTGCTTGTTCCCATATCGTATGCGCCCAAAGAAAAGTATAAAGTGCGTTTGGAAAGCGACCCAAATTTAACTAATCCTGTTGGAATTGTGTTGCCACGAATGGCATTCGATATTACTGGATACGCTTACGATTCTGCTCGAAAGCGAAACAGTTTACAGAAAAACATTATAAGACCAAATACGAATGCCCCTGTTGGTGTTGATTTTACCTACTCGGAAGTTCCGTACAACATTGATTTTGGACTGTACATTTATGTGCGTAACATGGAAGACGGGTTACGAATCGTGGAACAGATTCTGCCTAATTTCACTCCTGAATTCATTGTAACAGTAAACTTTGATGATGTAAACAAGAAAATAGATGTTCCCATTTACCTTAATTCTGTATCGTCAGAAGAAGACTACGAAGGCGATTTTCAGACTCGCCGTTCCATTGTTTTTACTATTAATTTTACTATGAAGAGTTATTTGTTTGGTGCAAAACGAAACTACAAAGAAATTCGTGTGGTTGAATCAGGACTGTGGAGCTCTGATGTGTTTGAATCAGACTTTGTTGCTGGAATTACATACTATCCAGGAATTACTACAGATAAACCAAACTACGCGGAAGTTATGGTGGGTATTTCTGGTCCAAGTGGTGCAAGTTCAAGTATAAACACATACACCCCATACGCCAAGGTGTATCAGAATCAGTTTGGTGCAACTGGAACCACATACGCATCAGCAATGTCCAGTGGAGGATACACAGTGGATTGGAATATTTAAGGAGTGTTTTATGAGCGGATTTAATAATATAGAAAAAGCTCTAGAAGTAGAACCTACACAAGAACCAACAAACACAGGGGTTTCAAAAACCGCAATTGTTGTACAGGTTGACTCTGCTCCTCTAACAGAAGAGCGACTAGAAAAAGACTTGAAAACAGATTATGAGATTGTCAGAGAAAACCTTAAAGACCTTGTTGACATGGGAAAAACTGCATTGGATGGAGTGATTCAGGTGGCACAAGAAGGGGATCAACCTCGTGCCTATGAGGTGGTGTCTCAATTAATCAAAACTCTGGCTGAAACTAATCGTGAACTAGTTGACCTGCACAATCGTGTAAAGACCATTCGTAAAATTGATCAGAGCGTAACAAATACCAGTACAACCAATCAATCTATTTACGTTGGTTCAACAAAAGAACTACAGGATATTATTAATTCTTCTCGGTCTTCTACAAAGGCATTTAATAATCGTCCAGATATTGGTGGTGTGGTTGAGAACGACAGAAACAAACAATGAGTAAAAAAAGCATAAAGTATCTTGGCAACCCCAATCTAAAGGCAGCAGGGGTAAACGTAAACTTTTCTCCTGAACAGATTGAAGAGTACATTAAATGCTCCAAAGACCCTCTGTACTTCATTAAGAATTATGTAAAAATTGTGTCTCTTGACAAGGGAGTTGTGCCTTTTGAACCGTACGACTACCAAGAAAAAATGATACGAACTATTCACGAAAACCGATTTGTAATCGGTAAACTGCCACGCCAGACAGGTAAATCTACAACCATTATTTCGTATATGTTACATTATGTGCTGTTTAATCAGAGCATGAATGTTGCTATTCTTGCAAACAAACTCAATACAGCTCGTGAACTGCTTGGGCGTTTACAGTTGGCGTACGAGTACTTGCCTATGTGGTTACAGCAGGGTGTGGTGGAGTGGAACAAGGGATCAATAGTTTTAGAAAATGGTTCTAAAGTATTTGCGTCTGCCACATCATCGTCTGCTGTGCGAGGCGGTGCTTTTAACTACATTTTCTTGGACGAGTTTGCGTATGTGCCACAGAATGTGGCAGAAGAGTTTTTCTCGTCTGTGTACCCCACGATTACGAGCGGAAAAAGCACAAAGGTAACTATTATTTCAACGCCCAAGGGGTTGAATATGTTCTACCGCTTCTGGGTAAACGCAAACAAGCAGCGAGGAGAAGAAGGCAAGAACGAATATGTGCCAATAGAGGTGCATTGGAGTGATGTACCGGGTCGTGACGAAGAGTGGAAAAAACAGACTATTGCTAACACCTCCGAGGAGCAGTTTCGCACAGAATTTGAAACAGAGTTCTTGGGTTCAACAAACACACTTATCCATTCAGAGAAATTAAAGTGTATGGTGTACCGAACTCCTGTGTTTTGGAACAACGAGGGGCTACGAATATACGAAAAACCTGTAGCAGGACACAACTACGTGTCAGTGGTGGACACTGCACGGGGACAGGGACTGGACTACCACGCGTTCTCTGTGATTGATGTGTCGGCGTTTCCGTATCGGGTTGTTGCTACTTTCCGCAACAACCAACTGCCCCCCATGCTGTACCCCAATGCCATCTACTCCGTGTTACGCCAGTACAACAACGCGTACTGCCTAGTAGAGGTAAACGATATTGGTGGTCAAGTTGCAGACATTCTTCATGACGAACTAGAGTACGACAACATAATCTATGTGTCTCAAATGGGGTGCAAGGGGCAGGTAGTGAACGGCGGTTTTGGAACTAGGGGCGGTTCGGTAAAGGGTGTAAAGACCTCTAGTGCAGTAAAGCGTATTGGCTGCTCTATTCTAAAAAGTCTGATAGAGGACACCAAACTGATTGTGGAAGACTTCCACACCGTGGACGAGATGTGTACCTTTGTGGCAAAAGGCGATTCCTTTGAGGCAGAAGACAACCATAACGACGACCTAGTAATGACTCTTGTGCTGTTTGGGTGGCTCACCACTCAGGCATATTTTAAACAGATCACGGGCAGTGATATTCGTAAAGACCTGTACGAAGACCAAATGAAGGCACTGGAAGAGGAAATGACCCCCTTTGGTTTTGTGGAAGACGGCAGTGTAGAAACAAATTTTACAGACACTACAGGTACTGCTTGGCGGCTAGAAAATTCTAAAAATATAGATAACTTGTGGAATTCGTAGTAAGCAATTTCGTAAACTATCAGAAATAATACATAAACACAGAAGCGCAGTCACAAGAATGAGTTCTTCACGAAGGAGACACACCAATGGGATTTAGAGTAAGCCCCGGCGTAAGCATTAAAGAGATTGACCTGACCACCGTTGTTCCCGCAATTGCAACCACTCCAGGTGGCTTTGCAGGGTACTTCCATTGGGGTCCGGTGGATCAGATTGTTACTGTTACCAGTCAAAACGAACTGGCAAGCATTTTCCAAAAACCAGACAACGACAACTTTGTGGATTTTTTCACCGCAGGAAACTTTTTGTCCTACGGTAATAACTGCCAGGTTGTGCGCGTGGTTGGTAGTGCTGCTGCCAACTCGCAATCGAAGTTTGATGGGACAACAGTTACAAAAGTGGTTATCAATAACGAAACCCAGTTTGGTGCAAGTGCAGGAGGTTTATCTTCAACCGAAGCAGTTGCCGGCGTAGTTTTTGCAGGCAAGTATCCAGGCGTTTTGGGCAACAGCCTAAAGGTGGTTGTTACCAGCGGAAACGGGATTACCGGTGGATCATTGGCGGCACAGGCAGATATTGGTGCAACTTTTATTGATATGTACACCACTGGACAGACACAAGTACGTTATTTTGCGGTCAATGATCTCATCACCTTTGCTGACGGTACTTCGGTTCAGATCAGCGGAGTTCAAACCGGAACCACGTTCGGCCCCGATTTCACCACTCGTACTCCTGTAAACGGAGACTTCTTTGGTGTTACCAGTGGTATTACTTTGTCAAGTAATCTACCGCGTGTTCGTTTGCTCCTGTCTACCCTGCTTCCAAAGACACAGGCTTCAGGAAACACTTTTGAAATCAAGAGCGTGTACGCAGGATATGTGTCAACAGGTGCAACCACTTCGGTGTTTGCAGCAGACGCAGGCGGTGCTGGCGACCTTATCAATGTGCTTGTGTTGGACAAGGACGGCAAGTGGACAGGCACTCAAAACGGGTTGATTGAGAAGTTTGAGGGTTGCTCACGCGCATCTGATGCACGCAACTTTGACGGCAGCAGCAACTACTACCGTACTGTTGTAAACGAGAAGTCCGAGTACGTGTGGGCACTTCGGCAGGACATCAACGCAAACACAGCGTTCCTTTCATCAAAGACTGATTACGCCGCCCTTGGTGCAAATGTAAGCCCTGCAACAACGGTTGGAGAAAAAGTCATGTCCTTTGGTTTGACTGCCGGTGTTAGCGGAGGAAGCCCAACCGATTCTGACC
>Ga0194122_10002069_pt1 | contig 22752 bp, 19 predicted proteins | sample TA2MahCa10mmetaG_FD_155487 | JGI IMG/M metagenome (GOLD analysis project Ga0194122, IMG submission 155487) | Freshwater microbial communities from Lake Tanganyika, Tanzania - TA2015021 Mahale Deep Cast 10m | ecosystem: Environmental > Aquatic > Freshwater > Lake | place: Tanzania: Lake... | reverse complement strand
CTTTCAGCAGAAGATAGGAGTTAGAAGATAGTAATTCTTAGCTCGTACCGGGTTTCGGGTAACGCGTCACTCGTTACCAGCCACCCGCCACCAAGCCTTACTTCAACTTAAACTTAATCTTCAACTGGCGATGCCCTGTCCCCTCCCGCCATCCACTAACCCCCGTTCACGTTCACGTTCACCTTCACGAACACCCGCCCCTTGTGGCCTCTTCGCCTCCCACCCGAGCTCCCGGTATTCCCAATTAATCTTTGCATCTCTCATCGTGACCACGCCGAAACCTTCCCTGGTCCCGTGGTACTCCCCCCGCCACCACTTGCCGGAGACCGCCCCGCCGGTGATGAAGGTGGTGTCCCGCCACCGCAGAATCTCGTTCACGTGCAGGTGCCCCTGCAGCACCAAGTGCAGCCGGTGGCCCGCAAAAGCCTCTAACACCTCCAGATTGTTCGTTACCACCCGATTGGGCGGCCCCGCTTTTCCCTGCCCCACCGTTGCCTGAAAGAAGGACGTTAAAAGCGGCATATGGCAGACCAAAATAATCGGTGTCTCTGGCTTGATCTTCTCCAGTTCCCCTTTCAACCACTTCATTTGCGTCTCATCAATGAACCCGTGGTACTTGAACTCATCGTCCGTGATCTTGAAAGGATCCAGCATCACCACCTGATACCCGCCGACCGGGAAGGACGAGTAGGTCATTTTCACCCCCATCTCCTTCCGGAATAACGCCCTCGGGTCCTTCTCTGGCTGACTACCATCCTCCGGGATCGCTCCCACCAGGTCGTGGTTCCCGATCGCCGTTCGCGCCGGCACCTTCAACTGCTTCGCCAGCGACTCCTGGTACGCCTTCCACCTCGGCATCACCGCCTCTCGGCCCGACTGAAACCCGTCGGTGATACAGTCGCCTCCACAGATCACCAAATCCCCATCCGTCTCGTTGATCTTCCTTGCCGCCAAGGCCATCGCCTCCGGCACGTCCCACTCCGTCCGGGCGTGAATGTCCGTGAAATAGGTCAACCGTAGCGTTTCCCGCGGCCCGGCAGGCGTGGCCCAACTCGCCCGCATCGGAAAACCCAACCCCGCGGCCCCCGCGAGGGAGGCGGCCAGAAAATTACGGCGGTTCATGATCAGGTCTCGGACTTCCTCCTTCTCAAATCGTAGGACCGGGCCCCCAAAGCCACAACCAACACCCCCGCCCACCCCGCCAGCACCTGCGGCTGGGAAAACTTCGTGATTAGGTTTTGGCTGACCGGACTTTGGTACGGCTCCGGTTGTAACCTCGCCGCCGCCGCGTCCCGCCGGCCGATGTCCCACTCCCGATCCGAGGCCTTCAGGCTGTTCCCGAACCATCGTTCCAGGATCTGGTTTTCCCGGTAGGCGATGTTGAAATATTTCACCGCCTCCTCGGCGTTCTTTGGATCCAACGCATCCTCCAGATACCGGTCCCGCCGGTACAGATGGACCCGCAGCTCATGCATGAACGGATCCGTGATCGGTGAGTAGCGCACCAGAAAAGATGCGTAATCCTTCCTATCCCCCGCGATCGCCAGAATCTGCGCGGCTTCAGGGGCACGCTTCTCATCCTCTTGCCTCAACTGCTCAGGCGTAAACCTGGAATAAAATGTTCCGATCTCAGGATCCTCGATTTTATGGCCGTACTCCGTCATCGCCTCATCAAAGAGAAACAGATGCGGCCCCGGAAACAGCACCGGCCGCCACACACTCAGCGTGTTGTTGAGACAGAGCCCCAGCACCACGATCCAAATCACTCCCAGCTTCCAGGCCGTCCGGGCGGAGGCCAGCGGGGCCTTCACCTTAGTCGCCTGAGGGGCGATCCCCAGCACCAGCCCCAGCTGGATCAAACCTCCGGCGATCACATTGATGCCGATATCCCGAAAATCAAAATACCGTTTCGGCACAAGCCACTGAATGACCTCATCCACTGAACCCAGAATCGCCGTCAGTAGAAACGCATTGAGATAAGTGGCGCGGCTGGCCCCGCCCTCCGCAAAGGCCCGGTAAGCCAAAGCCGAAAGCAGTCCGTACTGCACAAAATGCAGCGCCTCTTCCGGTCGCGCCCTCAAAAACCAGGTTCCGTAGGCAAAAGACACCGCCAACAGCACCAGAACCACCTTCGCCCGGGCCGTTCCGGGAATCTCCTGCTTGGAGAAAAACCGCCAGGCAATTGCGAAGGTGATCGCCACCACCCCGTACACCGTCCACGAAAACGCATCCGCCCCAAACTGCGCACTGACCCACTTCTGGATCATCCGCGCCAGCGGAATCGTCGCGTAGATCACCCCCGTCCAAGCAATCACAGGCAACCAGCGTTGCATCGGACCTCGCTCCTTCATGGATGAAAATTAAGCTCGCTGCCCTGTCAGCGGAAGAAATTAGGAAAGCCTTCGAGGTTTAGCCTTTTAGGCGTTAGCCATGGAGGGAATCTTAAACGTTGAAACGCTCCCTCCATCACTAACGCCTAAACGACTAATCACCTCCCTAACAGCCTGTAGTCTGTAGCCCATAGCCTCTTCTCCACCTTCACGTTCACGTTCACATTCACGGACCCCTTCCACCGTTACGGCCTCCGGATCTCCGTCCGATCAAGTTCCTGACCTTGGCGCCCCACCGCCGTGACCACCACCTTGTCAGCCGTCAAACTGACCACGTAAATGTGATGCTCCATCGCCCGGAACTTGGCCAACCGGGCCGACTCCTCGCAATTGGCCCACCGCAAACCCGCTCCGATCGCCCCGTTCCCAAACACCATGATCTTTCTCCCCGCCTTCCCCTCCGTCTCCACCCTCTGCAAATCATGGTCGTGGTGGTTGAATACCCCGGCCGTGCGCGACTTCTCGATCAGCGGAATCCAGTTCTCCCGCGCGTACCCGCTCATCGGCTGGCTATCCCAGCCCCGCGCCGACGGATACGCCGCCACATGCCACGAGGAAAACAGCCACGGCACGCCTTTTCTCGATTCCAGGTTCTTCTCCAGCCAACTCGTCTGCCGCTCCATCGGCGTCACATGCCCGGTGTCCAGCATCAGGAGCGATAGATAGTCGCCGAAATCCAACGCCACCGGTTCTTCCGTCCGGTACAGGCCGCCGAACAGCGCGTAGTAAAAGGGCGCCTTCTCCCTCATCTGGGCAAAGGTCTGGTTGGGCTTCCAATACCCACCCTGCACTTCATGGTTGCCAATGCCCGCCACCAGGGGAATCAGCCGTCCCTCCTTGGTTTGTGCGGCGCGATGGTAGATACGCCAAAATTCCATCTCCTGTTCCACATGCTGGCCGTCGCTGTAGGCCAAATCTCCGCCCACATGGATAAACAGCGGATCTCGACTCGCGGCCGTCCTGAGGATCTCCTCCGCCTCCGGGGTCACATCACTGTCGCCCCCCGCCGCAAACGTCATGCCCGGCTCCAGCTGCGCCGGCGCTGTCCGAAACTTCCACACCGGTGAGTCGCCCGTCTTGAACTCGTACGTCCGTCCTGGCTCCAAGCCCTCCCAACGCACCCGCAGAAAGACCCACTCCGAGGCCTTGCGCTTGGTCGGGTGGGGAAAAAGGGCTTTTTTGTTCTGCATCGCGCTGTACTCGATCTGCCGCTTGCGCCAAAGCTTGGGATCGGGGAATTCCAGAACCTCAGCCGTCCGCTCCTTCCACTCTCCCTCGCCCGCCGTCCTCCACTGCAGCGTCTCGCTCTTTCCGGAAGAAGGAGGCTGACCCAATCCCGGCCCGCGCATCCACTGCGCTGTCATCGTCGTTCTCGGGTCGCCCTCCCAGCTGAGAAAAAGCGTGGACGGTGCTTGGCCCGCCCCAGCGGCCATCCCCAGGATCAGCCAGCTAGCTAGGACGGAAAAGCCACGCATCAAAAAATGTTAGCAGAAGTTCGGCTCCCCTCGAGCCTTTCCCTACAAGTTTCGGTCCCGGAATTAGGAGGCTCCCTCGAGGGCTCGCACGGCCTCCACCGTGTCCGCTTCTTCCGCCCGCTTGTCTGTCCGCATCCTCACAATCCGCGGGAATCTCAGCGCAAAACCAGAATCGTGCCGGTCGCTGGCCTGGACCGCGTCAAAGGCAACCTCGACCACCTGCTCCGGCCGGACCCGGTGCGTGCGCCCTTTCACCTCAATCGTCAGGTTCTTGAAAACCTCCGTCCATTCCGCCAACTCCTCGTCCGTGAGTCCCGAATACGCCTTGCCGATCACCTTGAGGGCCCCTTGACCATCCCGCACCGCAAACGTGTAGTCGGACAGCAGACCCTTTCGTTTCCCGTGACCCCACTCCACCGCCGTGACGATGCAATCCAGCGTGGCCAGGGCCTTTTTCAGCTTCAGCCACCCTTGTCCCCGCTGGCCCGGTTGGTAGGGACTGTCCGCCCGCTTCACGATCAATCCCTCATGGCCCGCCTCGCGTGCCTCGGTGAATCGTTTCTCCAGACCCTCCTCATCCTTGACCGGCGTGGCTTTCGCGAGCAGGAATTCCTTGGGGGTCTTGGCCATCAAGGCGGCCAGTTTTTCCCTCCGCTTGCCCCAAGGCTCGGACAAAAATCCGATCCCGCGGTGAGCCAGCAGATCAAATGCCACAAAGGCCACCGGCACATCCTGCCGAAAAAACAAGTCCGCCTCTTTTCTTCCCAACCGGCGTTGCAGCCGCGCAAAGGGCAAGGGTCGCCCCTTCTCCCAGGCCAACACCTCCCCATCCAAAATCCCCTGCCCGGGCAGGCGACCCGCCGCCTCCACCAGCTCCGGAAAGAAATCTCCGATCGGCTTTAAATCCCGGCTGTAGATCTCGGCCTTCCCCTGGCCCCAGTGAATCTGGGCCCGCACCCCGTCATATTTGTCCTCCGCCCACCCTTCCCCGCCTTCTAAACGCTTGCAAATCGCCGCGGCATTCTTTTCCGGGCTGGCCAACATCACTTTTACCGGCACCCCGGGCTTCAGCTCGGCTTCACCCAACTTTCCTGCTTTCGCCAACCTCGCCGCCTCCGCCAAGTCCCCCGTCAGCATGTGCGCCCTGCGCACCTCGTCGGCCGGTTGCGCAAACGCTTTCGCCAAGGCCGCCTCGACCAGCCCCTCCTGCACCCCCGCCCGCAACCCGCCGGTCATGATCTTGAACAGCCATGTTCCCTCCAGCGGATGCATCGAGCGGAACAGCTGTTTCAAAATCCCCAGCTTGGCCGTCGGCCCCCTTTCTTTCGCCAGGTTCTCCAGTTCCCGACCGAGGGCTGCCAAACTCCACTTCTGCGGTTTCGATTTTCCCGTCAGCAGTTCCCCGACGGTCCGACCCGAATCCTGGTGCCGCGCATAAGCCTCCTTCCACGCCTGGGGATCCAACTCCAACTCCTCCAGCACCGCCCGGCGGATCAGGGCCAGCCCCGCCTGCAGAGTCGCCCCCTGCCCGGCCAGCAGTCGCACCGCGGTCTCCAGGGAAGCAGGAGGAAGCGTCCGGAAAAACTCGGCCAACTTCTCTGTCTTGGTCTGAGTCCGGAAGGTGGCCGCAGCCAGTTCCAGCGTCTCCGCCAACGATCCAAACTCCGACTTGGGGACCGGGCCGGGATCTCCAACGGGTTTTTTTTCCTTCTTTCCGGCCTGGGAGGCCAAGCCAAGCGAAAGCTGGGTGGCCCCCGCCACCGGCCAGGCATTCCATCCCTCTTCCCGCAGTTCCGCCGCAAACTCCGCCGCAAATCCGTGCAAAGTCCGGATCTCCTTCGGGTTTACTTTTTTTACCAAATCCTTCAGCTCCGCATGGTCGGCGTGGTCGGAAAGCGGAAACGCCACGTCACACCCCAGCCGATAATTCGCCCCTGGAGCCAGCGCCCATCCCGTCACCGCCGCCACCCGCCGGTTCATAATTCCCCGCAACTGGACGGAGTGAGCTGCCTGCGGCGGAAAAATCACCACTACCTTCTCCGGCTTACGCCCTGTTTTCTTCCAAACCTCCGTCTCCGGAAACTTCACACCCAGCTCGCGATAAATCTGCGTCATGCGGTGCACGGAGGGATGCAGCAGGATCGGCAGACCCGCTTTCTGCAAACCAGCCAGTAGCTCCTGACTTTTCCCCAGAGAGTACCCCAACAACACCGGCACCTCCCCGTCCTCCGCCGCCCCTCGGCAAAAGGCCAAAATCTCTTTCATGACTTGGGCCGACGGCGGAAAGCGGTAGCGGGGCAGCCCATAGGTCGTCTCCATCACCAGCACATCCGCCTTCAAGGGGCGGCAGACCTCGGAGGAACCTCCTTCCCGCAACTTGAAATCCCCCGTATAGAGCAGGCTGGTCCGGGTCGGCCGCGTTCGTTCCACCCAAGCCATCGCCGATCCCAGAATGTGGCCAGCCGGCGTCAGCTTCAGCCTGGCCCCGCCGCCCAGCGGAAACGCTGCCCCAAAAGGAATCTCGCGGATCTTGGTTCCCTTGGGCGTGCGGGCCTTCAGGAGCCGGGCCGTGGGCGGACTTGCCAGAATTTCCTGGTGGGCCGCCAGATGATCAAAGTGCGCATGGGAGACCAAGGCCCGTTTCTGCGGCCGCTGTGGATCCATCCACAGATCCACCTGCGGGAGGTAAACTCCCCGCTCCTTGGGCTCGATTACCCAGTCCGTGGATTGGGAAACTTTCACGAAAAGGATTATACACGATTGAGGCATCGAAAGGGACGAGCGGCCCTGGTCGTGCGACGGGGCAGGCCAATTGGACGGCTTCTTCCAGGCAACCCGGGGATTCGCCCGCGCCGAATCCGTAAATTTTTCCACCCAAACAGCACGGATATTTTGCCAATCGCTTAAGCCATATGGTTCCGCGCAGGCTCTTTCCGTACTTTTTTAAGGTAAATTTCAGCTTATAAGATAAAATTTATTTCATTGTGCATCAATAATTTATATAAGTTTTTAAGAATCTTAACCTTGACAAAATTTGCCCCCCATAAAAAAAGTCCGAACGTTCTGAGATCGCCTCGTTCTAACCCTGTATGAAAACAAACATGGAAGTCACCAGAGAGAAGGCACCGGTCGTCCGGGAGAAAGATCTCCCCGCCGCCCTTCAGTCCTACCTCAAGGGCATCGGTGAGACCCCCCTCCTCAACCGCTCCGAGGAAGTGAAACTCGCCCGCCGCGTCCGCCGGGGCGAAGGCCAAGCTAGGGAACTGATGATCAAATCGAATCTCCGCCTCGTGGTGAAAATCGCCGCCGATTACAACCACTGCGGCCTGCCGATCCTTGATCTCATCTCCGAGGGCAACCTTGGCCTGATGAAGGCCGTCGACCGCTTCAAGCCCAGCCGCGGGGTGAAGTTCAGCACCTATGCCTGCTGGTGGATCAAGCAGTCCATCCGCCGGGCCCTCGCCAACCAAGGCAAAACCGTCCGTCTCCCTGTCCACCTCGTCGACAAGATCCAACGCCTGCGCCGGGTTAGCTCCGCTCTCGGCAACGAGCTTGGCCGTGAACCCACCGACACCGAATTGGCCGACGAGTTGCAGATCGAGACCGGACGCATCACCAAACTCCGCGAAGTCTCCGCCGGCACCGTCTCCCTGGACGTGTCCATCGGTCAGGACGGCGATGACGGCACTCTCGTGGATCTTTTAGCGGATCCCGAGGCGATCGATCCGGTCGAAGAGCATACCAAGGAGGACCTCCGCGACGCCGTCTCCCGCTGCCTGAACTTCCTGAACCCGCGGGAACTCGAGATTCTTCGGCTCCGCTTCGGGCTGGGCGACAGCAAGGAACGCACTTTGGAGGAAGTTGGCGAACAGCTCAAAGTAACCCGGGAGCGGATCCGCCAAATTCAAAACAGCGCCCTCACCAAACTGCGTAAACGTCTTCTGAAAGAGGAGAACTTCCCGGAATACTTCCGGAATCTCGTCAACCGCGGCGGCCTCGTCCGTCTCGCCTGACGCCTCCGGGCTTCGGAGGACCCCCTCGCCTAGCCCTCTGGCAACAGAGGTCTGGGCGATGGTGTTTCGGTTCACCTTCTCGTGGTACCTTCACGGATGTCCGTGAATCGGAAACCTGCTTGTCAACGGTCGAGTCCCGAACTCCCCGCGGCTGCTCTGTATGTTTCCCCCTCCTTGGGGCGACTCTGGAAAAAAGTCCACCTTGCCTGCTCCCCCTTTCTGCTGCGAAAGGCAGTTCGCCGCCTTTATCAACGGCCAGCCATACCCCTTCGAAAATACCTCAGCACTCCTTACTCTCTGATCGCGCTCGGCTGTGCCGACGGCACCAAAGAAGCTTTCCTCCTCAAAAAACTACCCCGGCCCGCTTACGTTTTTGCCGCGGACACCAACCTTTCCCTCGCCCGCCGCGCCGCTGACTGCCTCCCCGCCCAGCAAAGGGGTTTCCTTAAAATCGACCTTGCTCGCCCCCTTCCCGCCCTCCGCCTCCCGCCTTCCACCTCCCATCTCTTCACCCTTTTCGGCGTACTTCCCAACCTTGATCCCCTCCCCCTCCTTCGCCGCATCGCCCATCGAATGAGCCACGCCGATCTCCTCCTTTTCAGCGCCAACCTCGCCCCGGGAAGATCCGGCTTCGCCGGTGCCAGGAAGGTTCTCGCCCAGTACGACAATCCCCCCACCCGACGCTGGCTGGGAGCAGCGATCCAAGCTTACCGGCCCAAACTGCCCAAAGGCCGGTTGCATTTTGGGGTCCACCCCGACCCACGGCAGAAAAGCCTCGCCCGGATCGAGGCCCGATGGATCACCCCAATGCAGAACTTGATCGTCTTTTCCTCCCGCCGCCCCACCACCGCCCAAGTGGAGACTTGGATCCAATCTGCCCGCTTGCGAAGCCTTTCCCGCTTCCTCGACCCCCGCGGCGAAGAAGGTGTTTGGCTCGTCCGCCCCGCCGCAACCTGATCCTTTCGCCTCACTCTCAAACAATTTCATGCCTCGAAACAGGATGCAGATTCCTGTACTTTGACGGGATGGGCACGAGTCTTCGGGTCAAAATCATGTCGGGCGTCGTCGCCCTCCTCATCCTCTTTGCCGTTGCCTTGGCCTTCACCCTGATTCTGATTGAGGACTCCTCCTTGCATCTGCAGGCCATCGAAGAGTACCACCTGCCCCTTAACAAAAAGACGAACCTGCTCGATATTTACACCTTTGAGCTTGAGATCATCGCCCACCGGGTGGTGAACGGGAACCAAACCAAAGAAAAAATCACCTTGGACCAACAGCGGGCCCGGGAACTTAAGGAAGTAGTCTCTTCGATTTTCAAGGACTCGGTGGAATTGGCCGAACGCGGAAGTAACGACGAGCGGAATGAATTGGAAGATCGCCTAGGCATGGCCCGCTTGATCGGCGCCGTCCGCACCTTGGAGCTCGGCACCTCGGCATTTATGCAGGCCGCCCTGCAGGCCGTGGACCTGGGGGCAGAGGGCAAGATTGCCGAGGCCAAAAAGGCTCTTGAGGAAATGAATAGTTATGAGGACCTGAATTCCATTTTTGAACGAATCCGAACCCAAACTAGCGAACTAACCGCCCATTCCCTACGCGAAACGAACCAAAACATCCAACATATCATTCGGGCGAATCTGGTTCTTTTTGCCGTCGCCGGGATTCTCGGGGTGCTCGTCTTTCTGATCATCACCGGCCGCCTCCAAGCTGCCTTCCGCCGCCTCACTGCCGCTTTCCGCAAAACCGCGGATGGCGAGCTTTCCGATCCCCTCCCCGTCACTTCCAAGGACGAGATCGGCGACCTCACCACCTCCTTCAACCAGATGGTCGAGCAACTCAAATCCAAGGAGAAACTCCGCGAGGCCTTCGGCCAGTTTCTCGATCCCCGGATCGTCGCCAACGTCGTGGACGCCACCACCGGTCAGCTCAAGGAGGTGGCCGAGCGGCGCCAGGTCACCATTTTCTTCTCGGACATTTCCAACTTCAGCGGCATCGGGGAACAACTCACCGCCGCCAACCTCGTCCGCCTCCTCAACCGCTACTTCACCGCCTCCACCGAGGCCATCCGCACCCACCACGGCATCGTCGATAAGTTCATCGGCGACGCCGTCATGGCTTTCTGGGCCAGCCCTTTCTCCGTGGGCGAAACCCACGCCCGGGATGGCTGCCTGGCCTGTCTCGATCTTCTTCGATCCTTCGAACGGATCAGTCGGGAGATCTCCGAAATCACCGGCCTTCGTCGGAACGTGCCCAGGTTCCACGCCCGCATGGCCTTGGCCACGGGCGACACCGTCATCGGCACGGTCGGCTCTGAGACCACCAAGTCGTTTACGGTCATCGGCGATACCGTGAATATCGCCTCCCGCCTGGAAGGGGTGAACAAAGTGTACGGCACCAGCGTCCTTCTCAATGAAGGTTGTTATCAGCTGGCGGAAGCGGAGGTGGAAGCCCGGGAGATCGATCTCATCACCGTCTTCGGCAAGGTGGAGCCCGTGCGCATCTTTGAACTGCAATCGCGCCGGGGCGGTTTGGATCCAACCACCGCCAAACTAAACAATGTTTACGCCGAGGCCCTCCAGCTTTACCGGGTACAGCAATGGCAAAAGGCCGAGACTACCTTCCGCGAATGTCTCAAGATCAAGCAGGACGACGGCCCCTCCCTGGAATTCCTCACCCGCATTGCCAATTTCTCCCGTACCCCGCCTCCCAAAGACTGGAACGGCGTCTGGAACACCGCTTCGAAATGAGGGTGGGGGGTCTCCCCCGTTCTCCCTTCCCTTCATGACGAAAAGTCAAACCCCTCCCCGCCTGGGCTCGGTGCTCCTCTTTCTTTTTTGGGCATCCTCCCATCTCCCCGCCCAACCCCTCCCTTGGCCGGAAAATGAAAAACTCACCTACCTGATCGAATGGGGGATCGTCCAGGCCGCCGAGGGCACCTTCACCGCCACCACGGAACCCGGCAAAGAGGGCGTCCAGAAATTCGATCTCTATCTTCGTTCCCGCGGACCCATCGAAGCCTTCTACCCCATCCGCAGCCGGTTCACTTCGCTAACCCAAGGTCAACCCTGGCGTTCCCTTGAGTACCGGCAGGACCGTAGCGAGGGCGGCAACATCCGGGTCCGCAAGACCGTGCCGGAGTACGCCGTGAAATTGGGTCGCTTTTGGCCAGGCCCCGACAAACCCGAGGAGAATTTCGACCTCCCGGAAGGCCCCTGCGAGGATTTTGGTTCCATGCTTTACCACCTCCGCGCCTATCCCTGGAAAAAAAACGAAACGGTCACTTGGAACATCCTGGAAAACAAGGAGCCCCTCTTTGGAAAAATGACCTGCACGGAGATCGGGGAGATCGAACTCGATGACCGCGCGCCCCGGCGGTTGATCCAGTTGCGATGCGAACCCGTCGGCGCCTCCCGGCGCCATCAAGGCTGGCTGGACCTCTGGATGACCGACGACGAGCGCCGCCTCCCCATCCTTGCCCGCCTCAAATTCCGCTACGGAACCTTCACCATCCACCTGATCCGTGGCGGCGGCCCCGGCAACGACTGGATGCCCGACGGCGAAGCGATTCCTGTCTACGCCGACACCGACACCCCCACCCTGAACCAGCGTTTGCCCGGCCGCCCCTAGTCCGGCTGCTTCCCGGGTTGGGGCAGCCCCAGCCCGGGCTTCAAGGGCGGGCTCCACGGATTATGTTCCAAATTTCCCTCCTCCAACTGCCGGAGGGTGGCTCGGGCCAGGCCCAACACCGGCTCAAGGTCCAAACCCATGTACTCCGGTCCATATGGCCCGAGGTTTTTTTCCGCCAACCTGAGCAAACGGGAGGCGGGACCGAGCCTCCGGCCATGCACCCGGTGCGTCGGTTGTTCGTGGTGCTTCCGCAAATGGACGAATCCCCCGGCCAGCTGGATCAAACCCTGGAAGAAGGCGGCGGCCTTTGCCGCCCGGCCCTGCTCCAGCCAGAGCGATTCTAAAACATCGTGGGCTTCATAATAATCTCCACGGTTGAAATGATGGAAGTAGGCCGCATAACGCACATCACGGCCGCGCGGATCCACCCCCTCCCACAACACCGAAATCCGGCTTGATTTTTTCGCCATGAGGTCAACCTACCTGCCTCCTCAGGCTAATTGAAGCTCTTGCGGAACCGTTGGGGGTCAGTAACTTGCGCTTATGGGAACGAATCCTCCAGAACGGGCCAGTGCCGCCGCCAAGATTTTGGCCAAGCCGGCCGATTACAAGGTCTGTGAGGGTTGCGGCAGCATCGTCCTCAAAAAAGCCCTGCTCTGCCCGAATTGCCATGCCTATCGGTTCGACGAATCCACTCCCCTCGTGATCCGACAGGCGGAGTTGCTCGGTTCCCGCGCAGCCGCGTCGGTTACCAAAGAAGACTACCACTGAACCAGGACCGGTGGGAAAGTCCTGTTGGCGGTGACTTGCGGCCGATAAGTTAGCCGGATTCTCCTTATGAAACTCCTTCTCGGCCACTCTCCTGACGCTGACGATGCTTTCATGTTCTTCGCCATGGCCAAGGGGCTGGTCGATCTGCGCGGTCTGGCATTCGAACACGTCCTGCAGGACATCGAGACCCTGAACCGGCGCTGCCAAAATGGTGAACTGGATGTCTCCGCAGTATCCTTCCACGCCTATACCACCCTCTCGGATCAATACGCCCTGCTCCCCTGTGGAGCCAGTTTCGGCGACGGCTACGGCCCTTGCCTGGTGGCGAGGAAACCATATTCCCGGGAGGAGTTGAAAAAACTCCGCATTGCCGTGCCTGGTCTCCTCACCAGTGCCTACCTCACCCTCCAGCTTTACCTCGGCCTTCCCCACGGCAATTTCCCCGCCGTGGTCATTCCCTTCGACAAAATCCAAGAGGCGATCTTGGCGGGTCAGGTGGACGCCGGCCTGATCATTCACGAGGGCCAACTGACCTACGCGCAGGAGGGGTTCAGCCTGTGCGAGGATTTGGGGAAATGGTGGTCGCAGGACACCGCCGGACTTCCTCTGCCTTTGGGCGGAAACGTGGTGCGCCGTGCCTTGGGGTCAGAGGTGATCACGGCTGTCACCGAGACCTTGCGGGAAAGTGTCCGCTATGGACTCGCCCACCGGCCGGCGGCGGTCCGGCATGCCCTGCCTCTCAGCCGGGGCATGGATGAAACCCACACCGACAAGTTCATTGGCATGTATGTCAACGGCCTCACTCTCGATTTCGGCGCCCGCGGGCGCGCCGGTTTGCGGGAATTCTTCGGCCGGGCCCAGGCCGCCGGTCTGATCCCCGTGGCCCCCCCGGTTCCCTGACTACCGCAAGACCACGCCCCGTTCGGACGTCTTCAAAAACTCCACCAATTCCACAACCTCGGCCGTTCGGGGCCCCTTTTCCGTCAAGTACGCCCGGGCCTGCGCCAGGTTGTACTTGGGGTTCAGGAGCACCTTGAGGGCTTCCTTCAGTCCGCGGATCGCCTCTTCGGAGAAGCCTTTCCGCTGCAACCCGGTCAAATTGATGCCGCGAACCACCGCCGGGTTCCCATCTGCAATCATGAAGGGAGGCACGTCCTGCACCACCTTGGTGCATCCTCCCAGCATCGCATGCCGGCCGATCCGGCAAAACTGGTGCACGGCGGACAAGCCTCCGATCACCGCAAAATCTCCGACGGTCACATGCCCCGCCAAGGTCCCGTTGTTGGAGAAAATACAGTCGTGGCCGACGACGCAATTATGGGCCACGTGGCTGTAGGCGAGAAAATGGTTGCGGCTGCCCAGGATGGTTTTTTCCCCGGGGCCGGTGCCGCGGTTGACCGTGACAAACTCCCGGAAATGATTTTCATCCCCTACCTCCAAAAACGTCGGCTCCCCTCTGTACTTCAGATCCTGGGTTCTTCCCCCGATCGAACAAAACGGGTGGAAAAGATTCTTTTTTCCGAACCGGCTCGGCCCCTCCAGGTTCACATGATGCCGGAGCACGCATCCTTCCCCCAACTCGACCCCTTCCCCGATCACGCAATGGGGCCCCACCTCAACGGAGGCCGGCACACCGGCCTGGGGATGCACGATCGCTGTTGGATGAACCGCCACGCCGCCCCGCTTCTCAGCGATCCATGATCGCAAACATCAGTTCCGCCTCGCTGACCACCTCGCCGTTGACCAGACACTGACCCGCGGCCTTCCCGATTTTCCCGCGGGACTTGGTCAGCTCCACCTGGATCATCAGCGTGTCTCCGGGCATGACCGGTTTGCGGAACTTCGCCTTGTCCACGCTCATAAAATAACCCAGTTTGCCGGCGTTTTCCGTGTTCCGCAGCAGCAGGATGCTGGCCAACTGAGCCATCGCCTCGATCTGCAGCACTCCCGGCATGATCGGATGGTCGGGAAAATGGCCCGCAAAATACGGTTCATTGATCGTTACCAGCTTGAGACCCACGGCCTTGTTGTCGTCCTCAAAGCGCAGCACCCGGTCCACCATCAGGAACGGGTAGCGGTGGGGCAAAATCTTCATCACCTCGTTGGTGTCCATGGCCCTCTCCCCCACCGGGATGTTTTCCACCGGCATCAGGGAGGCCTGGTAGGCACGCCACGCCTTCAGCAGGGCCTTGGCAAACTGCAGGTTTAATCCGTGGCTGGGCTTCGCGGCCAGGATGTGGCCGCGGATCCGCACCGGAAACAGGGCCAGGTCTCCGACAATGTCGAGAATCTTGTGCCTGACAAACTCATCCGGATACCGCAACGGCTCCTTGCTCATCACCGACTCCCCGCGGATGACGATGGCATTTTCCAGGCTGCCACCCTTGATCAGCCCCTTGTTCAGCAGCGGCTCCACCTCGTCGTAAAAAACAAAAGTGCGGGCCCGCCCGATCTGCTCGGCATAATTTTTTTCATTCACTTCGAGGGAGAGAAATTGTGTGTGGTGCCCCGTGTGGTTGGCATTGGTGCAGGAAACCTTGAAACCGTCATGCGGCAGGGCAGCCAGATAACCCCCGTCCGGTGCGGTCACCCAAACTGGTTCCCGGATTTCCAGGGTGGCCCGGGGCGCATCCAGCTCCCTCCGCCCTGCCTGGCGAAGCAGATCCAGAAAGGGCGCGGCACTGCCGTCACCGATCGGCGGCTCATTGGCGTCCAACTCGATCAGGGCGTTGTCGATGTCCAAACCACGCAGCGCCGAAAGGAGATGTTCCACCGTGCTGACCTTGACGCTCCCCTCGGCCAGCGTGGTTGCCCGCTCCACTTGTTTCACCTTGTCCAAATAGGCGGGAATCAGGGGCTGATCCGCCAGATCCATCCGGCGAAACTGGTAGCCCGTGCCGGCTCCCGAAGGCTTCACGGTCAGCCGTACCTTCGATCCACCGTGCAGGGAAATACCCGTCAGACTGGCTTCTTTCTCAACAGTTGTTTCGCGGGCGGTCGCCATTCCGCTTTCTACACTTTCCCCCCTGCAGAGTCATCCCTCTTATCTTCCCGGTTTGCCCCCTCTGCTAGGCTGAAGCCTTGAGCCAACCGCTTCAGGATGAAGGGATTCTGTTCCACCTCCGCCGCCAGGGGGAAACCAGCCTGTTGGCGGTCTGGCTCACCCGCCGCCACGGGGTGGTGCGCACCCTCGCCAAGGGGGCGGCCAAACCGGGCAGTCCGATGCGGGGTCATCTGGACCTCTTTCACGAATGTGAGATCGACTGGGCACCCTCCCGCCGGACCACCTTGCACCATCTTCGGGAGGTCCACGCCCTCCGCACCCGCCCGGGTCTACGACAGTCCTACGGGCGGATCCTCGCGGCCACATATTTCGCCCAAACCATCGAGCAGTCCGCCGAACCGGATGCTGATCTCGGGTCTCTCCATGGTCTGCTCCGCCTGGCCCTCGACTGGTTGGAGACCAAGGAACCGCACCGAACACTGGTCGAGCGTTTCGAGCGGGCCGTGCTGAAACAATTGGGCGCCGATGATCCCCGCCGCTCCGCCCGCTCGCTCCTCGACGATCTTTCCCACCGCCGCCCCACCTCTCATGCCGCGTTGCTGAAAATCCTGCGCTAACCCGGTTGTTCGTGTACGGCCACGACAACGGACATGTTTCGCGACAAATGCTGAAATCTTAAACCCCGACGGGCGCCGCCGGGGCATCGACCCACTTGCCGTGTTCACGAATCAAATCCTTCAACCGGTCCACCGCCTCCTCCTCCGGGATATTGAACTTCACCGGGGTCTTACCCACGTACAGATTGATCTTGGCCGGGGCGCCGCCCACGTAGCCAAAATCCGCGTCCGCCATCTCGCCCGGACCATTCACAATGCAGCCCATCACCGCGATCTTGACTCCCTTGAGATGCTGCGTGGCGGCCTTGATCCTGGCCGTGGTGCTCTGCAGGTCAAACAAGGTCCGGCCGCAGGAGGGACAGGCCACATAATCCGTTTTAAAGATCCGGCTGCCCGCTGCCTGGAGAATGTTGAAGCCGAGTCGCAAACAGGCTCCCGGCGCAGGCTCTCCCCTTACCAAAATCGCATCTCCGATGCCGTCGCACAGCAACGCCCCGATATGGACCGAGGCCCGGATCAGGCCCGCGAGCCCCCCCTCCGAATCAGCCGGCTGCAGCGTATCCTTCAGGACAATGGGATGGCGGGCGGGGATCTTCGCGGCCAGCAAGCGGGTGGCGGAAACAGGATTGATACTTAAACCGTCCTTCAGCGCCACCAAAACAGGCTCCTGCCTGGCCTCGAGGGCCTTGATTTCACCATCGTTTCGGGGGTCGACTTCGGTAATGGGCGTCTTTTCTTGGACAAATTCCGGGACCAGATCCCCTAATTGGGCGAAGCGGGGCCGCAGCGCTTCCTCCACCTTGGCGGTCACGAAAACCCGGGGCGGTTCTTCCCCCCCGACGGCCACGCCGTTCACCATGATCTTTTGACTGGCCCGTTTGGAAAAGCTGAACGGGTCGTAGGAAAGCTTGGTCTCGGCATCAAAACTGCCCCGGGCCCTTTCCTCGAGATATTTGACCAAGGCACGCCCCACCGGAATTTCGTGGATGCTGTCCTCCGTCAGGCTGACCCGGATAGTGTCCCCCAAGCCGTCGAGCAGGAGCGAGCCGATCCCGATGGCGCTTTTGATCCGGCCATCCTCGCCATCCCCCGCCTCGGTGACCCCCAAATGAAGCGGGTAATTCCAGTCCGGACCCTCCTTTTCGAGGGAGGCGACCAGCAAACGGTAGGCCTCAATCATCACCTTTGGATTCGAAGACTTCATCGAAAAGAGAAAGTTGTGGTAATTCATCTTTCGGGCGATCCGGGCGAACTCCAGGGCGCTCTCCACCATGCCGTGGGGCGAGTCGCCGTATCGGTTCATAATCCGGTCGGAAAGGGATCCGTGGTTGGTGCCGATGCGCAGGGCCAGCTTCCGCTCCTGCAGGAGCTTCACCAGCGGGGTGAAGGTTTCTTCGATCCGGGCCAACTCCTCGGCGTACTGGTCGTCGGTGTATTCCCGCACGGCAAACTTCTTTTTGTCGGCAAAATTGCCGGGATTAATCCGGACCTTGTCGACCCATTGGGCCGCCTCCATGGCCGCATCGGGCTTGAAATGGATGTCCGCCACGATCGGCACCTCGCAACCGGCGGCGACCAACTCCTGTTTGATGAGCTTGAGGTTGGCCGCGTCCTTCACGGTCGGGGCGGTAATGCGGACGATCTGGCAACCCGCCTTGACGAGATCAAGGGTCTGCTTGACCGAAGCGGCGGTGTCCATGGTGTCGCAAGTGATCATGCTCTGCACGACGATCGGGTTGGGCCCCCCGATGCCGACCTTCCCCACGTTCACCTCCCGGGTTGGGCGGCGGGCGTAGCGATAGGGATGGGGGCCGGGGCCGGTCATTTCTTTTCCGGGGCCGGGCGAAAGACCGGCATCTCCGTGGATTCGGCAGGTTTGTCCATGCGGCGTTTCAGCCTAAGGGAATCGTGGTAGGTGACCAAGAGGAAGAAGCCAGCCAGCAAGATGACGAAGGCCGTTTGAATCCGCTCCACTGTTTTGGCCTGCAACGTGCGGCGCCGCACCGCCTCAACCAGGGAAAAGAGGATGTGCCCGCCATCGAGCACCGGGATCGGCAAGAGGTTAAGCACCGCCAGATTCACATTGAGGATGACGCTGAAATACAGCACCAGGCGCGGGTCGGTCTGCAGAAGGGAAACCAAACGCTCAAAAATCCCCAGCGGGCCGCTCAGGTGCTGGACGCCCACATTCGAAGCCGGGGCCACCAGGGCTCGCAGGGTGCGGAAGACAAGCCCGGCGGCGGAACTAACCTGCTCCTGGGGCGTAGGCCGGGTGATCCGAATGTCGCTGGGTCTCCAGACCACCCCGATCATCCGTTCCTTCCGGTTGAGAGCCTGTTCCGGACGGAGATTCACGATGCGGACATTTCCTTGAGAGTCCTCCACCCCGATCGCCAACGACTCTTGACCGGATTCCACCGCCGCCTTCACCGCCGCAGGGTTCCAAATCTTGGCGCCATCCACGCTCACCAGGTTTTCTCCCGGTAAAATGCCTGCGCGGGCCGCCGGACCGCCCTCGATCACCTGATCCACCCGCGCCGGTTGGGCCGGGTACATTTCAAAACCCAGCCGGCGCAATCCCTCCAACTCCGGATCCGGCTCGGGCCGAACCCGCGCTGTGACAATTTCCGCTCCGTCCCGATCCAGCTCCAGCAGGATCTCGTGATCGATACCCAGCAGAATGCTTTCCACCACCGCACCGGGGCGGCCGGCCCAGCGCTCGGGGCGCTGTCCGTCGATCGCCAGGATCTTATCTCCCGGCAGGATACCGGCTTGGGCGGCCGGGGAGCCGGGCTCCACCCAACCGATCGTCGTCGTGCGATAGGTCAGGTTGGTGGGAACACCCAAGATCCAGACACCGACCGCACAAACCACCCCCAGAGCCAAGCTGGCTAACGGACCGGCGAACGCCGTGATGATTTTGGCCCCGGGCGAGGCTGGAGGCAGGTCCTTGTGCTCTTCCCCCGGCTTGCCCTCTAACCCCTCGGCCGGGCTCATTTGCGGAAGCTGCACAAAACCGCCCAGGGGAAGCAGATTGATTTGCCATTCCACCCCGTCAATCACCTTGCCGTAAATTTTCGGCCCGAAGCCGATCGCAAAACGCTCCACCACCAGCCCCATTCGCCGCGCGGCCCAGAAATGACCGAACTCATGGGCGGCCACGGTCAGTCCAAAGAGAACCATGGCCACCACCACCGTGCCGACCACGGTCACCACATCCCCCCAGGGGGGCGGCAGCACGGCAATCACTTGGCGGCTCCCAGCCTTTTTCGGGCCTCGGCCCGCGCCCAACCATCGGCCGCAATGATGGCCGCGAGGTCCGGTTCGGGGATGTTTTGGTGGGAGGACATCACGCGTTCCACAATTTCCCAGATCTTCGGGAAAGGAATTTTTTCGTCGAGAAAAGCCTCCACCGCCACTTCGTTGGCCGCATTGAACACCCCGGGCAGGGTTCCCCCCGCCTCCCCCGCCTCCCGAGCCAGCCGCAAGGCGGGGAACCGCTTTGCGTCCGGCTTTTCAAAGGTGAGGGTGCCGAGCTTGGGCAGGTCGAGGGGGGGGAGGCCGCTGGGTCGGCGCTCCGGATAGGTAATCGCATACTGGATGGGAAAACACATGTCGGTGACGCTGAGTTGGGCCAGCACCGAGCCGTCCACAAACTCCACCATCGAATGGACGATGCTTTGCGGATGAACCACCACATCCACTTGGGCCATCGGCAACCCGAAGAGCCAATGGGCCTCGATCATTTCCAGTCCCTTGTTAAACATCGTGGCGGAATCGATGGTGATTTTTTTGCCCATCGACCAGGTGGGATGCTGGAGGGCCTGGGCCACGGTCACCTTGGCCATCTCCTTGGCGGGCATCTGCCGGAACGGTCCGCCGGAAGCGGTCAGGATGATTTTACGGACCTCCTTGCCATTGGCGCCCTGCAAACATTGGAAAATGGCATTGTGTTCGCTGTCGACCGGCAAAACTTGGCGTTTTTTCTTCTTGGCCTCCCCCATCACGGCGGAACCTGCCAGGACGAGGATCTCCTTGCTGGCCACCGCCAGATCCTTGCCGGTGCGGAGTGCGGCCAAGGCCGGGGCCAAACCCGCCGTGCCGACAATGGCCACCAACACCATGTCCGCTTCCGTCTCCTCCACCATCCGCGCCAGGCCTGCGGAACCTTCAAAAAGCCGGGTCCCCTTCGGCAGATGGAGGCGCACCTTTTCCGCCGCCTTGGGATCGGCAACCGCCAAGGCGGAGACCCCAAACTCCTTCGCCTGCTCCAGCAGACGGGCCGTACTTTTGGCCACCCCCAGACCGACTAGCTTCATCTTCCCGGGAAGGGCGCGAGCCACTTTGCAGGTGCTTTCCCCGATCGAACCACTCGACCCAAGCAGAATGACGCGCTTCATACCCTCCCCATCAGGATCAGATATCCATAAAACACCGGCAGGCTGAACAGGAGGCTGTCAACCAGATCCAACGCTCCGCCGATTCCCGGGAGGAATCTGCCGGAATCCTGCATGCGGGCATCCCGTTTCACCACGGACTCGCCCAAATCGCCCAGCACGCTCACTCCCGCCAGCAGCAGTCCCAACCCCCAGGCCTGTACCCCGCCCACGGGGGCGAGGGCTTCGGGAAAAAGCTGGACCAGGCCTACGCTGGTCAGCAGGGCTGCCAAAATGCCCCCCACCAATCCTTCCCAGGTTTTTTTGGGGCTGATCAGCGGACTGAGCTTGTGCCGCCCCAAAAGGCTGCCCGCCACATAAGCACCGACATCGGTGAATTTGGTGATGGCAACCGCATACGCGAGCAGGGGGATGCCGGCCCCGTCGGGGGCGACGAACAAAATTTTGGTGGCGTAGTTCAGGAGATAAGGAACATAAAAGAAGCCGAAAAGGGTCAGCGCCACAGCCACGGCCGCTCCCTCATTTTTCACGTCAAACACCCGCCGGGTCAGCGCTCCCAAAATGACCAGGAGGACGAGGATCGCCTCACCGGAAAAGGTTTCCGGCAAACGCCCATGGGGCGAAACCACCGAAAAGTAGGTGGCGGCGTAGAGCAAGGCTCCGGCCAACAGGCCGGTTTTTCGGAACACGACCCGGCCGGCAGCCTGCTGGGAAAGATAAAATTCCCGTTGAGCAGCCAAGCCGACGATGGCGATCAACAGAAAAACCCCGTGGGTGTAGCGCAGGGCCACCAGGGCAATCACCAGCCCCCAGAGCAGCAGTGAGGAAAGCAGGCGCCAGCCGAGCATCAGATCGCTCCGAACCGGCGATCCCGCCGGGCGTAGTCGGCCAGGGCCGCCGCAAACGCTTCCTTTCCGAAATCCGGCCAGAGGACCGGGGTCACGTGAATCTCGGCGTAGGAGATTTGCCACAGCATGAAGTTGCTGATCCGCATCTCCCCGCTGGTGCGGATCAACAGGTCCGGATCGGGGAGATCCCGGGTATACAGATGTTGCGCGAGGGTTTCTTCCCCGATTGTTTCGGCATCGAGTCGGCCGGATTTTGCCTCCCGGGCAAGGGCCTTGGCCGCCTCGGTGATCTCCACGCGGGAGCCGTAGCTCAGGGCCAAAATGAGATCCAGCTTGGTGTTGGCCTTGGTTTTTTCGATGGCGGACGCCAACTCCTCCCGCACCGCTTCGGGCAGATCTTGCAGCCGGCCGATCGCCCGGAGCCTGACCCCTTCCTTGCCCATTTCCGCCAACTCCTCCCGCAAAACCAGACGAAGAAGGCCCATCAAACCCTGAACCTCGTCGCGGGGACGCTGCCAGTTTTCCACCGAAAAAGCATAAAGGGTGAGGTAGCGGACACCGTGGGCGATGGCGGCTTGCACCACTTTTTTCACCGATTTCCGGCCGGCCTCGTGGCCGCCCAACCGGGGAAGGTTGTGCTGGTGGGCCCAGCGGCCGTTGCCATCCATAATGATAGCGACGTGCCGGGGAACTTTGCCTGCCACGGTCTCGGCTTTAGCCATGACGGAAAGTCTGTTCGCGCCCGGCCCCCACGGAAAGAATTCCCAGCGGAGCCCCCACCATTTTCGAAAGAGCGGCGAGATAAGCCCGAGCCTTGGGCGGAAGATCGCGCCAACGCCTCGCCTCCGTGGTCGGCTCACACCAACCAGGAAAGACGCGATACACCGGCCGGCACCGTTCCCAGTCCGAGACTTCGACCGGCGGTTCGCGGAGAACTTTTCCCTTGAGGCGATAGCCCGTGCAGACCGGGATTTTTTCAAGGCCGTCGAGCCCGTCCAGATTGGTCATGGCCAGCTCCGTCACGCCGTTGAGCCGCACCGCCCGGCGAACCAGCACCGCGTCAAACCAGCCGCAACGCCTTGCCCGGCCCGTGGTGGATCCAAATTCCCGGCCCATCCCGTGCAACAGGTGCCCTAGCGTGCCGTCCTCGGTGACGAAGGGACCACTCCCCACCCGGGTGGTGTAGGCTTTGAGGACCCCCACCACCCGCCTGATGGCCATCGGGGGAACTCCCGTTCCTGTGCAGGCTCCCCCCGCCGTGCAGTGAGAGCTGGTCACATAGGGATACGTGCCGTGATCCACATCTAGGAAAGTGCCTTGCGCTCCTTCGATCAGGATTTTTTTCCCGGTCTCCACCGCGTGGTGGGCCAGGGCTACGCCGTCACAAAGGTAAGGTCGCAAAACTTTGGCCGATTGTTCGATTTGGCGGAGGGTGGGCGTGGGGGCAACGGCCTCCAAACCCTGCGGACGAGCCGCCTGATTATGGATCCGGAGCCGTTCCCGGATCCGGCGCGACAGCTCCGCCGGGGAAAGCGCCAACTCTCCGGCCCTCAAACCCACCCGGGCCGCCTTGTCGGCGTAGGCGGGCCCGATCCCCCGTCCGGTGGTGCCGA
>Ga0194122_10002057_pt1 | contig 22867 bp, 26 predicted proteins | sample TA2MahCa10mmetaG_FD_155487 | JGI IMG/M metagenome (GOLD analysis project Ga0194122, IMG submission 155487) | Freshwater microbial communities from Lake Tanganyika, Tanzania - TA2015021 Mahale Deep Cast 10m | ecosystem: Environmental > Aquatic > Freshwater > Lake | place: Tanzania: Lake... | reverse complement strand
CTCAGCTATTTTACAGTTTTGCCACTTTTGCCAATCCAGTTCATTGGTGGAGTTGGGACAATTGGGGAACAGCCGGGCTGAGCTACAAAGAAAAATAAATACAGCAAGTTTAAATAGTCTTTGAGAATCTAAGGGAGGCATAAAATTAAAATATCCTATTCATCAATAATGGGAAATACAAAAGGCTCAACTCAATAATGAACTTATTTCTACAAAACCGAGCATATTCATATTTGATAGAATAAAACTGACTAAGGAAAAAATGCGGCGCGTGAACGGATAAGCAACATAAAAGCCCATTTCTTATTGAGTTATACGGGCCATAAATAAAGTTATCGCTAATAAACAATACATTAATGGACCCTCAAAGGGCTAGATCCGCTGCCGCGAGTTTCTATACGGCTGTATCGAGCTCATCTCAAAGGACTTAAATCGATCTATACCCCAAAATGTGCAGTGATGCATATCGGGCGCGCCACTGCGAAATCGGATCCGAAAAAATATATTGATATTAATAGGATTAAATTCAAAAAAAGATTTAAGGATAGCAATATTGAGAGGTTTAATTAGTTTTTGCTTTGGGCGAACTTGCCATTGCTGCGAATTCTTCAAATAGCAATTAATACTACAACTTTGCTTTCGAGCCCCGATGAACCCTCTGGAATGAAGTACCGTGTCGATGGTGGGACAACTTTTTGCCAACAATATGAAGTGCTGAAAAATCGAAAGGAACAGTTGGATTTTGAAGAGTCTCGCCGAATTTTGTATGTGGCGTTACTTCGAGACAAAACCACCTTGACTCTTTTTCTCCCCAAAGAGCCCAAAGGGATTACACAGGGAAGTTGGGCTTCGATCCTTAAAGATGCTTTGAGCTAATGAGTTTCCTGAGGTTCAGGTTGTAACGTTATTTTAAGTTTTGAAAGATCAAATTCCATGCGAGAAAGCTTTTCTTTAATCTCATTCAGCACAGCTTCATTCATTTTCGGAGAACGGCTTAGAATCCATAGAAACCTGCGCTTAGGTTCACTAACTACCGAGTATTCATAGTCTTTGCCAAGATCAATGATCCAATAGTCTCCTCGAAACGGCCAAAAAAACTGCACTTTTAGTTTGGCTTGGGAGACCGGATCCACAACCCAGGCTTTTCCTTCGGCTCTTCGGAGTTTCCCATCCAGTGTTTTATCCCGGCACTCGTTAACGACTTTGAGGGTGCCATCTGAGTTTAAACTATATTGGGCCTGGCTCGCTACGCACCCTTGTTGAAAAGGAGCCTCATACCTTGCGATCTCGTACCACTTTCCTAAGTATCGATCGAGGTCGACATGGGTCACAGTTTCTAAGGGCTTCGCCCCATTAACAGTGGGGACCCAAAACGAACACAGCATCCCAATTGAAATAATAATATTTTTTAATGCTTCCATAGTTTATTTCCTTTTTGTGTTGCAAACGCCAGTGTCACAGCTTCCCTTGCGCTTTGGCAGATAGGGTCGAATCGTAGCAAATCCATGATAGCCAATTCTCAACACAGGTTTGATCCAGTTGCGATCGAGTGCCCAAGCAAGTTTATTATAATTTGGAATTCGACGCCAAATCTCCAGAAAGGCTTCAACTCCAGTGTGGACCTTCCCATCTTCACATTGGATGTGCATTTCCTGATTCACCTGTTTTTCATCTAAACCATACTCAACAGCACTAAAATTAGGAGCACTAATATCGATATATTCAAAAGGAACCGAAGTGTCTTTTTTTCGGTAGTGATTGATTTCTGTTGAGCACAGATAGCAAGCCCCATCGTAAAACACTTTAAAGTTTTTTTCTGATTTAGCCATAAAACACCTATTTTTTTAGCTTCTCTTTCACACTTTTGACTTTGTCTTCGATGGTCTGGGATTTATCAATCCGAGCATGGATAAGCAACATAAAAGCCCATTTCTTATTGAGTTATAATGGCCGTAAATAAAGTTATAGCGAGTAAACAGCGATTTAATGGGCCCTCCCGGGGCTAGCTTCGCCGCCGCGAGTCTCTATACGAAATCACCACTCAATTTCCTAACCAAAACACTAGCCGTGGCTTTTGATTCTTGAGCCTACCAGAAGTCCCTTCTCTTTTCGTGCCTTGTGCTTTATGAAGGAGACAGACACTGGAGGTATCTATGGCAAGACCCACTCAATCTGTTTCTCAGCTATCTATTGAGAAATTCTATAATGCAGCCAATAAAGACAACATGCGGGAGCTCGTAGGGCAGTTCTATGACGAGAATGTGGTTTTTCAGGATCCCGTAGGGAAAATTCAGGGGCGAGAGAATTTAACCGACTATTATCTGCACCTTTATAAAAATATTAAATCGATACGGTTTGAAATTAAAAAGAAGATTCAACAGGGAGATGAACTCGTGGCTTTTTGGAAGATGTTCATGAAGTTCCCCGGCCTGAACTATGGGAATGAAGTCACGGTGGAAGGTGTATCGCAGTTTAAGTTTAAGGATGGCAGAGCCATTTACCACCGCGACTATTTTGACTTGGGCGAAATGGTTTATGAGCAGATTCCGGTTTTTGGAAAAATCATCAAAACCATGAAAAGCCGAATGGCAAAGTACTGACCGAAAGTTCACTGCCCGGACAATTTACCGAGCGCAGTTTTGCAAAGCTTATAAAATTTACCATGCACTTGCTGCATCGAAAACTCCTCAAATCCAGAGTCATCCTTTGAATTCACAGGCTCTACTTTGTTTAAGCGCTGCGGTTTTTCCAATAGGTCAATCCCAGTGGGAGAGGTCCATAGCTCGACGGTGTTTTGAACATTTGAAATCACTTTTTTTGAATTGGGATCAATAAGATAAAACACCGAAGGATTCACTTGCGGCATTCGAAGCCACCCCAAACCCTTCACTCGATCCCGTACCGATTTGAGATCCAGTAGGTTGCCTGAGTCCACACCCGGGAAAAGCGATTGAGCCCCTTGGAACTCAAAACGGTTATCCCCTATCTGCAACATGAATAGGAAAAAGAGATTGATGAGGTGTTTTTGGGCGTGCCATGCAGAATGGCATTACAGATTGAGACAACATTGTAAATCGCTTGTGGGTAGCGTATCTCCGGGATGAAGTTAAGGTGTGAAAAAGCGACTACGGATAAGCACCAAGTTGGTCTCAAGGACCTCATCGCGTTGCCGTCCCGTCAATAAAGGATATTTTGATTGAAGCCATTTTGAAACCCGAACACCACTCATCAGTTTGTATCAGACCTCTAAAGAAGATTTTTGAGGAAACAACACTTCTAAAAACTTTTTTACTGTTATTTTATCAGCATCTATTACCCCAAAGTAGGGTCGACTACAGGCAAATAAATCATCCCACCTTTTTTCGGGGAACACCCCACCGTGAAATAGGATAGAAGATAATATGTTTAAGATCCGAAAATTTCTACAGCCAAACATTTCACCCAGTTTACTTGACACTAATCCATTGGCTATTCCTCGATTAATCATAAGATGAGGAATCAAATGATTGGTGACAGCAATCATTTTTTGGGAGCGAAACTTACTCAAACAGGCATCATGCAATGCGGGTCGCCATAGTTCCCAAGCTGTTTTCGAAGATTTTGGGCACCAGTGGGCACCAAAAGACCCACGCGATCTAAGACCGTTTCTACCGCTTGAATTTTTTGTGAATAGTTTGACAGATTTACATGGTGGGTCTGTCCGGGCTCGAACCGGAGACCTCTACCATGTCAAGGTAGCGCTCTAACCAACTGAGCTACAGACCCAAAGAAGAAGGCAATATAGGGTAAGTTTCTCGAAATGGGAAGGGGCATTTGTTAGGAGCTTTTAATTTACTAATCTTTAACAAATACTGGGGGTTGTTAAGGCTTCCAGGTTGGTCAAAAGCTTCAAAGCTTCAAGGTTACTGCTACCGCAGATCCAACTGGAGGCAGTAAATTTTTGGCAAACTTCCGGAAAATTGGGTTGTCCCCAAAGGGTGCAGTGGTTTTCGCTGTCCAAATTTACACACCTAACCCCTGCTGGTTTCCCAGAGGGCATTCCGGGAAGGGGGCTTGAGATTGAAGGAGCAATACAACAGGCTCCACAGCCAATACGACATTCCATGATTTAAGGTTTAACCGAAATCGGAATATTTAGGTAACTTTTTCCATCGGCTCGAGCTTGGGGAAATCGGCCGCCATCAATATTCACTTGTATGCTTGGTAAAAAAAGTTTGGGGGCCGAAAGAGTTTTGTCTCGATTAGTTCTAAAAGTGACATAATCTTTGCGGTTAGTTTTCCCTTTTATGTGAATATTACTCGCCTTCTCTTCACTGATCGTCGATTCGTATTTCACTTCGCGACCCCCTGTCTGATAATCGTGCCCTGTGAAAACTCGGGTCTTATCAGGAAGAGAGTAGAGCCGTTCGAAAACAGAAGTGTAAAGCATATCTGCGCTGCCTTTTGGAAAATCACAACGTCCAGTACCCGTGTCGGGCATGAAAAGAGCGTCCCCAGTGAAAACTGCATCTTCAATCAGATAACTGCAGCAGGCAGGCGTATGGCCTGGGGTGAAAATAACTTTAAACTCCAAGGATCCACATTTCATTATTTCACTATCTTTAAAGAGTCGATCAAATTGGCTTCCGTCCGTTTTTAGATATTTAAGGTCAAAGATTGGCTGGAAAAATTTTTGAACCTCTATGATTCTTTCTCCCATTCCCGTTTCTGCCTGCGGGAAGTTGTCTTTGAGAAGCTGGGCCCCCGAAACATGATCGGCATGAGCATGAGTTTCTAAAATCCAATGAAGCTTAATATCTGCCTCTTTTAAAAAAGAGGTGACAATATCGCTCGACTTCGACGTAAGGGTGGAACTCGCCTGATCATAATTCCAGACAGGGTCGATTACCATCCCATCGCGGGTATTAGGATCCCAAACGACATAGGTAAGAGTCGATGTCTCAGCATCAAAGAAATGTTGGATTTTAATCATATGAATTTCCTGTCGCGAAGTAGTTTAAAGACCCCAAGAGGCCATTGACTTTCTTGGGCTCTGAAATCTGTAGTTTTTCTTCAATCAAAGGCTTCTGCCTTTTTAAAATGGACCAGTAGGCGTTCGAGTAAACAAGAATCGCTCCTACCATTACCCGGTTTATCTTTCGCGCTGAAAGTAAAAATATCCCCAACAATACCACTGACACCCAGAATTCTACCATTAAGAAGCCATAGCAGCCTGGCCGCGCACCCAATGATCATTCCACCCAAGACTGCTGTAATCATATCTTACAACCGTCCTTTCAACATTCCTTCCCAGTACATCAATGGGAGAAGATGTTTTTTTAGTAGGTACATGCTGGTTCGTTCCTTCGATTGATCAAAGGGAAAGCTTTCGCATGGATTTCCATCATAATCAAATTCTGCAAGAATCACCTTCCCATACTTTGTGACTAAAGGACACGATGTATATCCGTCATACTTTGCTGATAAAGGAAGCCCTCTAGAAAAGCTAACTAAATTTTCAACTAACGTAGGAGCTTGTTTTCTAATGGCAGCTCCAGTCCGTGAAGTAGGAAGTGAAGAGGCATCCCCCAAACCGAAAATGTTGGGATATTTTGTGTGTTGCAGTGTGAATTTATCAACCGAAATCCAGCCATCTTTATCTGCTAGAGGACTCTTACGAATAAAAACAGGAGAACCCATAGGAGGGGTCACATGGATCATGTCGTAGCTGATGACCGATTCTTGCTGAGTTTCTAAATTTTTAAAATAGGCCTCCCGTTTTAACCCATCGAGGGCCACTAAATTATTGTTAAAAAGAGTATGAATATCTCGTTTTTGTAAAATGGCTGAGAGCTTTTCTGCATACTTTTTAACGCTAAAAATTTGGGCCCCCGCTGATGCAAACAATATTTCACATCGATTTCGAATTTGCATTTTTCGAAAAAAGTCTTCGGCAAGGTACATAATTTTCTGAGGGGCTCCACCGCACTTAATTGGGGTGTTGGGAAAAGTAAAAATAGCTCTTCCCCCTTTAAAATTGTGAATTTCTTTCCATGTGTTCTCCACAGTATCAAAAGCATAATTCGAACATACGCCGTTGAACCCTAAATTTTCTTTAAGCCCTTGAATTCGATCCCAGAAGATTTCCATCCCTGGTGAGACAATCAAGTATTTATAACTGAGTCGTCTTCCCGTTCCGGTAATAACAGAGTTGTTTTCCGGTTCAAAGGTCTGGGCGCGGTCTTGGATCCAGTCGACACCGTACGGAATAACATCGGCTTCGGGACGCTGGGAGATTTCCTTGGGAAAAATGCCCCCACCGACCAAAGTCCAGATGGGCTGATAATAGTGAAAGGGAGAAGGCTCAAGAATAGTGAGTGATGAGAAAAGTCTTTTCTTGGCTAACTGGGCTGCGACGGTAATGCCGCCCGTGCCTCCTCCGATAATTAAAACCTCTGAAAAATGCAGTGCAGTGGTACTCAAGCGCCCCCCTCAGTATTTGAAGAAAAGGGTAGTTTATTCTCGATTAAGAGAGAGTCAATTTCTCTTTCGGGGAGATGGGGGAATCGGAGTGTAGGGATCTTCAGGGAATGAGTGCTTAGGATAGTTTCGACTTAACTCTTTTCTGATTTTTGGATAATGGTTTTGCCAAAAACTTTTTAGGTCGCTTGTGACCTGTACCGCTCGGTGATTAGGAGCGAGCAAATGGACGATCAAGGAAACTCTGCCTCCACAAAGGGCCGGAACTTCGAGCATTCCAAAAAAATCCTGCATTCGGGACTCAATCCAAGGAGCTCTGTCCCATGGGTAGTGTACGGGGGTCTTTCTTTGGTTGGGGAGAATGATGAATGAAGGGCAGTTTCGCTCTAGAGTGTGCTCTTGACCTTCAAGAAAAAAAACTCGTAAGTTTTGTATACAGCTGTTTACTTCAATTTCTTTAAGAGATCTTTTTCGGTCGAGCCAGTGGCGAAGAAACATTAGTAGATTCGATCCGTGGACCTCTTTTCCAAATCTCATCTGATTAAATGATATATTGAGACGAGTTAACTCGGTTTCTAACTCCTGCTGGGGAAAGAGGGTGTTAAAAAGGCTTACCCAATCCTGCAGTGAAAGGCTCTCAAGTTTTTGCGGTGAAGTCTTAAAAAGTTCCCTTACTAAAATGGAGAAAACCTCATTTTCATCCTTGGCCTCTCGCGCTCTTGATTCCAATACAATTTGTCCTAAGATCAGTTGCGAAGTGGCTTCAATTTTTTGTTTTGTTCTGTTCCACTGAACTTTTTCAATGTCTTCAATAGGGCAAGGGGAGAGTTCAAAGAGCCATTCTTCTTGGATCGGTACTAGCGAGGTTAAATGAACTTTTGAAAACACCCCACGTTGAATCTCCTGAAGAGCTAGGGCAATCACATAAGGCTCACTTGATGAGTGTGAGTAAAGCTGATTCCCAATAAGCGAAGCGGTTCCTCCCGAAGCTAGAACAAAGTCTTTGGTTGCAGTTAATGAGAGTTTTTTCGAGGACTCAGTGGATTTGGCTAGGGCCATGCGATCAGGGAAAGCTGAAAGGAGGGCTTTCGCGAGAGCAGCATTCTTATCTGAGGCGGAAACTGAAAGAGAGGCGTTCTTTTCGTAAAACATGATTTCTAGTTGTCGTTTCACTCTTTCCGAAGAAAAATCTAAGGGCCTTTTTAGTTGATCTAGCGCGTCTAAAGTCTCTAATTTTCCCTCAGAAATGAGAGCAGCCATTCGAATTCCTTGTTCCAAGCAACCCGAGCTTTCGCATTCAAGTAAAAAACGCGCGATTCTAGGGTGGAGACTCACCTGTTTCATCTTTTCGCCAAGCGGAGTAAGTGGACTCGCACTTGAAGTCGACTCTAAAGCTCCTAGGAGAAAAAGAAGTTTTTCCGAGCTTGTTAAGGCCTCTTTGGGGGGGGGCTCAAACCATTCAAAAGTTGACAGGTCCTCGACACCCAGCCCTTTTAATTCGAGAGCGGATTGAGTTAAATCGGATTTTCGAATTTCCGGAGTTTCAAACGGAGCTTTGGTTTCAAATTCATGTTGAGTATAGAGTCGAAAACAAAAACCTGGCCCCGTTCGGCCCGCTCGTCCGGCCCTTTGAATTGAACTAGCTTTGGAATTAGGTTTTGTTGAAAGAAGAGGAAGGCCAGTCCACCAGGAATAACTAGCGATTCTTTGAAGTCCGCTGTCAATCACGCAATTTATTCCCGGGATCGTTAAAGAAGTCTCGGCAATATTTGTAGAGAGAATGACTTTTCGAAATTCTCCCGGTTGGAGTGCCGCTTCTTGATCCTCTTTGCCAAAGTCACCATGGAGCGCAAAAAGAGAGAAATTCAAAGTTCGAGACAGAGAGGACAATTCAGTCTCGCAGGATCTAATCTCACGAAGGCCCGGAAGAAAGACAAGACAGTCGCCTTGAGTGGAAGCTTTAAAATACTTTTCAACCGCGTCTTTCACCAACCGAGAGAGTGACTTTTCAGTTTGGGACGGCGAGAGATAAGTAGTTTCTACAGGAAATATAGGGGACTCTAAATGTATCAGCGGAGCCTCAGGAAGAAACTCTGTTAAACTTTTTAAGTCTAAAGTCGCTGACATCACGATAATTTTGAGATCGGGCCTCACCGTTCTTTGTAATCGTCGCAAGAAGCTCAAGGTTAAGTCGGTGTGTAGGTGGCGCTCATGAAATTCATCCAATACGACTACGGAGACTCCTTCAAGCGTCGGGTTTCCGATGAGTCGTCTCATCAGCATGCCTTCGGTTAGATAAAGAAGACGTGTTTGAGAAGAGAACTTTTTTTCAAAACGAAAATGGTAGCCCACCCAATCGCCCAAGCGCTCGTTCTCCTCGTAAGCTACGCGGGCCGCGGCAAATTGAGCGGCCAATTTTCGAGGTTGAAGGACCCAGATTTGTGATTGTGAAAGGGTTTTTGAGTTACGAAGTAAATAGGGCGGGAGACGAGTTGTTTTCCCTGACCCTGGACTCGCTTGTAGAATAAGGGATGTTGAACGTTCCATGGCCTTAAGCGCCGTCGGCAGGAGTGAATCGATAGGGAGTAGAGTAGTTTTCATGTCAAAAATGTAAAATAATGCTTTTGTGCGTCAAAGTACACTCAAGAAAACCCATTTTTCTTCATGAAACTTTGCAGCAACCTAGAGAATCGTAAGAAATAACGGTAAACTAACAGATAGTTCACTCCTTAAAATTAAAACGACTCAAAACTGACTCAAGGAGAATTTCCATGGCCTCTTCGACCGCGAATGTTCTTAAAATGAATTTTGAACTGACGCCATACCTCATTTCTTCTCAATCGATCCTTAAGAAAAAAGTCTGGATAGTTTTGCCCGCGTTCAATGAAGCCAAAAACCTCGGAAAACTCATCGACTCCATAGTTGCTACTATGGGTCGTCTTCAGTTGACTTATGAAATCGTAGCAGTGGACGATGGAAGTCGGGATCAAACTTTAGAGGTGATCCGTCGCTATCAACCCCATTTGCCGGTCACAGCTGTTGTTCACTCCACCAATCAGGGACTTGGGGCAACGATGAGGGATGGTTTTTACTATGTTTCTCAAAAAGCCGCGCCTCAAGATGTCGTCATCGCTATGGACGCTGATAATACTCACAACCCCGGGCTCATGGGTTCAATGTTGCAAAGTATCGAGGAGGGAAGTGATGTTGTGATTGCTTCTCGGTATCAAAACGGCTCGGTCATAAGAGGGGTTCCCTCTTTTCGGCAGTGGTTAAGTTTGATGGCCAGTTATCTTTTTCGGATCTGTTTCCCTGTGACAGGGGTGAAAGATTACACTTGTGGTTATCGCGCCTATCGAGTGGATTTGATTCAAAGCGCCTTTAAGAAATATGGGGACTCCTTCATCAATCAAAACGGGTTTGAGTGTATGGTTGATATTTTGATTAAACTTAGGAAGTTAGAAGCGATCTTTCGAGAAGTTCCTCTTGTGCTGCGGTACGATCTTAAAGAGGGAGAAAGTAAAATGCGAGTGGCGCGCACCATTTTTAGAAGTTTAACTTTGATTGCTAAACACCGATTGAAACTAGGAGTCGCTGTTTGAAAGAAGATAAAGTGGTAATGACTTCTCAAAAAGCATCGACTCAATTCGATTTGAATCGACTCTTCAGGCTTGAAGGGCAGGCACGCCTACGTCGGTCAAATCCCCAAATCTTAATTTCTGATTCCAACGAGAATGAAATTCTAAGTTGCCTAACTTTACAGGAGGAACGATTCACCGAGGTGGCTCCAAGAGCGGTTTTTGTTGGAGATTCCCATCCCGTGCCCCACTTTAAGGAGCCCGATGCTTACTTGGAATTGAACCGAGCAATGCAAAAGGTTTTGCCGACCCTTTTTATGGCTCAGACAGTTGGAGCTTTGGATCGGGGGGCTCTTCCTGGAGAAAGCACATTATTTAGTCCTTTGATCCCTTCTTTGCATCGAAAAGCGATTGCTAATTCAAAGTTGGTTATCAGTTTTCATCTTGAACCCCTTTTGACAGCCTTGGCCAATCGAATTCCAGCTATTTTTTTAAGTGGAAGAAAAACGGAAGAATCTGATTTAGCCAGTAGGATAGGAGTCCCTGTCATTCTTTCTCAATCTCCGGCAAAGATCGTTGCTGAGATTGAAATGTATTTTGTCCATTATTCTTGGAAAAAAATCGATGACTTTTGCCAACCCCTCAAGGACTCATGGGGCGTGTCTGTAGTTGAGACTCTTTCTTCAAAAATAAATATTGAAAAATCCTCTTCTTCCAATGTGTTTACTTGCTGTTCTATCTCGGACGCTAATTACTGGCCGTTCTTTTTAGGGTTTTTAGAGAATGTTCGTTGGGCCTCCGGCGGAGAGTTTAAGATCTATTTATTGGCTTTAGATTCTCAGGTGGGCCAATGGGTCAGAAAACTTAAGCTCGAGTCCAAGATTCAAGTCCTTTATCTTAAGGATCTTTGGAACGAAAATGAGATTGCACGGGTGCAGACAAGAAGTGTCGGCTTTAGGGCTTTTTCGACGAAACCGAGACTGATAGCTCGAGCCTTAAAAGAGACGCAAGCCCCAGTATTTTACTGCGATTCGGATGTCTATTTTTGTCAGCCTTCAAGAGAACTAGAGAAAGTTTTAGATACGAGTCAAGATAGTATTGTTCTTTTTCCACACCTGAACGACGAGTTCACTCCCGCCCAGAGGGATGGCCTTTTTAACGCTGGGATGATTGGGGTTGGCCCCGGAGCGGAAAACTTTTTAGAGTGGTGGAGTGAAATCTGTTACCGAGAGTGTTCTTTTGATGATGACCGAGGTTTAAGGGGAGATCAGGGATATTTAAGTTTAGTGCCTGTTCTCTTTAATCGAGTAAAAATCTTTAAAGGGCGTAATCACAATGTTGCCCGTTGGAATAGCAAAACTCTGCAATTAAGATGGGACAGCGAAGTTCCTGAGCAGGCTGTAATTGACTTAACCACACCCGTTGCTACCTATCACGCCGCTTTCTGTGACGACCAAGGAGTTTATCAACTCAAATTTATTTGGGACCAGGTGATCAGTTTTTTCTCTCCTGCTTACAAACGATTTTCCTCCAAAGCCTTAGAGGCTAATTGTCTGTATCAACAGAGAAATGCTTGGACCCATTTAGATCACAGTTTGAAATGGGATCAGTTGCAAGAGAACTGGATAATTAAAAAGTTATTTCTGCCGCTTAAAGTTGAGAGACAGTTTTGGTTTAGTAAAAAAGGGCGTCGTTGTCTGATAGCCGGCTTGAAAGTGAATCGAATTTTTAGGTCTTTAGGACGGCTATTGAATCGATCTCTCAAAAAAGGCTCTGCAGCCACAAAAGAGGACCTCTCTTCGTTTTGGGTAGAGAGCAATTTAAAAGCCCTAAAAAGTCCTCTTGAAGACCCCTCCAAGGCATCAAAAGCTGCGTAAGAGATCCTAAGAGCCTAAAAATATCAATAACCTATTGAAATTACTTGAGTCATAGCCCGTTTCGTTGCCTTTAAAATAGCTTTGTGTTACACCTTTCGGTCTATGTCAGAAAATCTAATGAATGAACCTGAAAAAAATAACCCTGAACCCCATCGTAAGAAGATTGGGAAATTGTCTTATGGTCGGGGAAAGCTCCCAAATTGGTCGAGTCGAAATAGTCTTTGGACTTGGATCCTCTTTGGACTCGCCGTTATTTTGTTGGTATCGGTATATTCGAAGCCTGATTTTGCCTCAAAAGAAGTGGGCTACAGTGAGTTTAGGGAAAAGATAAAATCGGGAGAGATAAAAAAAGTCATCATTTCTGAGAATGTTCTTAAGGGATTTACGGAAGAGGCTCTTAAGGCCCCAACGCCTTCGGCTTCAAAAGCTAATGCTCCTCAAGTTGCTTCGGTTGCTTTCTATCTCACCATTCCTGTTGCAGACGCCAAGCTTGTGGAGTTGATGGATGAAAAAGGGGTCGCTTACGAGCAAGAAAATGTGATGATGAAAAATTTCTTCTGGCATTGGATCCTTCCCTTTATGGGGCTGATGCTTATTTGGAGAATGCTTTTCTCTCGCGCGTTCAAAATGGGCCCTGGTGCGGGCATCATGAGCTTTGGGAAAAATCGAGCGAAACTTGTGGTGGATGATTCAAAGAAAGTTACGTTTCAAGATGTCGCCGGAGTGGAAGAGGCCAAAGAGGAGCTTAGTGAAATTATCGACTTCCTAAAGACCCCTCAAAAATTTAGAGCCATCGGGGGAAAAATCCCTAAAGGGATCCTTTTGGTTGGTCCCCCGGGAACAGGGAAAACTTTGCTTGCTAAGGCTGTAGCAGGCGAAGCTGGAGTGCCTTTCTTTTCGTTAAGTGGTTCTGAATTTGTGGAAATGTTTGTGGGGGTAGGGGCCGCAAGAGTGAGGGACCTGTTTGGGCAAGCGGTAGAAAAAGCCCCGTGTATTATTTTTATCGACGAATTGGATGCAATCGGGAAAGTGAGAAGCGCCGTCTCTCCAATGGGGGGACATGATGAACGGGAGCAGACTTTAAATCAATTGCTTGTCGAGATGGATGGTTTTGATACTCGCACTGGAGTAATTATCATGGCAGCTACCAATCGGCCGGAGACGTTAGATCCCGCTTTGTTGAGAGCTGGACGTTTTGATCGCCAGGTATTAGTGGACCGACCCGACATCAAAGGTCGAGAAGCTATTCTTAAAATTCATTCAAAAAATGTGAAGTTGGTCGAGGGGCTAGATCTTCATGTCGTAGCAGCAAGAACTCCTGGTTTTGTTGGAGCCGACTTGGCTAATGTAGTGAATGAAGCTGCGTTACTTGCTGTAAGGAAAAACAAACAAGAGGTCGAAATTTCCGATTTTGATGAAGCGATTGATCGGGTGATAGCTGGACTTCAGAAGAAAACACGGCTTATCAATGCTAAAGAGAAGAAGATCGTATCTCATCACGAGATGGGGCATGCTCTGGTCACCTATTTTACTCAAGGGTCCGATCCGGTTCATAAAGTTTCCGTGATTCCTCGTGGTTTTGGAGCTTTGGGTTACACGATGGCCCTTCCTAAAGAAGACCGGTACTTGATGACTCGATTGGAGTTACTAGCTCGCATTGATATTTTGTTAGGTGGTCGAGTTGCTGAAGAGATCGTTTTTAACGAAGTTTCAACCGGAGCCCAGGATGATCTTCAAAAAGCGACCGATATTGCTAAGCGAATGGTGATGGAATATGGGATGAGTGAAAGTTGTGGTCCCAGAACGTTCAGCAATGAACGGGCTTCCTTTATTCAGTCTGCTGCGGGACCCATGGGTTTTCAGAAAGAGTTTAGTGAAGCGACGGCAGAAAAAATCGACCAGGAAGTGAATAAGATACTTCTAGATGCCCATGTTCGAGTCCGCAAACTGATTGCTGAAAAGAAAGATTTGTTGATACATGTTTCGGCTATTTTAACTGAAAAAGAAGTTGTTGAAGGTAAAGAACTAGCTGAGATGATCCAGGCTTTCGAAAACCCTGAAGTGGCTAAGGTAGCTGAACAGGTCGCTTTTCATCAGGATGCTTCCCAAAAACCAGAGATGGAGGCTAACTCTTCTCAATCTTTGCCCGAAGAGCAGAAAAAGGAAGAGAGTAAAACGAACAACTTAGGGTCAGAAAACCAAACATCAGAATTCCCCCATTGATAAACGAAACTGTTCCGGTTACTATGTGGCGGTTTTTTAAAATAAGGAAGAGATAAATGGCTGAAAATTATCAAAAAATGGATGTAAGAACTTACTCACGTTACGTTGAAAAGGGTTTGCTTAAAGATGCAGATGTTCGCTCTCATCTCAAAGGCCTAATTGATGACACTGACAACGCTGTCTGGGTTGATGTAACCGCCGAAGAAGCTGAAGTCACTGCGGGTGCTTCTGAAGATGAACTTGAAACTTCCGATACTGAAGAGGAAGTTTTAGATTCTCAAGCCCATTCGACTGAAGAGGGCGCTTGAAAAACGAAGGGGTTCCCATAGTCAAAGAGGGGCTCCCATTTTTGGGGCTAGCCTTAATGGCGAGTGTGGCCTTTTGGATAGGGGGCTGGTGGCCGCTAAGTGTTTTTTTCTTGGCTCTGTCCCTGTTTATCGCTTTTTTCTTTAGAAATCCAGAGAGACTGGCTCCCGTAGGGGCACAACTGGTTTGCTCCCCTGCAGACGGGAAAGTAATTTTTGTAGGGCTTGCTAAAGAAAATGAATTTATCAAAGAAGAAGTGCAGAAGGTCAGCATCTTCATGTCGATTTGGAATGTCCATGTGAATCGAGTTCCCATCGATGCGACTGTGAAAAATATCAAACATCATCGGGGAAGATTCATGGCCGCTTTTGAGGATCGTGCCTCAGAAGAAAATGAAAGAAACTGCATGTTGCTCGAGACGGCCAAAGGGGTGAAGATCGTTCTAGTCCAAGTTGCTGGCTTAGTGGCCCGTCGAATTGTTTGTTATCCAAACGTTGGGGCTTTTATTCTTAAAGGGCAGCGGTTTGGTCTGATTCGGTTTGGATCTCGTTGCGATATCTATTTTCCAAAGGAAGCTCAGATTTTAGTCAAAACAGGCGATACAGTGTTGGGCGGCGAAACTTTATTAGCTGAGTTGAAGAGTTAAAGTTATGGGTCCCAAAAATCGAAGAGCCTACATTTTGGTGATTCCTAGTCTTTTTACGACGGGGAATCTGTTTTGTGGCTTTTATTCCATTATCCATTCCTTTGCGGGCGAGTTTCAAGCTGCTGCTTATGCGATTTTTTTAGCGGGCATCTTCGATGTTCTAGATGGAAGAATTGCCCGTATCACTCACTCAACAAGTAAATTTGGTGTGGAGTATGATTCGATTGCCGATGTTGTCTCTTTCGGTGTGGCGCCTGCGGTTCTATCCTATGTGTGGGTGTTGCAACCCTTCGGTCGTTTGGGTTGGGCGAGTGCGTTTTTCTTTGCGGCCTGCGGGGCTTTGCGTTTAGCTCGATTCAATACTATCGCAGAAGAGCTGCCTAAAGCTTACTTTTTGGGGCTTCCTATTCCTGCAGCAGCTTATTCGATCGCAGCTTCTTACATAGCCTTTTTAAAAGTCGACTTTGAATACGCGAACTATGTTTTATTGATTTTGTCTCCGGTATTGGGGTTTTTAATGGTGAGTAGCATTCGTTACAGAAGTTTTAAGGAGTTAGATTGGCGAAGGAAGCAGAGTTTTGTTTTGTTGGTTGTGATTGTGATTGCTATCGCCGCGATAGCTACTCAACCCGAGTTAGGGATTGGGCTTCTATTCGCTTACTATGTTCTTGGTGGGGCTTTGAGAGAGGTTTATCTCTTTATTCGTAATCCCAGTGACCGACAAAAAAAATACATCGCTCCCCGATTTGTGACTACCGACCAGTCCCAAGAGGATTCAAATGGAGGAGAGTAATTCCTTATTGGATAAATCAACCCATCGTCAAACGGCCAATAAATTCTCCAGCTTGCACGAACCCTATGGACGTTTGAACCTCTTAAAAATCCCACTTAAAGGGAGCAGGTATAAAAGACTTGATTTAAAAAATGTGGATTAGTAGTTTCCCTTGAGAGGTAAATCATGAAATTTTCCCATTTAGAAGGCATTGAATCGTTTGCGATTGTAGGGGCCACCGGCCTTGTTGGTCAGGAGCTCTTAGATATTCTTTGTGAGCACAAAATAAAATTTCCAAAGATTAAATTGCTGGCTAGCGAAGCTTCCGCTGGTCAGAAGATCGATTTTGCCGGGACAGAACACACGGTTGAAGAGCTTGATTCTAATAGCTTTGATGGCGTTCAATTTGCTTTTTTCTCTGCTCCTAATGAGGTTACCAAAAAGTATGTGCCAATTGCGGCAAAGGCGGGGTGTTTAGTCATCGATGATTCCAGTGTTTTTAGACAATCACCCGATGTTCCCCTAGTAGTTCCCGAAATTAATGGCTCTTTGCTTCGAGATTTTGAGGGCAAGATCATCTCTGTTCCTAATTGCACTACGACACCCTTAGTTTTGGCTCTAAAGCCCCTTCAAGACAAATATGGGATTGAGCGAGTGGTTGTAAGTACTTATCAATCGGTTTCAGGGGCTGGTAGAAAAGCCTTCGAGGAATTATCCTATCAAACGGTCGCATTGCTCAATGGTAAAGAAGTTGAAAGTTCAGCTTTTCCACATCGGATTGCTTTTAATTGTATCCCAGAGATTGGAGAAGTTATTGAGAATGGCAACACCTCCGAAGAGGAAAAAGTTATTAAGGAGACTCGAAAGATCCTCGAGTTGCCAGATTTAAATATCTCCTCAACTGCTGTACGTGTTCCCACTTTCTCTGGCCATGGTTTAAGTGTGAACGTAGAGCTAGCTGAAGATTTTAAAACTGTTGAAGAAATTAGAGAGCTTTGGGATAAGTTTCCGGGGACAAAAGTTATCGACAATCCCGTTCATCATATCTATCCAACTAATGTTGAGTGCTCTGGAAGCGATTATGCCTTTGTTGGCAGAGCTCGTAGAGATTCATCTGTTAAGTCTGGATTAAATTTTTGGGTTATTACCGATAATTTGAGAAAAGGGGCGGCATTGAATGCCCTTCAAATTCTTGAGACTCTTAATCAATATCGGAGGATGAGTTAATAGCTCATACGAATGGTGAGTGAGCAGTTAGATTCTTCATGTAACTCTCCCAATATTCTGTTGAAAATTGAGTATGACGGTGCAGATTTTTATGGTTGGCAGCGACAACCGGACGGTCCAACTATTCAATCGACGATTGAGGATCTGTTAGAGTCGATCTTAAATCGGCGTGTAGTGCTCTACGCCTCAGGAAGAACTGATCGTGGGGTTCACGCAAGGTCTCAGTTTGCAATGTTTCGAGGAGATCCGAAATACGAAGCGGAACTTTGGGCAAAAATGCTCAACTTTAGTCTGCCGCCTACGATACGTGTTTTAGAGTCGCGGCTCATGCCTGACGATTTTCATGCTCAAAAAGATGTCATTTCTAAAACCTATGAGTATCGAATTCTTAATCGCAAAGTTGCAAGTGCCTTAAATCGGGGGGTTTATTTTTACCCTGGAAAATTGAACTGGGAAAAAATCCGCGAAGCGCTGCCATACTTTAAAGGTGAGCAGGATTTTAAATCCTTTCAAGGGGCTAAAGCGGAGGTTCAGACTTCGGTTCGAAGAATCAAAAGGTTTGATTTAATAAATTCCGCTGAAGACCTCTATCTTTTTCAGGTTGAGGGAAATGGTTTTTTAAAGCACATGGTGCGGACGATGGTGGGAACTCTTCTGCAGGTGGGGGAGGAGAAAATCAAACCGGAGCAAATACCCGAGATTATTAAATCAAAAGACCGGCGCAAAGCTGGGCGAACTGTGCCCCCCACCGGCCTGTATCTAGCAAAAGTGTACTACCCGGAACGGTTCGGATTGAACTAAACTCCCTTAGGTGGCATGATAAAGCCATGAACTTTGAGCCTAATCGTCATCTTTCGTTAGGATGGTTTTTTGGTTTGGCTCTAGTTCTTCATGCTAGTTTTCTAGCGGTGATTTGGGATGGTAACTTCGTCCCCGAAAAGAGTTCTCTTACTAGTTCCAATCCTATTGAAATTGAATCTTTTCCCGAAGCAAAAAGAAAAACAGTTGTTCAAACCAGCAAAGCGGAGGAACAGGCTGAAGATAAAGATCCAGCTGAATTTGCTGGAGAGATTAGAAATCGAGTCAAAAAACAGACCCAGGCAAGACTGACGGGCTCCTTTCGAGAGGGAAAAACGACGGGAGAGAAAACTGAAGGCGATGGAGTAGGAGGAAAAGTATCATCTTCTAAAGAAAACGAAGAAGAGGGGGAACCTATTTTGGCTCCAGGCGGTGTGGAGGGCCCCGGAATTTCAGACCTCATGATCTTAGGACGCTCACCTCATCAATTGTCAGAGAAGATAGAGAAGGGAAACCAAACGATTCTGAATACGGATAAGGTACTTTACGCTTCGTTTATCAATAGGATTGCCGAGGAAGTGTATCAACCTTGGGTAGGCAATATCCAAGAAGCTTTGAACAACATCCGGTCTAAAGGGAATAAGTTAGATAATAATACCTATGTGACTAAACTCAATGTTTCGATGGATAAATATGGTGAGATAACAGGAATTCAGATTCTTGCAAGTTGTGGTGTACCCTCTATTGATGAAGCTCCTAAAAAGGCTTTCTGGGAGGTTGAGCCTTTTCCCAATCCCCCAATTCAGCTTATCGAGGAGGATGGATTTATTCGACTTAATTATGAATTTCATTTCGAATGGAAAAGTTCCGGATTTAATATCGTTCCGATGACGATTTAAGCAGCGTTCTTGTTTATGACTTCTTAGTAAAGGTGAACCCGCATTGGGTCTCTGACGAAACTAAGTTACGATCTTTAATGTCCTGAGGAGTAATGGGGAAGGTTCTGCAAATATTTGGGCGGTCTTCATAGACGCTGCACCGGCTTGAATTGTCATCCCAGTGAGGACACTGAAATAAGAGCTTGCAACTTGTGCTGCAGTGTCCACAGCTGCCAGATAGGCCATAATGCTTTTGAAGTTTAAGGGCTACGCTTGGAAAAAGACTTAAAAAAGCCCTGCGAAATTTGCCTCGAATTAAAATCCTTCCTTTAGAGCTCAGTAAACCCTCTCTAGAGAATACAACCCTTATAAAGGGCGGGGTTCTTTGCCAAACATGCCAGATTCGGCGAATCCAACGAATTTTTAAAAGGTGATTGCCCACAGAGTCCCAGTGACTGCAACTAAGGTGCCAGCTTTGTTTCTTCGAGTCGGGCTCTTTTTTTTTGTTGATTTTCGAGTCTGTTGACACTTTTTTAAACATGATGCCGTTTCCTAGTTGAATTCAGACGTTCATTTATCTTTAGCTGATGGTGTCTTGCTTAATTTTGTCTCGTTTTAGTTCGAGAGAAAGAATTTTTAGAAAAGAGACAAAAACTGCAGCGATGATAGGCCCCAAAAAAATACCCGTAGGTCCCATCATATTAACGGCACCTAAAACGCTAATCAACGCGAGCATAGGGTGCATCTGAGCATGGTCTTTCATTATCAAAGGGCGAATGACATTATCGATGGTAGCAACGAGTAATCCGCCCACGAGCATCACCGTGAAATATCCCCAAGTTCCTTGTGCGGCTAAATAAAGAGTTGCAGAGATCCAAATAGGTGCTGAACCCACAAGAGGAATCATTCCACAAACGACAGTAACTAATCCGATGACTAAGGCGTTAGGTAAATGAGTCAGAGAAAAGAGTATCGTCATGAGCAGCGCCTGAGCCAGAGCACTGGCAAAAAGTCCTATGACGACTCCACGGCAGGATGTCTCAAAAGTGGTGTAAAGCTCAACCGATCTCTGTAGCCCAATTGGAGAAATCGAACTCAAAAAATAGAGGAACCTAGCCCCATCGTGGAGAAAAAAATAGGTGCTTAGAATAACAACGGACCCTGCAACGACTAGACCGGGCATTCCCGAAATGAGTTTCCCTACGGCTGTTGAGAGCCTTTCGATAATAATTTGAATAAAGTCTAGGCTCTGTTCATAAATCCAATCGTGGTCAATGGGAATAAACTTAGGGACCTTTGAAATCCATTTTTTTGCCACCGGACTTTCAATGATCTGCTCAATACTTTGGGAGTCTTTGAGTATCCGATATTTACCGAGAAAGTTTAACGTTCTATACGTTCCCAAATAAATAGTCAGAACAAAGGGAATAAAAATACCCAAAGTAACCAATGCCGTAACGGAAAGTGCAGCGACACTTCGTGGTAAGCGTTTTAAAGCCTTTTCAAATAAGGGATATGCCAAAATAGCGATAATAGCCCCCAAGAGGATAGCTACAATAAAAGGGGCCATCATACTTAAAAAAAGAACTGTAATTCCAATTCCTAAAAAGAGTTGAATCCAACCGCGCCAAGGAGTTTTTGCTTGTGGATTGTTGCCTTGTTCCATGATTTATCCTGTGTAAGTCATCTTTAATAAGAACAGAGCTTAAACCAAACTTATGCTGAGGAATAGGATTTAATCTCTGCTCCCTTTAAGTGGTAGAAAATTATACAACGGAAAAAAAAAGAGCAGCTCGTTTGAGCTGCTCTTGAATTCTAAATTCGATATCTCGATTAACGTTTTGAGAATTGGAATCTCTTTCGAGCTCCTTTTTGACCGTATTTTTTACGCTCTTTCATTCTCGAGTCTCGAGTCAATAGACCTTCCTTTTTTAAAGTGGCTCGTAAATTGGCATCTAGTCTAATGAGAGCCCGGCTAATTCCGTGGGCTAGGGCTCCTGCTTGAGCCGAAATGCCACTGCCATCAACGGTCATACTTAAATTAACCGAACGTTGCTTATCGCAAAGTAACAAAGGTTTAAGAATTAAGGCTCTCAAAACATCACGAGGAAAGTAATTTTCTAACGTTCTCTCATTAACAGTAATGTTGCCTTCTCCGGTTGTTAAGCGAACTCGAGCAATCGCACTTTTTCTTCTTCCAGTAGCTTGAATCATTTCACTCTTCATTGGTAAATCGACTCTCCTCTAATTAATTATGATAGCCCAAATTGGGTAATTTCACGGTTTCAGGTTGTTGTGCTTTATGAGGATGGTCTGTTCCAACATAAACACGCAATTTCTTAAACCACTTACGAGCCATGTGGCCTCTTGGCAACATACGATAAACTGCCAATTGAACTAAGCGTTCTGGGTGTGAAGATAGAACTTCTTTGGCTGTTTTACTTTTGATTCCGCCAGGAAACTGGGTGTGGTGATAATAGGTTTTTTGCTCCCACTTTTTGCCGGTCAGTCGAATTTTTTCTGCATTCACTACAACGACATTGTCACCTGTATCGGCAAATCTTGTGTATCCAGGCTTGGTTTTGCCCATCAGCATGTTTGCCACGTGAGAACTTAATCGGCCCAATGGAATTCCCGCTGCATCTATCAGCTTCCATTGCTCTCCTAATTTAGAATCGGTTGCAAAATAAGTTTGAGGCATCTTTGGAGCGCGTTTTGACTTAGGCCCTTCTTTTTCGGGACTTGCAGCCTTGGGAGCCTTCTCTTGAGTTGAGGCTTTAGCTGTTTTAGCCTTAGCTTCTTCTTTAGGGGCGGTTGCTTTCTTTGGAGCAGCTGCCTTTTTTGTTACTTTTTCTTCTGAATCTGTCTTTTTCGTAGCCATTACTTCCTACTTACACATTAAAGTTAATGGCATCATGTACGACTTTAGTTCAACAAAGTCAATAATTAATGGGAGGATGGCTAATTTCAGAGGTCTCGGAACAAAGCGCGAAAAGCCTCTTTGGCTTTCTCTGATTCTGAAGTAATTTCAGTTGGTTGGCTTTGTCTACTTGTGCCGACGGCTTTGGAGAACTCAAAGAAGGTACAGGAGTTTTGAATTCCTCGGTCGCGAATCCAAGGACTTTCGGGCTCTTTGCACTTAGAGGATAGATTCTCATCAAAAAAGGAACAGTTTCGACAGCAATGCAGGTCGCTTCCGCAATGGGGGCATAAACGATTCTTGTTTTGAACTTCCAACGATAGAGGGGTACGACAGTAGTGACATTGCCACATAGCCAGTTTCCATTCCTCAAAGAAAAGTGAAGTCCGTTAAAATACAAAAAGACCATTAGTATTATTACATCGGAAAATTCAGATTGGAAGAGGTCTTCCTCAGGTTCGCTGTGTCAAATGAAAAAAAGTTAGTAATGAATTTAAAAAAAACTCCAAACCAAAAAATGGCTAGACTTTTTTTAAATAATTTCGAAGTTTGTTTAGCGGTTGTCTTTTAAAATTAGCGGTCTATGATATTGGACTGTTTGAAGAAAAGCAGAATTTCATCTAGAGGTTAAAAGGAGTCAGCCATGAAAGCTTGGATTGGAAAAACTCAGAGGAATCGAGTGGTCGTGGTTTCTGGGGCAAGAACCCCTTTCGCCAAAGCCGGCACGAAACTCAAGGGATGTAGTGCAGTTCACCTAGGTGTTTCAGCAGTTAGGGAGGCTATGGCTAGAGCAGAACTGTCCACTGGGCAAGTTGACGAAGTGGTTATGGGAAATGCTGGGACTCCAGCAGATGCGGCTAATATTGCTCGAGTGATTTCCTTAAGAGCCGGTTTTTCTGAAGCTGTTCCCGCCTACACGGTTCACCGAAATTGTGCTTCGGCTATGGAGGCAGTTGCCCAGGGATGTTTAAAAATTGGAGCCGGTTTGGCCCATACGATCGTAGTGGGCGGAACCGAGAGCATGAGCAACATGCCGCTAATCTTTGGGGATGAGATGAAGGAATTGTTTTCTACGTTAACTTTCTCTAAATCTAATGTAGAAAAATTAGAAAAATTAGCACAGTTCAGACCCCAGTGGCTTAAGCCGGTTGTTTCTATTATGGAAGGACTTACCGACCCCATT
>Ga0194122_10002056_pt1 | contig 22874 bp, 23 predicted proteins | sample TA2MahCa10mmetaG_FD_155487 | JGI IMG/M metagenome (GOLD analysis project Ga0194122, IMG submission 155487) | Freshwater microbial communities from Lake Tanganyika, Tanzania - TA2015021 Mahale Deep Cast 10m | ecosystem: Environmental > Aquatic > Freshwater > Lake | place: Tanzania: Lake... | reverse complement strand
CTACATGACGAGGAAACCTATCATGCCGCGATTTTTGCACGAACTCTTGGCGTCGCGCGCCGTTGCGCGGCAGGGCTGGGCGGTTCTGCCGCCGTTCCATGCCTTAGTGCGCCCCTCACGGAACTCTAGCGCCAGCGAGGCAAATTGAGTAAGACAGGCAAACACAAGGAGGTTATTGCCATGAAGTCTTATTCGATGGATTTGCGAGAACGAGTGCTGGCGGACTGTGATGCGGGGATGGAAGTTCGGCAGGTGGCGGTGAAGTATCGCGTGAGCGAGTCGTGGATTCGGCGTCTCAAGCAGCGTCGTCGCGAGAGCGGCGAAGTGGCTCCGCGAAAGTCGGGACACGCGGCCGAGCCGAAGTGGCTGGCGCATCGCGAACGCTTGGAAGAGTTGGTGCGTGAGCAACCTGACGCGACGTTGCCAGAATTGCGTGAGCGACTGGGCATCGACATCAGCGTGCAGACGTTGTCTCGCGCGCTGCGGGCCTTGCAACTGACCTTCAAAAAAAAGTCTTGTGTGCCGCAGAGCAGGATCGTCCCGACGTTCATGAGCGTCGCGTTGCCTGGCCAGCCGAGATGATCGGGATCGATCCGCGTCGCTTGGTGTTTCTGGATGAGACGTGGGCCAGCACGAACATGACTCGACGTTACGGCCGCAGCCGTCGTGGCCAGCGACTGATCGCCAAAGTTCCGTATGGTCATTGGAAGACAACCACGTTCGTCGCAGCGTTGCGTCACGATGGTCTGACCGCACCGGTGGTCATCGACGGAGCCATCAACGGCGAACTGTTCCTGGCCTACGTTCGGCAGCAACTCGTCCCCACGTTGAAGCGGGACGACCTCGTGGTGATGGACAACCTCTCCGCCCACAAGGTCGCCGGCGTGCGCGAAGCCATCGAGTCCGTCGGTGCGACGTTGGTCTATCTGCCGCCCTACAGCCCCGACCTGAATCCGATCGAACTGGTCTTCTCCAAACTCAAGTGGTTGGTCCGCAGCGCGTCCCCACGCACCGTTGAACGTCTTTGGTCCTTTCTCGGACAAGCTCTCGACCACTTCTCTCCCGACGAATGCCTCCACTACTTCCAACACTGCGGCTACGCTACAGGTGCGTGAGAGAGGGACTAATCATCTACGGAGGCATCCTGATGACGATATTCGACGAGGGTTCGGCACTTGCTGTTGTAGGCACCGTCATGCTCTGCGCATTGGGGTTCGCTTATGTCGTCGAGGAAATCGCATGGATCGTGCATGGCAAGGGTCGTCCCTGCCCAGCTTGCGGCCACCGGGTCCAAATGAAAGCGTTTCGCATTCATGGAACTTGCCCTAACTGCGGCAAAGATTTATAGGCTCCAACTCAATTCCATCTGCCAATCGAGGCCGTACTGAATCCGAGCCACTTGGCCGCCATCAGGTTGTGTCCGACGATGAATTCCAGCCCACTCACCTGCAATCTTTGCGTTGACACGGTTTTGGCTGAGATGCTCCGTGACGTCATCCGGACTTCCCGTGGTACATATGGCATGAAATGACATAATACGGTTGATTTTGACTGATTCATACGCCATCCTGTCTGCGGACAGTCAAACCTCAGGGCGGGGACGCGAATCATGCTGGTTGACGAGCGGCGGGCGAAATTGCTGAAAAAGATCGAGGAAATGGGGTTTGTCTCGATTCAGCAGCTCGTGGAGGAACTGCAGACCAGCGAATCGACGGTGCGACGGGATTTGGAATATCTTGACGAAACGTCAAAACAAGTCAGGAGAACTCGAGGGGGAGCGGCCTTCATCGGCGAGTCAATCACGGCGTTCGACGAGCGGAAAGATTTGGCGTTGGGGCAAAAGCAACGGATCGCGCGGGTCGTCGCAGACCTGATTGAACCGCATGAGGTGATCCTGCTGGATGGGGGGACCACGACGCTGGAAGTGGCGCGGGCACTCGTAGGCAAGCCGCTGCAAGTCGTTACGAACTCGATGCCGATTGTCGGATTGTTCGTCAATCAGCCGAACATCGAACTGATCGTCGTCGGCGGCTACGTCTATCCCAAGACGGGCGTCGCTCTCGGCGATCTGGCGGTGGCCATGCTGAAGAACGTACATGCTCGGCGGTTGGTGATGAGCGTGGGAGGGATCACCGAAGCGGGCCTGTTCAATAGCAATTCTTTGTTGGTCGAAACCGAACGCCAGATGCTTTCGGCCGCCGAAGAAGTGATCGTCGTCACCGACAGCAGCAAGTTCGGTCATCGAGCACTGGCGCACCTCGCGCCGTTGACCTCGGTGCATCGCATGGTTGTTGACGGCGGCGTATCGGCCGAGTGGCGAGAGATGATCGAGAAGGCGGGAATCCAATTGACGGTGGTGGAGTAGTTCTCTGTGCTCTCTGTGCCTCTGTGGTGAAAGAAAAAACAGGTTTACCACAGAGACACAGCGGACACAGAGGGAGAACTGAGATGAGTGCGGCAACAGCCACGCGATACAACCGAGCGGATGTTGAACAGATCGTTCGCGAAGTCTTACTGAAACACTTGCCCGGCGCGGCGGCGAAACCGAAGCCGAACCCGCTCGTGGTTAACATTTCCGCGCGGCATGTGCATCTGTCGCAGGAGCATGTCGAGGTGTTGTTCGGAAAAGGGGCGCAGCTCGAAGTTCACAAGGCGCTGTATCAGGACGGGTTCTTTGCCTCGAAGCAGACGGTGATGGTGGTAGGGCCTCGCAAGCGGATGTTGCCCGATGTGCGAGTGCTCGGCCCGTGCCGGCCTTCGCAGGTGGAACTGGCGTTCACCGACGCGATCTCACTGGGGATCGACGTGCCGGTGCGGATCAGCGGCGATCATCACGACACGCCAGGCTGTGTGCTCGTGGGGCCGAAGGGAGTCGTGGAACTTAAGGCCGGAGTGATCCGAGCCATGCGGCATGTCCACATGGGACCGGCGGATCTGGAGCATTACGGCGTCAAGAACGGTGACGCGACGCACCTCCGGATTGAGTCAGTCGGATGCACAACGGTGTTGGAAAACCTCGTGGTGCGAGCTGACCCAAAAGTGAAGCTCGAAGTCCACATCGACACGGATGAAGGAAACGCCGTCAACCTGGATGCGGCGACGAAGGTGGAACTCATCAGCCCAAAACCGTGTGCGTGTCATAAACATTGAGTGCAAACACAACTGACCACGGACCACTGACAACTGACTGGTCCGTCGTCAGTGGTCCGTTGTCAGTTGTTGAAAACAAACATCAGAAGTTTCTTTTCCGGGAGCAATCGAATGGCAGCGAAAGTTTCAGAAGCGTTGGGGATGATTGAGACGAAAGGTCTCGTCTGTTTGGTGGAGGCGGTGGACGCGATGTTGAAAGCGGCCAACGTGCAGATGATCGGCTGGGACAAAGTCGGCAGCGGCTTGGTCACGGCGTTCGTGGTGGGCGACGTCGCCGCCGTAAAGGCCGCGATCGACGCCGGCGCCGCCGCCGCCAGCAAGATCGGCGAAGTGGTCAGCGTCCAAGTCATTCCGCGCCCGCACGAAGAGCTGAGCGCGGTCCTGCCGGGACCCAAGGGCGGCAAGGCAGCGGGCTAGTCACTGTGGAGTGCGGGGTGTCAGCCCCGCTTTGGATCTTTGGATCAGACGACGCCTCGTTCGGATGATCTTTCGATCGAATCACAAACCAAATCTGAAAACAAAAGGTCGCACAGCGACCAAACCAAAGCGGTGCTGACACACCGCACTCCAAAGGGTGTCACATGAAGGGTGAAGCAATCGGTCTCGTGGAGACCAAAGGGCTGGTGGCTCAGATCGAAGCGTCGGATGCGATGCTGAAGGCGGCCAACGTCAGCTTGGTAAAGCAAATTCAGATCGGCGGGGCGTATGTCACGACGATCATCCGCGGCGACGTCGGCTCGGTCCGAGCGGCCGTCGATGCGGGAGCGGCCGCGGCCTCGAAGATCGGCGACCTCGTGTCGGCGCATCTGATCGCTCGGCCGGAGCAGTCGTTGTTGGACAACTTTGTGTAATGACCAATGTCCAAATCCCAATGTCCAAAGAATGACCAAGGCCCAAATCCCAATGACGAAACGCGACGTTGGGAGTCGGGAATTTGGGAATTGGAATTTGGTGTTTGGGATTCCTTGGACATTGGGTTTTGGAAATTGGGATTTCCGCCCCGGATCGCCCCATGAAAGTTCTTGTCGCCAATCTCGGTTCCACCAGTTTCAAGTATCGACTGTTCGATATGTCGGACGAGTCGCAGCTTGCTCGCGGAGGCATTGACCGGATTGGGCAGGGGCAGTCGGCTTGCTTTGTCGAGATCGGCGGGCGGCGCGAGGAAACGACTCAGCCGGTGAGCGATCATGCGGCGGCGGTGCGGATGTGTCTCGATCAGCTCACGCATCCAGGGTATGGCTGCTTGAAGTCGGTGGGCGAGGTCGCGGCGATTGGGTTCAAGGCGGTGTTTGCCGGAAACCTCAGCGGAGTGCGGATCGTCACGGACGAACTGCTCGCCAAGATGGAAGACCTGGCGGATATCGCTCCGGCTCACAATCCGATGTACGCGAAGGCGATGAGGCAGTTGCGGTCGGCGTTCCCGGAGATTCCGCTCGTGGCCGCGCTGGAGACGGCGTTTCACGAAACGATCCCGCCGGAGAATCGGCTGTACGCGATCCCGCTCGAATGGTCGCAAGAGTACGAAGTCCAACGCTGGGGCTTTCACGGCGCGAGCCATCGCTACCTCAATACGCGGATCGCACAGTTAATGAAACGAGACGACTTGCGAGCCATCACCTGCCACCTCGGCGGGAGTAATTCGTTGTGTGCGGCTCGTGGCGGGAAGAGTCTCGCGAACAGTCTGGGCATGAGTCCTCAGACCGGACTGCCGCACAACAATCGAGTCGGTGACTTCGACCCGTTCGCCCTGCCGATCATTCTGCGGAAGAGCGGCAAGTCGCTCGAAAAAGTTTTGGAAGATCTGTCGAGCAAAGGGGGGCTGCTCGGAGTCAGCGGCCTCAGCGGCGACGTGCGTGATCTCGAAGAGGCGGCGGCGAAAGGCCACTCGCGAGCGAAACTCGCGCTCGACCTGTTCATCACCTCGATCCGGCAATACCTCGGAGCGTATTTGACGATCCTCGGCGGAGCCGACGCGATCGTCTTCAGCGGCGGCATCGGCGAGAACAGCTCGCTGATTCGTTCCGGTGTCTGCCGCAATATGGCGTGGGCGGGGATCGAATTGGACGAGAGTAAAAACACGAATCTCGCTCGCGGCAGCGAAGCGAAGATTTCAAAAGACGGCAGTGAGACACAGATTTGGGTCGTGCCGACAAATGAAGAAATTGTGGTAGCTCGGCAGAGCGTGGAAGTGGTCAACAAGCCAAAGGAGAACCGCTAATTGACGCTAATCGTCGCTAATCAAGACGAAGAGATTGAATTGTCCTTGTCTTCATTAGCGCCGATGAGTGCCGATTAGCGGTCCAAGGTGTTCCCTATGTTTATCGGCCGGATCACGGGCAGTTTGGTTTCGACGCAGAAGGTCGAGTCGATGGTCGGCCAGAAGCTGCTGATCGTCGAGCCGTTGCGGGTCGATGAAAAAGATCAAAGCAGCCTCAAGCCGACCGGGCGGACGTTTATCACCGTCGATGCCATCGGCTGCGGCGAGGGCGAAATCGTCCTCTGCGTCCAAGGTTCGAGTGCTCGGTTCACGCCAGAGACGAAGACCTTGCCGATCGACTGCACCGTCATCGGCATCGTGGACACGGTGCAGGTGCATGGGAAGACGGTGTTCAAGTCAACGTAGCCGTCACGCTCCCGCGTGACGTGCCTTGCAGAGAAGACTCACGAACAGTTCAAAAGCATTCGGAAGCGCCAACAAGAAGGCTCATCACGCGGGAGCGTGATGGCTACTTTCGGGCGACATCATGCCTCAACAAAAAGAAATGACTCCTGAGCAATATGCGGCGATGGAACCGGAAAAGGTTCTGCGAATGATGCAGATCATTGCCGGTGCTCTGATCGCGGGGGTGTTGTCGTTTGCGGGTGTCGCGAGCTTCATCGTGTTTGGAAACGTTCGGGCGGCTCAGCCGGGAGGTCAAGTGCCGGCGGCTGGCGGATCCGAAATCATCATGTACATGGCGATGGGCTTTGCGGTCGTCGGTGTCGTGATGAGCTTCGTCATGTCGAATTTGGTCTCGGCGAATGGCGTGAAGGGCGTGGCCAAGATGGCTCAGGATGGGACATCGACTGGGCCGAAGGAATTGTTTGGGCGACTGCTCGGAGTGGCTCAGGCCAAGATGATTATCGCGATGGCGTTGGTGGAAGGAGCGGCCTTCTTCAATCTGATTGCGTTCATGACCACGAAGTCGTTGATTCCGTTTGCCATCGTCGCCGGGTTACTGGCGGTCATGGCGATTCATTTTCCCACGAAGATGAAATTGGCTCGCTGGCTGGAAGAGCAGCAGCGGGAGTTGAGTTAGTTTTGGAGTCGTAGGTCAGGCTTTGCAGCCTGACCTGTTTTGAGTTTGACGTTGAATCGAAAGCCCCCAAATCCAACCCCAAGGAGTCAGGCTAGAAAGCCTGACCTACGAAATATGTCCACAGAAGCCACCATTCGTGCTGTCGTTCAAGAAGTGCTCACTCAACTGCAAAAGAGGAACGGGTTCGCCGCTCCGTCGAAGGCTCGCAATGGGGACTTTGGTGTGTTTGCCAATGTCGATGATGCGGTCGCGGCGGCGAATGATGGGTTCAAGAAGTTGCGAGAAACGACGCTCGAAACGCGGGCGAAGGCGATTGAGTGCGTGCGGCAGATTTGCGTGTCGCAGGCGGTGGAACTCGGCACGGCCGAAATGAAAGAAACCAAAATTGGGCGGCTCGATCACAAAATAGAAAAACTGCAAATCCTGCGTCGCGTGCCGGGGATGGAGTTCATGCGGTCGGAGGCGTTTTCGGGGGATCATGGTTTGACCGTGATTGAGAACGCTCCGTTCGGGGTCATCGGAGCGGTCACGCCGGTGACGCATTCGCTGCCGACGCTGGCGTGTAACGTGATCAACATGGTCTCGGCGGGGAACACGGTCGTGTTCAATCCGCATCCCAGCGGCAAGTTAATCGCGTGCGAGGGGACTCGGCGGATCAACCGCGCGATCTATGAAGCGACCGGCCTCGAAAACCTGTTCACGATCGTCTCCGAGCCGACGCTGGAATCGGCCGCCGCGCTGTTCGGTCACAAAGGCATCCGGCTGTTGTGCGTAACAGGCGGGCCAGGCGTCGCGAAGGCGGCTCTGCAAGCCAGCAAGCGAGCGATCGTCGCCGGACCGGGCAACCCGCCGGTCGTCGTCGATGAAACCGCCGACCTCACCGTCGCCGCCAAGTCGATCATCGCCGGCGCTGCCTACGACAACAATTTGCTGTGCATCGGCGAGAAGGAAGTCTTCGCGGTCAACTCGATCTTCGACCAACTGATGTCCGAGATGACTCGCGCCGGAGCCTACCGCCTGACCGCCGGCGAAGTAGACCGCATGACCAAAGCCGCGTTCTCGCCGCCAGAGAAACCGGGGGACCACTGGCATCTCAACCGCGACCTCGTCGGCAAAGACGCCGCCGTCTTGGCCGAACAGATCGGCGTGAAAGTCCCCGCCGGCACGGTGCTGCTCTACGGCGAAACGAACCTCGACAACCCGTTCGTCCCCGAAGAACAAATGATGCCGTTCGTCCCGTTCATCCGAGTCCGCGACGTCGCCGAAGGGATCGCGTTGGCCAAAGAGGCCGAACACGGCTTCCGCCACACCAGCCTGATCCACAGCCGCAACGTCCGCAACATGACCGTCATGGGCAAGGAACTCGACACCACGCTGTTCATCAAGAACGGCCCCTGCGGCGCGGGCCTCGGCCTCGGCGGCGAAGGGTATTTGTCATTCAGCATCGCCGGGCCGACGGGCGAGGGAGTGACGACTCCGCTGACATTCACTCGGCAACGACGATGCACGCTGGTTGATGATTTGAGGATCGTGTAGCCATGCAACTCGGAAAGGTGATCGGCCACGCGACCTCAACCGTCAAACATCCGTCGATGAACGGCTGGAAACTGCTTGTCGTGCAGACGCTGGATTCCAAAGGGGGAGCCGATGGCGAGCCGGTGCTCTGCGTGGACAACTTGGGTGCGGGAGCCGGTCAGCGAGTGATGATCACCAGCGACGGCAAAGCGGTCAGTCAGATGTTGGGAGACGACAAGTCTCCGGTGCGGTGGGCGGTGATTGGAATTGAGGATGCGTGACCTTGAAGTGCGGACTGTCAGGACCGCTTTGAATTGAGTGGAGATCGGTGCCGGAAAACAAACGCATATCTAAAGAAACCCAAAGCGGTGCTGACACACCGCACTCCAAATGATGGCAGCAGCGTTGGACGAACAACTGGTTGAGAAGATCGTCGGCGAGGTGATGACTCGCATTCGACCGATCTCGCAACCGGTCCGCGCGGATTCCGGCCATCAATTATCGTCCAACAATGCGCAAACTCTTCGATCTGCGCCTCTTGGTCCGCATCCCCAAGCCTTGCTGGCGATCACTGACCCTGTCGTCACGGCAGACTTACTGAGCCAGCGGCTGGCTGGTCAGTCGTTTTCGGCAGTTGCGATCTGTCCGAAGTCGATCATCACGCCGAGTGCCTTCGACTTTCTGCAAACGAAGAAAATCTTCTGGCATCGGAACACCGCCGAGGCGGCTCCGAAGGCTGATAAGCCGATGACTCGCTGGAAGGCGTTCGTTGTGACAGCCACGTCGAGCGTTCTCCAAGCGATCGAACACACTGAGCGGCAGACGTTCGGAAAACGATGGTCTCACGAACTGCTCGGCACCGCCGACGAAGCGGTCACTGCCGCGACAAGCGCAATCAATCGAGGCGAAACGCACGGCGTCGCGGTCTTTGCCGACCACGCGGAACTCATCGCCTGCCGAGCCAACCGCAGCGAACGGGTGAATGCGGCAGTTGTGAGTGACGCTCAAGTGTTGCCGGCGCTGAAGCAATATATGCAGTTGAACCTGATGGTCGTGCGACCGTCGGGACGAAGTTTTTTTGAGTTACGGAATCTGTTGAAAGAGTTCGGGAAGAGTTGAGAGTTCAGTGTCCCGAGTTGAGAGCTACCCGGTTTTGTCTTCACTCTGGATGCTCAACTCCCGACTTTTGGAGCCATCATGCGAATCGCGGAGGTCATTGGACGTTGCACTCTGTCGGTGTGTCATCCGAGCCTGCGCGGGGCGAAGTGGGTGATTGGCGTGCCACTCACTCAGGAAGGAATTCAAGGCGTCGTGGCGGGGAAGTCGAAAGTCGCTGGTCGCAACGAGGCGTTTGTGATTTACGACGATCTGGGAACTGGCAACGGTGACCTGATCGCCGTTAGCGAGGGAGCGGAAGCGGCGGCCCCGTTTGCTCCGAATTTGAAACCGACGGATGCGTATGCGGCGGCGATCTTAGATCGCGTCGTGATTGAGTGAACTTGAAGTGCGGTGTGTCAGCACTGCTTCGGATCGAGCAGTCAAATAGCTCGGTCGAGAAAGTGACAACAAAGAAATTCAAAGCGGTGCTGACACACCGCACTCCAAGGGAACAACATGGCCAATCAATGGAACGGCGGGATCAATGATCGCCGCATTAAAGAAGAGATTTGTGAGATCGGGCGGCGCGTGTACGCGAAGGGGTTCGCGGCGGCGAATGATGGAAATATCTCGTTTCGCTGCGGGCCCAACGAAGTGCTCTGCTCGCCGACGATGATCTGCAAGGGGTTCATGAAGCCCGAGGATATTTGCGCGGTTGATCTCGACGGCAAGCAGATCGCGGGGACTCGGAAGCGGACCAGCGAGATCCTGTTGCACTTGGCGATCATGCGTGCTCGCGAGGACGTAAAGGCGTGCGTGCATTGTCATCCGCCGCACGCGACGGCGTTCGCGGTCGCTCGCGAGCCGATCCCGCAGTGCATCCTGCCGGAGATCGAAGTCTTCATGGGGGAAGTTCCGCTCGCTCCGTATGAGACGCCGGGCGGCCAGGATTTCGCAAACACCGTGTTGCCGTTCCTCAAGCCGGGGACGAACACGATCATCCTGGCCAACCACGGCACGATCAGCTTCGGCAAGACGCTGGAAGACGCGTATTGGAAGACCGAAATCCTCGATGCCTATTGTCGGATTTTGCTGTTGTCGAAACAGCTCGGCGGCGTGACGTATCTCAACGAACAGAAGTCGCGCGAGTTGCTCGACCTGAAGAAACGACTCGGCTTCGACGATCCGCGATTCCATGTCGAGGACTGCGACCTGTGCGGCAACGGCGCGTATCGCGACGGCTATAAAGAGGAGATGCCCCAGCCATGCGCGTTCGAGGCGGCCCCGACGTATCCCGGCTACTTGCAGAAGCCGACCTACGCAGGCGGATCGGCTCCGGCGGGCGGCGCGGATGTCGAAGGTCTCGTCAAGGCGATCACGGAGCAGGTGTTGGCAGCGATGGGGAAGTAGGGGCTCCGAGCAGTCCCAACACACCGAGTCCGTAGAACGTGTATTCGACGTCGGCTTGTTCGTCCCAACTGGCTCCGCGAAAGCCGCCGGTCGGGAATTCGAGTTGCTGCGTGATGAAGGCTTCGATGGATGCCAAATCCTGAAACCGGTCCAGCCCGAAGTCCTGCGCGACGAGCAGTGACGTGAACGTCGAAAGGCCGTCGGCGAACGGGATACGGGTGTTGGCTTGGAAGCCTCCTTCGTCGCTGCAGACTTGTTTCAGGAAGTCGCGCAGGTCGATGGTGAGTTGCTCGTCGGCGAAGCCGAGTCTTCGCAGCAGTACAGCGGCGGCGGCGGTCGGATTCGTGCCGCTGGTTTTCATCGGAGCAATTTCGACGAAGCCGCCGTCGTCGCGTTGGCGGTCAAAGAGAAACTGGCCGAGCTTGTTGGGCTTCGGCGGCTTGCGATCGAGCAGTTCGTAGGTCATCACCGTCAGGAATGAGTGATAGGTGCTGCCGATCGCACCCTCGGCGGATTTCGCGTAACCGCCATCGGTTGTGCGAACGCTTTCAAGCTTCGCGGCAATTTGATCGGGCCAATCGGAAGGCTCATTCGCCAGCAGGTCCGGCCCGCCGAACGATTGAGTGACGAGCACCGAGTACAGCCAACTGATCAGGTCGATGACGTGCAGTCTCCGCCAATCAAAGCTGCCGAGGAACTTGCCGACATGCTGAGCTTCGTCGGCCGTCAGTCCGCCAAGCACGGCCAATCCGCGCACGGCGAAGCTGGTGTAGTAGAGGTCCGAATCTCCTTCGCGACCTTTGAATCCGCCGTCAGCTTGTTGTCGCGAGAGGAGGAATCGCCGATGCCGCTCGCGTCGTTCGGTAGTGAGTTTTGCGAGTCCAGAGGCGACTCGCATGCCGAGAGTGATGAGGTACGGATCGTGCGTCATGGATTGTTGATCGTTGGTCATTGGGAACGCAGTCTATTCGGCGCACGGGGGTGGATGACACTCACCCGAAGTGTCCGCGAGGGCGGGCGCTTCGGTTGACGGGTAAGTCGGAGAGTCGGTGAAGCGTTCGCCCTCGCTGACGCTTCGGGTTGTGAAGGGTGCGGTCCTTGCGTCGGTGCCGCTCAAGCCGTCAAATCCGCCGCCTTCCTTTTGATCCGCGCGAGCTGCTGATGTCTGAACCTGCCTTGAGCCACGAACCTGCTGCGACGGACGGTGCGATCCCGACGGATGCCCCGGAACATGCCGGGTCGCTGCGGGAACTGTTGAGGATCGCGGTGCCGCTGATCATCAGTTCGGGATCAGTCAGCGTGATGCACCTGGCGAACCGGATGTTCTTGACGAGGTACTCGTTGGATGCGGTCGCGGCGGTGCTGCCGTCGGGCATTCTGCATTGGACGATCATCAGCCTGATCTTCGGGACGGTGCAGTACGCGAACACGTTTGTGGCTCAGTACGAAGGGGCAGGGCGTCGTGATCGGGTGGCGGCGGCGGTGTGGCAGGCGATTTATTTGGCGGTCGGCGGCGGCGTGCTGGTCAATCTGATCGCGTTGCAGGCGGGGCCGATGTTCGCGGCGATCGGGCACGAACCGGCGATCGCAAAGCTGGAAGGGGAGTACTTCGGGACGCTCTGTTTTTCGTCAGTGCCGATGCTCCTGACGGCCGCGATGACCTGCTTCTTCAGCGGTCGCGGGCAGACGCGCGTGGTGATGGCGGTCAATGTCATCGGCGTCTCGGTCAACGTGCTGTGCGACTACCTGCTGATCTTCGGAAACGGGCCAATCCCCAGCTTGGGGATTCGCGGAGCGGGCATCTCGACGGTCGTCGCTCAGACGGTTGAGTGCGTGATGCTGGCGTGGCTGTTCTTCGATCCGAGTCAGCGAGCGGCTTACGGGACGACGTCGAATCGAGCGTTCGATCGCGAACTCTTTCGACGGTTCGTGACGTTTGGCTTTCCGCAGGGGATGCACTTTTTTCTGGACGTCGCGAGCTTCGCGGTCTTCATGCAGTTCATTGGACGGCTCGGCAAGACGGAGCTGGCGGCGACGAACTTGGCGTTCAATCTCAACACGCTGGCGTTCATCCCGATGCTCGGACTGGGGACGGCGGTCTCGACGCTGGTCGGCAATCGAATCGGCGAAGGGCGACCGGAACTAGCGGTGCGGACGACGTGGACGGCGTTCAAACTGTCGGCCGCGTACATGCTGACGTTCGCGGCGATTTATGTGCTGCTGCCGGACCTGATTCTGCGGCCGTACTTCGCGGACTCGGCTGAGGCGAATTCGGCGGCGGTGCGCGACACGGTCGTCCTGCTGTTGCGATTTGTCGCCGTGTATTGCTTCTTCGACGCGATGGGGATTGTGTTCGGCTTCGCGATTCGCGGAGCGGGGGACACTCGCTTCGCGCTGGTGTTCTCATGCCTGACGGCGTGGTCGTTGATGGTGATGCCGACGGCGGTCAGCGTGACATGGTACGGCGGCGGACTGCGATCGAGTTGGTGGTTCTGCACGATCTACATCATCGTGTTGGGGCTTGGCTTCTTCGCGCGGTTCCTGGCGGGGCACTGGAAGTCGATGAAGGTGATCGAGGCGGTGCGCGGGGAAGACATGTGAGCCTCTCCACCACCAGGCCTGCCCCGGTGGCTGGGCGGCTTTTGCGCTACTCGTTCCATCGGAAAATTTGGCGAGGCGGCCGACGAACGACAAGTAGCACAGAATCCGTTGAACCACCGAGGCAGGCCCGGCGGCGGATCGATTCTGGTCACGGAGCGACCTGTCTACGTTGGCTCCGGCGTGATTTCGACGAGCACCGACTTGAAGCCGGGCGTTTTCGACTGCGGATCGACGTCGCGGGGGACAAGCAGGTTCGCCTCCGGGTAGTACGCGATCGCGTTGCCGGGGCGGACGTCAAACGGGCGAGCCAGCAGGTAGCGCATCTCGCCAGTCGCGCTGCGAACGCGGACTTTTTGATCGGGCTTGAGTCCGAGACGATCGAGGTCGGTTTGGCTGAGCAGGATTACGTCGCGGCGTTCCTGGCCTCGGTAGATGTCCTCCTCGTCGTAGACGACGGAGTTGAATTGCCCTTCCGAGCGGACGGTCATCAGTCGGATTTGACTGCCGGGCGGCGGCGGCAACGTGGCGGTTTGAAATTTGGCTTTCCCGGTCGGCGTCGGAAACGAACGGTTAGCGAGGTCGCGGCCGGGGATGTGGAACTCACCCTTCGTTTGGTCGATTGTGCCGATCGGTTCGAGGTCGGGAATCATTTCGGCGATCAACTTCCGAACGGCCGAATGGCTGTGCAAGTCGGACCAGTTGAGCGAGCCGGGGATCGAGTCGCCGAGAACTCGCCGCGCGATCTCGACGAGGATCGACACTTCGCTGCGAGCGGCAGCGACACGCGATGGTCCGCCAGCCGAGAGGCGGACGAAGCTGAACATCGACTCTTGCGTCGTCGGCTGCGGCTCTTCGTCGCGCGGCAGCACGGGGAGGATCAGCGTCTCTTTCGCGCGGCCCCAAACGTGGCCGGTGTTGAGCGTCGTGCTGAGGTACGCGACGAGATCGAGATTTCGTATCGCCTCTTCGGCAAAGCGGGCGTCTGGGTTACTGCCGAACAGATTGCCGCCGAGACACAAAGCGGCTCGCATTTCGCCCCGATAGGCCGCATCCATGCAGGCCATCGTGTCGAGGCCCGGCGAGGTCGGAGCTTTGACACCGAGCCGTTGCTCGAAGCGATCGAGCAACGCTTTCTTCAAGGTTGGTGTCACGCCGACCGAGCCGAGTCCTTGAACGTTGCTGTGTCCGCGAATCGGCATCAGCCCGGCGTTCGGACGGCCGACCATGCCGCGCACGAGCGCGAGGTTGGCGATCATCTTCACGTTCTCGACGCCGTGCAGGTGATGCGTGATGCCCATCGTCCAGCCGATGACGACGTTCTTCGCGGCGAGGAACGTCGTCGCGGATTCCTCGATGCTGGCGCGGCTCACGCCGGAACTGGTTTCGATTTCGGACCAACTCGTCGTCTCGACTTGCTGGCGGAGTGCCTCGAAGTTTTCGGTGTGCAGGTCGATAAACTCGCGGTCGAGTCCGCCTTGTTCGAGCACGATTTTGATCACGCCCGTCAGCCAGGCGATGTCGCCGCCGATGTGGGGCTGTACGTACTGGCTGGCGATCTTCGAACCGAACAGCAGGCTCCACGGATCGCTCGGCACGCGGAAGCTGACGAGGCCGAGTTCTTTTGCCGGGTTGACGACGATGACTTTCCCGCCGCGCCGCCGAATCTGCATCAGACTGCGCATCAGCCGCGGATGATTCGACGCTGGATTGCCTCCGATCAGAATGTACAGGTCGCAGCCGTCAAGGTCTTCCAGCCGGATCGTTCCGGTACCGACGCCGACCGCACTGGCCAAGCCGACTCCGCTGGCTTGATGGCAGTAGTACGAGCAGTTGTTGACGTAGTTCGTGCCGAACAGCCGCGACAGCAATTGCAGCAAGAAGCCCGCTTCGTTTGAGGATCGGCCGCTGGCGTAGAAGAAACTCTGAGTCGGCCCCACCTGACGCAGTTTGTCGGCGATCTTGCCGAACGCCTCGTCCCACGAGATCGTGCGGTAGCCTTTGTCGTCCGGGCCCGCGAAGAGCGGTTCGCTCAACCGGCCACTCAGCTCCAGTTCGCGAGGCGAGAGTGATCGGAGTTCGTTGAAGCCGTAGCGAGTAAAGAATTCCGAGCGAATTCCGGATTGCATGTCCGAGGCCATTGCTTGGAACGATTTTTTACAGACCTCCGGGAAGTGACCACCCTCGTTGACCATGCCTCCGAGTTGTCCCCCCATCCCCAGTGCGCATGTCTTGCAGGCGTTGCGACTGCTCATCGCACGCCACATCTTTAACCAGCCAACTCGTTTCGCGAGCCGAAGCGAATACCAAATCGCTTTCCAGCCTCCGCCGCTTTTCATGGTCTTCATGGCGAGAGTTTGGTTGTTTTGAGCTGTGGTCGCCAGCTGAGAATGAGGGTTAGGATCACGGCTTTCAGCTATCCGCCCACGGTTTTCGGCCTGGCAAAACTCGTGCTCCCCGGAATCGGGAGAACCGCTACGATCCGCGCGACGGACACGGAAGTCCGGTGGTTGAAGCGGTCGGGACGGCGAGCCGATACGGCAGTTGTGACCGATGTCGCTCGGACAAGGATGACTTAATGATCGGTGCTCCAGCGTTTGCAGCGGTGCCTCGAGTGCGTTTGACGGGTTTACCGACGGCTCGTAGGGGTGGCGTTGCGCACCTGGTTGGCATCTGCGGGTCGGGCATGAAGGCTCTGGCGGAGATGCTCGGCGAGCTGGGCTGGACGGTAACCGGTTCTGATTTGCAGCCGGCGATGGACACTTTGGATTTGCTGCGTCGCAAAGGTTTTCGTGTGCATCGCGGTCACTCGGATGAGTTCCTGCCGAGCGACGCCGACCTGCTGATTTACAGCCCGGCGATTACGGACTCAAACCCCGAACGTCAGCAAGCGGAGCGGCTCGGAATCCCGCAGTGGTCGTACAACCAAATGCTGGGCGAGCTGATGAACTCGCGCGTCGGCATCTCGATTGCCGGCACGCACGGCAAGAGCACGACGACGGCAATGGTGGCCAGCGTGTTGCGCGATGCCGGTCTTTCACCGAGTGTCGTGATCGGGGCGGAGTTGGTCGACAAAGGGGTCTCCGGTTGGGCAGGGGAGAACGACCTGTTCGTCGTTGAGAGCTGCGAGTACCAGAAGAATTTTCTCACACTCAGTCCGAAGCACGTCGTGCTGACCGGGATCGAGGCAGATCATTTCGACTGTTTTCACGACCTGCGCGAGACACGCGAGGCGTTCGCCGAGTTCGTCAGCCGTTTGCCCTCGGACGGGTACCTGATCATTCGAGGGGATTGCGAGGCGACCCGCATCGCAGCTGCGTCAAGCCTGGCGGAGATCGAAACATTTTCTCTGCGCGACTGCACCGACTGGTGGGCAGCCGACTTGCGGCCGACGGCGGACGGGATTCGATTCCGGATCTTCCGTGGCGAGGCATTTTTCACCGAGGTTTGCTTGCGAATTCCCGGTCGGCACAACGTTTTGAACGCGGTGGCGGCGGCGGCAATGTGTCATCACGTCGGCGCCTCGGCGATCGCGATTCGCGAGGGATTGAGCGATTTTCGCGGGACGAAGCGGCGGTTCGAGGTGCTCGGATCGTGGCGCGGCGTGACACTGATCGACGACTACGCTCATCACCCGACGGCGGTGACGGCCACGCTGCGGACGGCTCGCGAGCAGTTTCCCGGCGGTCGCCTGTTGTGTGCCTTTCAGCCGCATCAAGAGTCGCGGACGCGGGCGTTACTCGATGACTTTGCCGAGTGCTTCGACGCGGCGGACGAGCTCTTTCTCGTGCCGATCTTTACGGCTCGCGAGAGATGCCCGGAAGCAGCCGAGCGCACAAACGCAGAACTTGCCGAACGGCTGAAGGCTCGCGGCAAATCGGTGCGGTTGGTGTCGTCGCTTGACCGGCTGGCGGACGATCTAGACGATGCTGCCCGACCTGGAGACGTGCTCATCACGATGGGCGCGGGAGACATCAATCGGATTCAGCATGACCTCAATCGACGCTTTCAGCGACATCCTGCAACGTGATAAACCGCTCGCCCCGTTGACGTGGATGAACCTCGGCGGTCCAGCTCAGTTCCTTCTGGAGCCGCGCGATCAGGCGGAGTTGCAAAAGGTCGTCGCCTGCTGCCAGGAAAATGGCATTGCGATCCATGTGCTCGGCGGTGGGTCGAACCTGCTGATCCGGGACGAAGGGGTCGCTGGTGCGGTCATCCGCTTGGCGAAAGCCAGCTTCGCCGAATCCTCAGTCGACGGGACGACGGTGCGAGTCGGTGGGGGAGCGTTGCTGTCTCAGGCGATTTCGGTCAGCGTTCAAGCAGGGCTGGCGGGACTTGAAGTCTTGGCCGGCATCCCCGGAACCGTCGGCGGGGCGATCCGAGGCAACGCTGGCGGTCGAGCAGGCGAAATTGCCGAAACCTGCCGCTCGGTCACAGCGATGACCGCCAAAGGGGAAATCGTCACCCGTGCGGGGGATGACTTATCGTTCGGCTACCGTTCCAGCAGTATCGCCGAGCCGTTCATCCTCGAAGGGACGTTCGAACTGCGGGCGGACGATCCCGAGGAAATCACCAGCCGGATGCGGAAGCTCTGGATTATGAAGAAGTCAACGCAGCCGTTGTCTGACCAGTCGGCCGGCTGCATCTTCAAGAACCCTCGCGGCCAGAGTGCCGGAGCGTTGATCGACCAGGCCGGCCTGAAGGGAACCCGGGTGGGAGGAGCTGAAATCTCCGACCGCCACGCCAACTTCGTCGTCACCCATGACGGCTGCAAGTCGGACGACGTGCTGCGGCTGATCGACCTGATCCGCTCCAAGATCGCCGACCAGTTCGGCATCGAGCTGGAGCTGGAGATTCAGGTCTGGTAGTGCAAATGAGTCTTGCGCTACATGCCTGGTTGTAATCGACCAACTCGGCACTTGGCTCAAAAGTCATCGCCAGAAGCAGAATTCGTGCGATGCGTCAGGTTTTCTCAATTGTCTCGAGTGTTTCTGCCGTTATGGTTCTAGCGGCGATGCACAACAACACGTCTCCCCAGCATCGCAGATCAACTCGCCGCTGGACTTTCCCATCACCAACGACGTTGATCGCCACACCCACTGCCGAAGTGGTCTGGCCTCGAAGCGAACGCTTTGAGACCACAGATTGATCCTCCTCCGGCGGTTCGTGCGTGCACCCATCCCGAACACGGCTGTTGATTCGGCCGCGGTAGGTGTGACATGCGAACCCTTGTGACCTTCGCGCCGCATCAAACGGCCATTGAGCAACCGACTGAACTGGGCACCTCGGCGACGCAGTGGCACGGCATTGTGTCCAAAAAGACCGTCGAGCCGGACTCGCCGTCCAAGCCCTGGCTGGCTCATTATCCAGAATCCGTTCCGGCGACTCTGAGCTACCCCGACTTTCCAATTTGGGGATTCCTGACTCAAACGGCAGCGGCTCATCCGCGCCGGATCGCTTGTCAGTATTACGAGCAACAACTGACGTTCGCACAGCTTGCTGAGGACGCTCGGCGCGTCGCGGCAATGCTTGTGAAGTTCGGTCTGCGTCCGGGTGACCGCGTCGGAATCTTGATGCCGAACATGCCGGAGTACATCTCGGCCATCAACGGCGTGTGGATGGCGGGAGGCTGTGCGGTCGCGCTCAGTCCTCTAAGTGTGGCTCATGAAATTGCCAACGTGCTGACTGCGACGGATTGTCGCATCGTGATCTCGCTGGATCTGCTCGCCCCGTTGGTCCTGAATGGGAGTTACCAGCCGCGACATCTCTTTTTCACAACGCTGCAAGATCGACTCCCCGGCTGGATGCGATTGGGTTATGCCTTTGCACGGATGCGTAAACTGGGATTCTGGCCGCCGGTGGATGGACCGAATCAGCACGACTTGCCTGACGAACTCGCTTTGTGCCGACCCCTCGCCCAACCGGTCGTGCCGGCGTCCCTTTCCGAGGCGGCCTACATCCTGCCCACGGGGGGGACGACCGGCGCGCCGAAGGCGGTGACGTTGAGCCATCAAAACCTCTTGGCGAATACTTCACAATGTGTGGCGTGGGTCAAAGGCGAAGTCGAGAATCCGATCGGACTGTCTGTCTTGCCGTTCTTCCACAGCTATGGGTTGATCAGCAATTTGCTGTCCGGCACTGCCATCGCCGCCACGCAGATTCTGTTGCACCGGTTCATTCCGCGAGTAGTGGCCCAATTAATCGAACAACATCAAGCGACGACCTTCAACGCGGTTCCGGCCATGTTGGCGTCGCTGAATGAAATCTTCCGAACCAGGCCGCTCCAAACGCGAAGCCTGCAATTTGTTCAAGTCGGCGGCGCTCCGCTGGTACCGGCGATTGCCGAGGAATTTGCGCGACATACCGGTGCAACAGTTGTCGAAGGTTACGGACTCAGCGAATGCAGCCCATGCGTGACTGCCGGACCGCTCGATCGGACCGCCCGCGTCGGCACGATCGGCTTGCCGCTGCCGGATACTGACGTGAAAGTCGTCGATGCCGAGACCGGAGAAGTCACACTGCCCCTCGGCGAGGTCGGAGAACTCGCCGTTCGAGGGCCCCAAGTAATGCTCGGTTACTGGCAGAATCCAACCGCGACCGCTCAGGTGATTCGTGACGGCTGGCTCTTCACCGGCGACCTGGCCAGGATCGACGCTGACGGCTTCGTCAGAATCGTCGATCGCAAAAAAGACCTGATCATCACGTCAGGCTTCAACGTCTACCCCGGCGATGTCGAATCGATCCTGCGTGGCTTCCCCGGTGTTGCTGATGCGGCCGTTGTTGGCGTCCCGCATCATGAGTGCGGTGAATTGGTCAAGGCGATGCTCGTCTTGAATCCATCGGCTCGTCTCGACCGCAAAGCGTTCGATACGTTCTGCAAGGAGAACCTCGCGGCTCATAAACGGCCGAAGCTCGTCGAGGTGGTCGCCGGTGATCTGCCACGCAACTTCCTCGGCAAAGTGCTGCGTCGCCAATTGCGCGAACCCGTTTCAATGAACTCGGGACAAGCAACGCCTCAATCCAACAAATCTCTCGCAGATCGCGGCTACGAAGCTCTTGTCGCCGCGCTTCGAGAATGAAAGTGAATCGAGCAGCTGACATGATCACGCGAATTCACAACCCGAAAACTGGTCAGGCTCAAGGCAAACAAACTCGCGGGCTCGATCGTGCTGTTGGTTCACGAGTGGACCGTTCTGCGGACGGAGCCACCGCACCGTGTGACGAATTGCACGTCGCTCTCTCCGACTTGCACTCCCATCAAACGCGCTGGCTGTTCGCGTCGCCGCTGGACCGCATCGAATTAGTCGAACGCTGCATCGCGACGGTGGCCGAATCCGCTCGCAACTGGGTCGATGTCGCTTGCGAGATCAAGTACATACCAACCAACAGCCAATGCCGAGCCGAAGAGATCGTCGCCGGCCCCGTCGTCGCGATGCGTTATCTGCGGCTGATGCTGCGAAATCTGACGGCTCTCGATAAGTGCCTTCCCACTCCCTTGCCGGGTCGCGTCGCTCAATCCCCAAACGGCCGCTGGCGAGTCCCCGTCATGCCGGTGATGCGCGACCTGTTCGATCCGGTGTGCTTCATGAACTTCCAAGCCAGCGTCTGGCTGAAGGCCGGACTCTGCTACGAAGAGGCCGATGCCGCGACGCATCCCGTTCAGCACCGCATGCCGACGACCAGTTTGGTGCTCGGAGCCGGCAACGTGACCGGCATCTTTGCGGCGGACGTGCTCGGCAAGATCTTCCAAGAGCAGCACGTTGCCCTGGTCAAAATGCACCCGTTGATGGACCCGCTACGACCAGTGATCGAGCAAGCGTTTTCGCCCCTCATCGATTCGGGCTGCTTGCGAGTCATCTCCGGCGATGCAACGGTCGGTGCGCGAGCGACTCAGCACGACCTGGTCGACACTGTTCACATCACCGGTTCAGTCGCCGCTCACGAGGCGATCATTTGGGGAGCCGATCACACCGAACGGGCGTGCCGCAAACAAGCCGACGAGCCGCTGCTCGACAAACCGATCACCAGCGAACTCGGCAATGTCTCGCCGTGGATCATCGTCCCTGGCCACTACTCGTCGATGCAGCTTCAAGCACAGGCCGAAAACGTCGCCGCGTCGATTACTAACAATGGCGGCTTCAACTGTGTCTCGACACGAGCACTGATCACCTGGAAACACTGGCCGCAACGCGAGGACTTCCTGTCACGGCTGCAAGCGATCCTCAGTAAACTGCCGCGCAGAGCCTCCTACTATCCCGGAGCACTCGAACGCTTCGAGCGATTCACTGGCTGCGCGTTCGACGGCAGCGAGTCGCACGAGGGAATGCCGCAGCTTCCGTGGACGCTGTTCCGCGACGTCAACCCGACCGAATCGCCGCGGCTTTGCCGCGAAGAATCGTTCGTCCCAGTCTGTGCCGAGATGCCGCTCGACGCCAACGATGATTTCGACTTCGTGGGCAAGGCGACAGACTTCGCCAACGAGGGCTTGTGGGGCACGCTCTGCGCGACGTTCACCGTTCCCTCGGCGCTTCGCTGTTCGCAGCGAGGCAACGCCGAACTCAATGCCGCGATCGAACGGCTTCGTTACGGCACCGTCTGCATCAATCAATGGCCGGGCATCGCATTCGCGTTGCTAACGCTGCCGTGGGGCGGACATCCCAGCAGTTCGATCTTCGATCCGCAAAGCGGACTCGGCTTCGTCCACAACACGTTCGGGCTGCGAGCCGTCGAGAAGACGGTCCTCGAAGGCCCGCTGATGGTCATGCCGAAACCAATCTGGACTCCGGGCCATCGCCACGCCGAGCCAATCGCTTGGAACCTGTTCAATCTGTATCACCAACCCAGCCTGCATGGCGTTGCCGAGCTGTCGTATTCCGCGTTCGTGTCGCTCTTCAAATAGTTTGGAGTGCGGTGTGTCAGCACCACCTTGGATGATCTCAACGGGACATTGCGATTGATCGTTCGGAAAAACGAAAACAAAGCGACGCTGACACGTCGCACTCCAAAGTGAACCGCCATGACGCACCTCCGAAACAAACGAGCTCTGATCACAGGCTCCGGCCACGGACTCGGCCGCGAACTGGCCAAGACATTCGCGAAGGCCGGCTGTGAAATCATCGTCACGGATTGCGACGCCGACCGAGTCAACGAAACGGTTAGCATGTTGACCAAGTCCAATCACCACGCATTCGGCTACGCGATGGACGTGACCAATCTTGCCAGCGTGCAAGACGTTCACGATCACGTGTTCGCCGAGCACGGACCGATCGACATTCTGATCAACAACGCCGGCATCGTCTGCGGCGGCACATTCGAGCACCTGCCGCTTGTACGTCACAAGGTGATCTACGACGTCAATTGCCTCGGCCCGGTCAACGTCACGCACACACTGCTCCCGGAATTGCTCACGCGCCCGGAGTCGCACATCGTCAACATCGCCAGCGCGTCGGCACTCATGCCATTGCCGTTCGCGGCGACGTACGCGTCCAGCAAATGGGCGGTGCTCGGCTTCTCGGAATCGTTGCGTGAGGAGCTGCGCCTGACCGGCCACGAAAACATTCACATCACGTCGGTCTGCCCTGGCTACATCTCCACCGGCATGTTCGCCGGGGTGAAGACTCCGTTCCTGATGCCGATGCTCACGCCGCAAATTCTGGCGGACGAAATCGTCCGCGCGGTGCAGTTGGATTGCGAGATCGTGCGGACACCGTGGCAAGTCAAACTGCTGCCGGTGTTGAACGGCATCGTGCCGCGCTGGCTGTTGCGTTGGCTGGGGGACAAGCTAGGGGTGCTCGACAGCATGTC
>Ga0194122_10002038_pt1 | contig 22965 bp, 20 predicted proteins | sample TA2MahCa10mmetaG_FD_155487 | JGI IMG/M metagenome (GOLD analysis project Ga0194122, IMG submission 155487) | Freshwater microbial communities from Lake Tanganyika, Tanzania - TA2015021 Mahale Deep Cast 10m | ecosystem: Environmental > Aquatic > Freshwater > Lake | place: Tanzania: Lake... | reverse complement strand
CCCGCTTTTCGCTACCAGAATCATCGACAACCGAAACTGAAGCAGAGAGTGGTGCGTTTGTGAATCGATAGAGACAACGCGCTACATCTGAACGCATTAAGAGGTCGTAGGTACCGACATTCAAGCTCTTTCCATCGGGACGATAATGAAGTCCACCAACTTTGTAATTCAAGAAGTCATTGATGAAATCAGGAGCGCCCGGTGAGTAGACCGCAGCATTGGTGGTCACCAATCCAATGAGTCGTGTCTTATCATTGAAGCAATCATTGCTTTGACGTCCACCTACCGTGGAGAAAGCCCACGAGGTATGTTCGCCAGAGGCGGTATCTTTCATGACACCCACTAATTGCTTAATCCATTCGAGGGCAATTGGATTCCCTGCGTTGACGGAGTTCCAGATCCCACCTTGACTTAGAAAGAAACTAGGATCGGGAAGAGCGTCAAACTGCTTTTTCGTCAGCGAGACGCTGACCTCTGGCACAACCACCGGCTCGGCCTCTACCTTGATTCGATTAAGTTTCTGGTCGACCGGGTCAATCTGAATTGATGCGCTCTTTAAGCGGCCATTGAGCCATCCTGTCACTGTATTTGGCAGTCGCAGAGTCAATGCAACGCGTTGCTTCTCCACGAAGTCCACTCGCTTTGCGCAAATTTCATTTAGCTTGAATGAGGTGCAGGCATCATCGCTTTGGCCTACGAGAGGCGAAGCGAATAGGCACTTTCTTTTTCTGCACAATCCCCAGAAGTATAGGTATCGCATTTCTTTCGCGTCGAACGCCAATCCGTCTCAACGTTGTTTATGATTTTCTGAACTACATCCTCCGGAATGGCATGAACCTCTGAACCCCCGCCTGCGCCTTCAGCGAAGGAATCCACGATGGTGTAGCGATATGGGGTATCCGCACCTCGGGCAGTCGATGTTATGGATAGCACTAAGGCGAAAGAGATTAAGAGCCCCAACCACGATTTCAGAAGCCTTTTCGATTGCGAGACCATCCTCGGATTCTCCTACGGCTCACGAGAGAAGACAAACACCCACACTTAAATTTTCGCGGGAAACAATCACAGCTCCGCACGATTAGTTAGCTGGTGATCGACCAAGAGTCTCACCTAGCGATGAGCAGCCAAGGCCCAAGACAACTCGATTAACGTAGGCAAAGTAAGCAGTCACTTGATTGATTTCCAGAACTTCGCCATCACTGAATCCACAATCGCGAAGTTCCTTGATCCAAAAGCTGCTCGCCTTTCCAGGTTTTGTTGTAAGTTTGAAGGCATAACGAAGCGCTTGCCTTGCTTTTACATCTAAGTCAATCTCTTCTAGCCCTCCTTGAATAATGGCGCTCTTGATTGCCAGCGCACGTTCACGATCTTTTAAAGCTCTCGACATCCCTTCAAAGTGGTGATCGAGGCAATAGTTGCAAGAATTGATGGATGAGACCAGAACTCCAATAGCCTCAAGCAACCACCTAGGAACGCTGTTATCGGATCGATGTAATACTGACTGATAGAGAGAAAGGTGAGCCGACATCGTCGCAGGTCGCAGCGAATGTACTTTCATCACCTGATCAACTCCACCATGACTCTTCATCAACTCTGAATAAATTTCCGCAAGTTCACCGCTAGCGCTCTCAGGTTCGATGGTTTCTATCCAAGACATCTCTCGTGCCTCTCTTCTACCGTTCCCATAGTTTCTCCATATTTCTCAAGCATTCCTTCTGGCCTCGCTTTGATCCAAAGGAAACAGGGCCGGAGTGTCACTTTCAGCTAGGTGAAGAGAGCCTATGCCTACCGCTACCCTCTGGTCATGCATCAACTGACTCCACTGCGTTGGATGAGTTACATGTTAATTGCCCTCGGATTAATCAATTGGCGCTACCAGTCGGCAGAGAGCGCTGCCGCGGTGAATTCGCTCATCATCATTGCAATCGGAGTCGTACTTGTAGCCCTGCTCTTCATGCCCATGACGCAGAAGATCTTTTCAAATCGCGCTGTCAAGGTGATGACTTGGCTGGTGGTTTCTGGAGCGGTGCTCTTCGCGATATTGAACTAAGAGTTTGTATGAATCTGGAACACTTGAAAAGCCAATGGAACCAAGTCCTCGATGAAGTCGAGCGCGTAAATCGAGTTGCCTGGCTGGCATATTTTGATGCACGTCTTGCCCGAATTGAGGGAGGCAGACTCTTTCTTGATTTTTCTGATCCTGCGAAACTTGCGGGCGGTCACGACTACTCAAAGGCCAGAAAGCCTGATTTGAGAAAGGTGCTTGAGGAGGCTATCAAGTCAGTTACTGGCGAAGAACTAGAGGTCATTGATGGGTGACAACTCCTCATCAATTCGTCGCTTAACAGCGCTATCTCTGGCATCACTCTTGGCGGCTCTCTTGCCACAGACATCTTCATTTGGTGCTACCCGCTCTACATTCTTCGCAGTCCAAACCCCTAGTGTTGGTGAACCACTTCTCTCTTTCCATGGAGTCGTTAGCCCAGCAACAGGTGGAGCTACGGTGCGAATCCTCCAGCGAGTAAGTGATCGATGGGAGCCGACTGGGATAAGCGCGAAGACCACTGATCTAGGAACATGGAAAGTCAGGGGAAGTTTTCCATCGGTCGAAAGTGAAGTTGGATTTCGAGCTGAGATAATCACATCCAACAATTCCTTCACCACTACTGCCCGTAAATTGATGATCAACCCCGTCGCAAATCCTGAGGACCCAAACTTCTCCCTGATTTCGCGGAGCGGTCCTGGATCGCGAATCTACGGCGCTGATGTAAGCAGATGGCAGCATCCGAAAGACAAAGCGATCAACTTCCAGAAGATGTTTCGTGCTGGGATGAGATTTGTCATGATCAAAGCTTCTGATACTCGAGATGACTCCGATGCCCTCGCTCGAAAGTATCTTGTGATGGATCGCCACGCTGCGCAGGCGGCTGGCCTCTACACTGGCTTTTATCACTATGCGACGCTTCCCAACACAGAGAGCAAGAAGGTGATCATCGCCGACGCCAAAGCTCAGGCCCAGCAAGCGGTATGGCGTCTTGCTTCTGTCGGCGGTTATACCGAACTGGATCTGCCATACGCGCTAGATCTCGAGAATAACTGCATTCGCTACGTGAATAAGCGATGTGCAAAATTCTCATCCAAGCGTGCAAACACACTCTGGGCAGAGACATGGCTAGATACCGTCTACCAAAAGACTGGCAGAAAACCTTTTCTCTACTCCTACCCAGCCTTCTTAGAGCGAGCCCTTAATCGAAGTCCTAAGCTTCGGACATATCCACTCTGGCTTTCTCATTTTGGAATAAATCCCGCAAAGCCAAGTGCTGAGCCTGGTAAGAAAGTCGTCGGTTGCTTTGTCCACTCCTGGACAACATCTGACTGCAAATCGCTCTGGCAGATCTGGCAATTCTCTTCCTGCGGAATCGCACCGAAGTACGGCGTCCCTGGATCAAGACTTGACCTTAATGTCTACCGTGGGGATGTCACTTCTTTCCTTAAGTTAACTCAAGGCAAGTGGGAGCCGCTTGAAGGTGAGCTATTGCCGTTTAATGAGACGACCTCAATCACGGTTTCGCAGGTCCTGGCGACCACGACCGATAAGAAGGTGCGAATCACAGCAGAAGTAAAGCGAATCAATGGCGAACCAGTAGTCACCGGTTCGGTTGAATTCGCTCTAGCTACGATCGAAGACTCTGCTACAACCTTCACTTTCGAACAGGCCACAATTCGTGATGCAAGTGGCCTCTTCTCGTTATCAATCAAAGGCCTGCCAGCGGGTAGTTATAGCGGCGAAGTTGTCTTCAAAGACCCAACGAAGACTCATGCATCGATTTCAGCGCCAGTCTCATTCTCTCTTCTTCAAGGCGCAGAGATGACGCCACGACCAAAGCCAACCAAAAGCGCTCCTGTTAATCCGACACTCTCTGGATGTCGCAAGCAGATCAAGATGTGATGAGGGCGGATCGTTCCGCCTTCACATGAGTTTTGAAAGCTTCCATCTGACTCTTCTTCTCCGCGGCATTCCACCGAAGTGGTTTTGCCAGAATCTCAGCAATATCCTTGGCAATAGATGCGCCGTGATCTTCACTTTCAAATCCAATTCGAGTGCGGCGATCGATGATATCCACCACTGTCCTCGCCCCCTCATATTCGACGGCATAAAGCGCTTCAACTTTGAGGTATTCAAGATTGGGATCAAGTCTGCCCCTCAATTCGGGCCGTTTTCGAGTCAACTCCAATAGCGTGACAATCTCACTGCCATAACGATCAAGAAGGTGTCGAATCACATCCTCAGAAACGCCATACTCTTTCGCCAAGTGTGAAACCTTATTTGTCAGTGCGAAGTAGCCATCCGAGCCTAAGAGCGGCAACTGCGCAGTGGAAGAGTCAGGGACTAATCGCCGTAGCTCGGCGCTTGCCACATCAACAGCATCTTCTGCCATCACACGATAAGTGGTGTATTTGCCACCAGCGATGCTGACAAATCCTGGAGCTGGCCGATCAACAATGTGTTCCCGAGACAACTTTGTCGTCGGTGAATCGGGAGCAGATGAGATCAATGGGCGAAGCCCGGCATAGACTCCAATGACATCACTTCGCTTCAACCGTGGCGTTAAGACCCGATTGGCTTGAGTCAAGATGTAATCAACATCGGCCTTTGAGGCTACTGGCGTATTTGGATCATCCTTGTATTCAGTATCCGTGGTTCCCACAATCCATTTTCCGAACCAAGGAATGATAAAAAGGACTGAGAGCGGCGTCTTGATGATGAGTCCACTTTCTGAGGAAATCGCATCTCCAGGAACGACTATATGCGCACCCTTACTCATGCGAACTTCATACCCGGGCTTCAAGCCGAACTTCTTATAGAGCAGGGATGTCCAGACTCCGCCGGCGAGAACTGTCACCTTCGCCTTGACTGCGAACGCACGACCCTCCTGTGGCTTTACCTTCACACCTACAACGCGCCTACCTTCGCGAATCAGTTCTGTCACTTCGGTATAAGTGGCAATTCGTGCCCCATAGCGTTTTGCAGTTCGCGCGATCATCATCGTGTGGCGGGCGTCGTCAACCTGGGCGTCGAAATACTGAATACCGCCAGTGATGATGTCGCTGCGAAGGCTAGGGGCAACTTTCGCCACGCGCTTCTGATCAAGATGCTTATGCCAAGGAAGAGCTCGTTTGAATCCACGCAATAAGTCATAGAGAGCGAGCCCCGCGCCGACATAAGTCCGTTCACGAAATTTCTCGGTGAGTGGAAAGAGGAAACTTACTGGCTTGACCAGATACGGTGCGAGCGAGGTAACCATCATCTCTCGCTCGCGGAGGGCCTCTTTCACTAACTTGAAGTCATACTGTTCAAGATAGCGAAGCCCACCATGAATCAACTTCGAAGAACGTGAAGAGGTGCCTGAGGCTAGGTCGCCCGCTTCCACGAGTGCGACTTTAAGTCCACGACTTGCACCATCGAGTGCTATGCCGGCGCCAGTAACTCCCCCGCCAATCACCACGAGATCGAATTCCTCGCGCTTGAGGCTCGCTAGATCTTCCTCGCGTTGTTGATCATTAAGGGCTGAGTCAAGGAGCGCCACAGCCTTAGGATATCGGGCATGCGCTACATCGGTGCCCTCGACCAAGGAACTACAAGCACTCGCTTCATGATCTTTGATGAAAGTGGTGCTGTGGTTTCATCCGATCAACGAGAGCATAGACAAATCCTTCCCCAATCCGGTTGGGTTGAACACGACGCAAATGAGATATGGCAGCGAACGCAAGAGGTAATCCGCGGTGCGCTCACAATTGCTGGCATCGAAGGTGATCAACTCAGCGCAATAGGGATTACTAACCAGCGCGAGACAACCGTCGCATGGAATCGAACTTCTGGCGAGCCCTTATCCAACGCCATCGTCTGGCAGGACACCCGCACAACTGAGATCCTGAGTCGACTCTCTGAAGCTGAAAAGAGCGATGTCATTGGTAGAACAGGGCTTGCCATCGCCCCTTATTTTTCTGCAAGCAAGATGACCTGGCTCCTTGAACTCAATCATGATCTGGACCAGTCAGAAATCTGTTTAGGCACTATCGACTCGTGGCTCATCTTCAAACTCACTGGAAATCGCGTTCACGCAACTGATGTCACCAATGCCAGTCGCACGATGTTGATGGATCTCGAGACGCTCGACTGGGATCCATGGCTCCTTCAACGTTTCGCTGTTAAGCGAGAGATGCTCCCCGAGATCAAAGCTTCAGTGGCGCATTTCGGCGAGACGGATCCGGCGGGGCCTTTAGGCGCGGCTGTTCCCATTGCGGGAGTCCTAGGCGATCAACAAGCTGCGATGTTCGGCCAAGTCTGTTTCGATCGCGGCGAATCGAAGACCACATATGGCACTGGAAACTTCGCTCTCTTCAATACGGGAAGTGAAATTGTTAGGTCGAGACATGGCCTCTTGACCACGCTTTGCTATCAATTTGAGGGTAAGGCACCAATCTACGCTCTTGAAGGGTCGGTTGCAGTAACGGGATCTGCGGTTCAGTGGCTCAGGGATCAACTACAAATTATCGAGAAGTCATCCGATATCGAAGCTCTCGCGAAATCCGTTGCAGACTCTGGGGGCCTTTATTTTGTACCAGCATTCTCCGGCCTCTTTGCTCCCTATTGGCGAAGCGATGCGCGAGGCGTAATTGTAGGGATGACGAGGGCTTCAACAAAAGCACATATAGCCCGTGCGACGCTTGAAGCAATCTGTTATCAGACGCGTGATGTACTTGATGCGATGGTGAAAGACTCAGGGGTAAAACTTCGTGAGATGAAAGTTGACGGTGGAATAACCGTCAACAAGCTTTGCATGCAACTCCAGGCAGACATCATGCAGATCGATATCTCTCGCCCCGTCATCAACGAGACGACTGCGCTGGGGGCCGCTTATGCAGCGGGCCTTTCAGTTGGAGTCTGGAGCGATCAAGAAGTGCTTCGAGCTAAATGGCAAGAGAGCGCTCGCTTCCAACCAGATAGACAGTCACCTCTTGCAACCGATGGTTATACCCGCTGGCAAAAGGCAATTACTCGCACTCTTGATTGGGTCGATTAGAAACCTTACGAAATCGCTCGAATTTGAATTAAGAGCGCATTATCTGGCTCGAGGATCGGCGTTGCGAGACCAACTGATTCAAGTTGAGCCCCACTCGCTCGTATTCCATCAAACCAACCCACATCTCCCCTCGACATCTGACGCGGCTTGCCAGCCGGGAAAACGGGTTTTACCTCATAGCGTCGTTCCGCGATAAGCCCACGTATCAAAATCGGATCAGGCTGTGATGATGAAGATGGCTCTCTCTGTATATAGGTGAAGAGCGCTTGGCTTGAATCAGGTGAAACAAATCCGTAGAGGGTGGCAGCGGAATCACAATCTTCGATTCGAACCATCCTCGCCTTATGCATCCACTCCCTGACACTCTTGTAGAAAGCGACCCATTGACCAAGCGCCTCAATCTCATCATTACCAGCTTGAGTGAAATCCCATTCAATCCCGGCATGACCAAAGAGTGCAACAGCTGCACGCATCGACAGTGGAGTGCTTCGTCCACTCTGATGATTTGGGAAAGGACCTATATGGGTACCGAGTAACTCTGGCGGAATGAATTGAGCGCTCCATCTTTGTATATCCACTCGGGAGAGCGCGTCATTGTTATCACTGGTCCAGAACCGATCGACATGTTCGATCATTCCGAAATCAATTCGACCACCACCTGATGCGCAAGATTCAATCTCAATCCCGGGGTGCTCTGCTTTGAGTTGATCGAAGAGGCGATAGATCGCGCTGACCTGCGCTCGATAGCGCGCTCGCCCATCGCTGCCTGCATCTATCAAGACGCGATTGTGATCCCACTTAATGTAGGAAATGCCTACCTCTTTTATTACAGCGCTCACAGAGTCAAATAGATGTTGAAAAACCTCATCGCGAGAAAGATCAATCACTAGTTGATTTCGCCAGAGCGGTGCTCTTCTATTCTCTGTCTGGAGAACCCAGTCAGGATGAGCGCGATAGAGATCTGAATCTGGATTGACCATCTCGCCTTCGAACCAGAGCCCAAACTCCATACCTTTTGAGCGAACATAGTCGGCCAATGTGCGAAGACCTTCAGGCCAGACTTCCTTCGAGACCTTCCAATCTCCTAAACCTTTTCTGTCGTCTCTTCGACTTCCAAACCATCCGTCATCCAAGACAACTCGTTCAACTCCGATCTTCGCCGCAGCATCGACGATTGCCATCACTCGCTTGGAAGAATGATCAAAATAGATCGCTTCCCACATGTTGAGAGTAAGTGGACGATTCCGCTGAGGGTGGTTACTTCGAGCACGGAAAGACTGGTGATGATTTTCAGCGAGGCCGTCTAGGCCGCGATCGCTAAAGCTAGCTACAAGAGTCGGAGCCTGATAACTCTCACCCTTATTCAATATCACTTCACCAGGGTAGAAAATTTCGCCGGCACCCATCCAGAGTGCTCCGTCATATGACTTCTCGATGGAGTGCGCTGAATTTCCGCTCCAGGCAAGCCCTGCGGACCAAAGTTCTCCGGATTGGAAATCGGATCTCTCGGTAAGGGCGATCTGTGCGATCGTAAAATCATGACCGCTTCTACCCTCTCTACTCTGCCTACTCCAGAGGCCAGTCTCAATCTTGGATCGTTGAATCTGTCTTTCATTTGCCCATCGTCCGGTGAAATCAATCCGCTCTTTAGCTCGCTCGGGTAATGGGAGCCAATAAGTTAGAGCATCGAGAATGTATGAATCACCATGGTTATTCAATCGATAATCGACTCGCAGGACGCCGAAGTGATCAAACTCAAATCTCCCGAGGAGTTCTAACTTGGTGTCAGCATCACTTGCGACAAAGTCAAAAGAATCTTCTGACGCAGTGAGCTTTGTGACTTCGAATTTCGTGGACCAAGAATGAGAGTTTCGATGACCTGAGATCATTGGAGAACCTAGATTGCCTCGCGAATGTTCACGAAAGATTCCCGGCCACTGCATCTGATCGAAATCACTATGAGCAACTGACTTGGTCGTAGAAGCAACCAGGTCATCGAACTCGACTGGCAATTCAAATTTCTTTCCCCAGTGGTGAATGACCAGCGCCCCATCAATAACTGAGGCGATTAACGAATTTTCACCGCCCGTAATGGTGACCAGCTTGAAGGGACTCTGTCCAGATTGAGCCATGCGGGTAGAGTAACGCTCCTCATGGGCGCGAAGAATAATGAGTCTGAACTTTCAGCAGGTGTGACTCGAAGTGATCGCCAAATGGCAGATGGTCGGGTGATTCGTTACTACGACACTGCTGGTCAGTCGAGAACTGCTATCGATCAAAGGGAGCGAGAGGAACAACCTGGGATTGGAGAGCTGCGTCTCGATCCCTTAGTCAATGAGTGGGTCGCTATGGCCGCCCATCGTCAAGGGAGAATTTTCCTGCCACCCAAAGAACTCTGCCCGCTTTGCCCTACCCATGATGGCTTGCTCAGTGAGATTCCAGAGGGCGATTATGAAGTAGCAGTATTCGATAATCGATTTCCATCATTGAGGCCGCCTAGCGATACATGGCAGCTGCCAGAGTTTTCCGGATTAGAAACCCCCATTGTCGATGCCGCAGGGAAATGTGAAGTCGTCTGTTATACCGCCCAACATGCAGTTGCTTTCAAGGATTTATCTCTAGAGCGGATTCGCACGCTTCTTGAAGCATGGCGTGACCGAACCCGCGAACTCTCAAAGCTCGACTTCATCGAGCAGGTCTTCATCTTCGAAAATCGGGGCGAAGAGATCGGTGTAACTCTTTTTCATCCCCATGGTCAGATTTATGCCTATTCATTCATCACACCTCGTACTGAGAAGATGCTCCAGGTCGCATCAAATCACTATCAGAGACACGGGCGGCCTCTTCTGGCGGATGTGATTGCGCGCGAGATTAAGGATGAAGTTCGTATCGTTGCACGCAACGAGCACTGGATTGCCTATGTCCCGTGGGCGGCACGTTATCCATTCGAGATTCACCTTGCACCACTTCGACAAGTAGCCGACCTCACCGAACTCAGTACAGATCAGTGCGATGCATTTCCTGCCGTGGCCAAGGAAGTGATGCAGCGACTTGATGGTGTCTTCGGTATCGAGATGGCATACATCGCAGCATGGCATCAAGCACCAGTTCGACGAGGTCGTAAGGAATTGGGTTTACATTGGCAGATCACCAGCGTTCGACGTCAACCTGGCAAGCTCAAATACCTGGCTGGCTCTGAATCAGCTATGGGCGCTTTCATCATGGATATGAAACCGGAGCAGTCTGCAACACAGTTGCGAGAGGTCAAGCTCTAGTTTCGTGAAGAGAGTAACCGCTTCTGCTCCGGGACGAGTCAATCTCATCGGTGAACATATTGATTACAACGATGGCTGGGTCCTTCCCTTCGCTATTGGCGAGCGCACCAGAGTCACAATTACATTGCGTAGCGACTCGAAATTTCGATTCACATCAGCACAGAAGAAGAGTGCAATCGAGATTGATCTCTCTAATCTAGTTCCTTCGAAACGTCGCTCGGACTGGAGCGATTACATCGCTGGAATTATCTGGGCTCTTGAAGTGAATCACCGAGTGGATATCCATATCGATGGCCAGGTCCCACTTGGCGCTGGACTCTCCTCTTCCGCGGCGCTGGAATGTGCTGTTGCACTTGGGTTAGATCATCTCTTCTCACTAGGTAAATCGAAGGTTGATCTCGCACGCCTTGCTCAGCGCGCTGAGAATGAATATGTGGGGATGCCCTGCGGGATCATGGATCAATCAATCTCTTTGATGGCGGAATCTGGTCATGCCCTCTTGATTGACTGCGTGACATTGGAAACCCGGCAGATACCTCTCGACCTCAGAAGTGAAGGGCTTGAACTCCTAATCATCGATACCAATGCCCACCACGCACTAGTTGATGGTGGCTATCGAGAGCGACGCGAACGATGCCAGAGTGCGTTGCGCCAACTAGGGATGCGCTCAATGCGCGATCTTGATGAAGCCCAGCTTGAACTTTTTGGGAATTCCTTGGATGAGATCTCCTATCGTCGGGTTCGTCATGCAGTGACTGAAATTGCGAGGGTTCATCAATCCGTTGCGCTCTTGGAGAAGAAGGATTTTCCTGGCATCGGCAAAATTCTGAGTGCATCTCACCATTCATTGAAAGTGGATTACGAGGTCTCGTGTCCAGAGCTAGATCTTGCGGTCGAAGTCGCAGAGTCTTCTGGTGCCCTGGGTGCGAGGATGGTCGGTGGTGGTTTTGGCGGTAGCGCTATTGCTCTCACACCACAGGAGAAAATCCACGAGATCAAAGAGGAAATCTCTCAGGCCTACCGTGAAGCCAAGTTTGCTCCGCCTCGTTTCTTCACCGCGCAGCCAAGTGATGGCGCAAGAATCGAATCTTCTGAGTAAACGATTAACTGACTGGAGTTACCGAAACTACTTCGACTCCTTGAATGGCGCCGAGGACATTGAGAAGGTCCTTCGGATCGCTCCCTGGAATCGCTATGGTGATGTCATCGATTCCACGCCCAGATTCACTGCTCAAGACAACGAGTCCACGGATATCTCCACCGGCAAATCCAATTGCAGAGGCAACTGCACCGAGCGAGCCTGGTCTATCGGGCAACGCAACTCTTATTCGAAAGAGAGCCATAGGCGAATCATAGGCGTAGTGACTTGAACTGGCTCCCCGAATTGGACTCGAACCAATAACCTGCCGGTTAACAGCCGGCTGCTCTGCCAATTGAGCTATCGGGGACTGCTATAACGAGAACGCAAACTCTAGGCTAAATCTCTCCGACCGCCAAATCTCGAAGCGTTCTTCGCTCTCGCTCCAACTCCAGGAGTTCTTGAAAGGTAGCGTTGTATTGGGCTTCATCATCGAGCGGATTGATTCGCTGCAACTTCGACTTGATCTCCGCGATAGTTCTACCAAGAGCCAGCTCTCGAAGCCTTGCAAAGATGCTTGCAATATATTTTTCACTTACCGTCACATCACTTCTAATCGGCTCGCTCGATAACTCAGCTACAAATGAATGTAACTCTGGTGGATCCTCTGGCTTCAAAGACACGGCCTCGAAGTCTCTACCTTGATCGATGAAAGCTCGCAATCTCAGATAAGCCGGGTGAGTGAATGCATTTGGTTCTAACTTGCGCCAATCGAGACAGAAGGCAGGAAGTTGCAATCTTGCCTTCAGCACCTCACGCTCGAGGATAAGTGCTGGCTCAGTTGGGTCAGGACGCCAGCTAACACTTGGTTGCGCTGGAACTTCTTGATTAGTCGATTTACGGCGCGTACTGGAAAGGGAGTTGGAAATCGCATCATTGACTTGATCGACTTCAACACCGATCCATCTCGCAAGTGAGCGCGCATACTCTGGGCGAAGGGCCGTGTCTCGGATTCGAGCGAGCATTGGGGCACTTGCAGCAAGCGCGGCTACACGACCTTCTGGTCGATCGAGATTATGTTCCTTTAACGTTGATCGAATCGCGAACTCGAAGAGCGGAATTCTTCTGGCGATGAGATCTCGCACCGCGACATCACCATCAGCCTGTCGCAGTTCACAGGGATCCATACCTCGTGGTTCAACTGCAACGAATGTCTGCGATACGAATTTCTGGTCGCTATCAAAGGCCTTAAGCGCTGCCTTCTGGCCAGCGGCATCGCCATCAAAGGTGAAGATCACTTCGCCACGAAATGCATCATCATCCATCAAGAGTCTACGAAGAATCCTGATGTGATCATCACCGAATGCGGTTCCACAGGTGGCAACAGCTGTGCCGACTCCGGCAAGGTGCGCGGCCATAACATCGGTATAGCCTTCGACAATAACTGCCTGGCGTGACTTAGCGATCTCTTTTTTCGCCATATCAAGTCCGTAAAGCACCTGACTCTTCTTGTAGAGCGGAGTCTCGGGCGTATTGAGATATTTCGGACCTGAATCGACATCATCGCTCGCTAACTTTCGTGCGCCGAAACCAACGACCTCGCCAGAGATATCTCTAATCGGCCAGATCACTCGATGGCGGAATCGATCGATCGGCCCACGTTGACCATCTTTTGTAAGTCCTGCAAGTGATAGCTCACGATCGTTGAAGCCTTCTGCCACCAAGGTCTTTCTCAGAGCATCCCATTGATCTGGCGCATATCCCACACCAAATCTCGCAGCAGCGCCACGATCGAAACCGCGTGAAGTCAAAAACTCTCGAGCTGTGACGGCATCCTCGCCATCGAGACAACTTTGATAGAAGCGAGCTGCGGCCTGATTGACCAAAATTAATCTGGCTCGTTCTCCACTTGGAGCGCCGCCACCACCTGATTCGTAGGTAAGTGGATATCCCATTCGTTCAGCGAGTCGCTCTATAGTTTCAGTGAATGTGAGGTGTTCCATCTTCATCAGAAAGGTGATGACATCGCCACTTTCTTGACAGCCAAAGCAATGGTAGAAGCCACGACTTGGTGTTACATGGAATGAAGGACTCTTCTCGTCATGGAATGGGCAGAGACCTTTGCGTTGCCCACCACCGGCACTCTTGAGTTGAATGTACTCGCCAATCACATCCTCGATCCGGGTCCGCTCACGTACATGAGCAACATCTGTATCTCTAATCCGCCCGGCCATCCTCTAATCCTTCTCTATCGCCAGTGAAAGTCCAAAGGAGTGTGCGCGCTTAATCGCTCCAAGGTCTGTGAAAGACGCTACCTGGTCAATGATGACTCTGAGTCTTGCACTCTCATCCTTAGCGTTATCCCAATGCGAGAGGAAGGTGCTCTCAAGGCTTCGGGGAGCACTCTCCCGAAGATGAAGGACGAGCTCTTTGAGAAGCGTTCGCTGCTCTAAATAAGCCGCCTGTGCGCTCTCGGCATTGATAATGAAGTAACCCGAGATGGCCTTGAGGATGGCGACATCTACTCGAGCTGATCGAGGGATTTCGAGATTGGCGCTGTAGCGGGTTAATGGCGCTGACCCAAAGCTATCTCGCGTCGCTTTCTCTGCCGCTAAGGCAAACTCTCCAATGAGCTGAGAGGTGAATCGTTTCATCTGTGCCAGCGCGTAATGAGAGCCGTCATAACCCCTGGGCCATAGTTCAAGTTCGAGCAATCTCTTTGTGGCACTTTCGAATTCATGATTCTGAAGATCAGCAAGGTAATCATTTCGCACTGTCTCAGCAATCTCAGCGAGATGGGACTCGATTTTGATCGGGATTATCTTCCCGGTGACAACGCCATCCTCCAAGTCATGTACTGAATAAGCGACATCATCGGACCAATCCATGATCTGCGCTTCAAGGGAAGTTCGGCCACTTGATCTGCCACGATCTTGATTTCGCATCCACGAAAAAACCTCGCCATCGTCTTCGTAAACGCCAAACTTTGTAATCTCACCAGAACGATGCCAGGGATACTTGGTCGCAGCATCGAGTGAAGCGCGAGTGAGATTGAGTCCTAAGGATTTCCCATCTCTATCAACTGTTTTCCCTTCGAGGCGAGTGAGAATCCGAAAACTCTGTGCATTTCCTTCAAATCCACCACAACTCGTCGCTATCTCATTGAGCGCAACTTCGCCGTTATGTCCAAAAGGAGGATGACCTAGATCGTGAGCAAGACAGGCGGTATCCATCAAATCAGGATCTGCTCCGAGGGACTCCCCGATTTCTCTACCAACTTGTGCACACTCCAATGAGTGCGAGAGACGCGTTCGAGGAAAGTCATCAGCCCAAGGGACGGCGACTTGAGTCTTTGCAGCAAGTCTTCGTAGTGCGAAAGAGTGAATGACTCGCGCACGGTCACGAGCGAACTCACTTCGGCCACTTCTTTTGGCAGGTTCATCGTGAAATCTCTCAAGATCACTCTCTTGATAACCGGTGATCTTCATGGCGTGGATCTCATATCTCCAAGGCTCTCCGAAATCCACTTCTCTATCGTCTCTTCATCGATCATGATCCCGCGACGGCCAAGAGTGATATAGGTCAGATAAGCGCCAGCCTCTCTCAAGAGATAACGAAATGACGAATGGGAGATATCGGTGCTGCCGGCAAGTGTCGGAAGACAGCTCGCAACAACTCCCTGATCTCGTGCCATTGTTGTTGCACGGAGGCAGTGATAGGGATCGGTGACAATCAGGACCGACGCCAAACCACGTGACTTCATCGTTGCACTATAGGCGAGAGTGCTTGAATAGGTATCTCTACCTTGGTTAACCGCGATAATTCGAGATTTGGGAATACCCTCTTTTGCTAACCACCGCTTACCTGCTGACGCCTCAGTAGTTCTATCTCCGGGTGCGCCATCTCCAACGGTGATGATCGCCGGCGCCAAATTCTTTTGATAAGCAAGTGATGCCGTTTTCAATCTCTCCTTCAAGATAGGGCCAGGCTTTCCATCAAACTGAGCTGCGCCAAGGACAACGATTACTTCTCGTGCGTAATCGCTTGGCTGAAAGTCGGAAGCGGTCAGAGCAATCTCTTTCGCAAGACTCTGTCCAGTCCACCATGTTTTTCCAAATGCGTAAAGCGGAATTATGATGACGAGAAGTAGAAGAAAAGAGAGAATTCTCAAGATCCAGCGAAATCCAAACACTCTAACCGCCCGATCCGATCTCATCTGAACTCACGATTGCGAGCTCCATTGCATCTTCAAGCCATCCCACCGGAAGTGCAACTGATCGTTGATGTGAACGCCTTCCTCTCGGAGCATCCCCAATTTCTTCTGGGTAGGGCTGATCGATGAGTTGATCAAGCAATGTCCGAAGCTCTGCAAGCGATGCGACCATTCCAAACTGTGGCCTCAATCCGCCCTCTACGCGAAAACCCTTGAGGTACCAAGCCATATGTTTACGAAGATCCCGACAAGCGCGAGATTCATCGCCAAAATATCGGGTCAATAACTCGGCATGGCGCCAGATGACCGCACTCACTTCGTAAAGACTCGGCAATGGACGAGGGAGTGGACTCGATTCATTATGTACATCCACATCTCGTTCTGCTGCGAAAGCCCGCACTAGATCAGCGAAGAGCCAGGGCCGACCCAAACATCCACGGCCAACGACTATCCCATCGCAGCCGGTCTCACGCATCATGCGAACACCATCATCACCCGACCAGATATCGCCATTTCCAAGGACTGGGATAGCGAATGGCTTCATGTGATCTACCAACTCCTGGATCTTTCCCCACTGCGCATTCCCGTCATAGAACTGTGCGGCGGTACGCGCATGGAGCGCGACCCAAGTAACTCCTGCCTCAGCGGCAATCTCCGCTGCCCCAAGGAAAGTCTCATGTTCATCATCAATTCCGATTCGCATCTTCACAGTGACTGGGATCCCATAAGGTTTTGCATTCTCGACTGCCGCTGAAACTATCTCGCGAAACAATCGTTGCTTGAAGGGAAGTGCGGCTCCGCCGCCTTTTCGAGTGACCTTCGGTACCGGACAGCCAAAGTTAAGGTCGATGTGATCAGCAAGATCCTCTCTGGCAATCATCGAAACTGCTTTGCCTAGGGAGTCACCTTCCGTTGCATAAAGTTGGACTGAGCGGGGGCTCTCTCCTTCGCCCGGAACAATCATCCGAAGCGTCTCTTCGTTTCGTTCGATGAGAGCTCGAGCGGTCACCATCTCCGAGACAAAGAGTCCAGCGCCTTGCTCTCTGCAGAGCGTGCGGAAAGCGGCGTTAGTTATTCCTGCCATCGGAGCAAGGACAACTGGTGGATCAAGAAGAACTCCACCGTTTTCAAAGTGGCCATTCCCGATCGGCAGGAAGAGAGGTTTGATTAGCACCCTAGAAGTTTCGGGGCTAACCATGATTCCACCTGATCTATCGAGATGCGCTCTTGTCGCATCGAATCACGCTCTCGCACCGTCACTGCATGATCCTGCAATGAATCGAAATCGATGGTGATGCAAAATGGTGTACCGATCTCATCCTGTCTCCGGTATCGACGCCCGATTGCACCAGCATCATCAAACTCAACGCTCCAATTCTTGCGAAGGACTTCTGCTAAGTCTCGAGCCTTCGGAGAAAGGTCAGCATTGCGCGATAGCGGAAGCACTGCCACTTTGATCGGTGAGAGGCGAGGATCTAGACGCATCACTGCTCGTTTCTCCATCTCGCCCTTCGAGTTGGGTGCTTCATCTTCGGTGAAGGCATCCATCATGAAAGTCAGCGTGCAACGATCGACTCCTGCGGCAGGTTCAATGACAAATGGAGTCCAGCGCTCGCTCTTCTCTTGATCAAAAAATGAGAGGTCCTTCCCACTCTTCGCGCTATGTGCTTTGAGGTCAAAATCAGTTCTATTGGCTATTCCTTCGAGCTCGCCCCACTCTGTTCCCGCGAACTCGAATTTGTATTCAATATCGACGGTTCGCTTGGAGTAGTGAGAGAGCTTCTCCTTGGGATGTTCGAAGAGTCGAAGTCGCTCACTCCCTATCCCCAACTCCTTGTACCAAGCAAGTCGCGTATCAATCCAATACTGGTGCCACTCTTCATCGGTGCCTGGTACAACAAAGAACTCCATCTCCATCTGCTCGAATTCTCGGGTCCGGAAGATGAAGTTGCCTGGCGTTATCTCATTCCTGAAGGACTTACCGATCTGCCCGATGCCAAATGGCGGCTTCTTCCTGGCAGTAGTCATCACATTCTCGAAGTTGATGAAGATTCCTTGCGCAGTCTCGGGGCGCATATATGCAAGACCGCTCTCATCCTCTACCGGCCCAAGATAAGTCTTGAGTAGACCAGAGAATTGCCTCGGTGCTGTGAATTTCCCTTTTGTTCCGCAATGTGGGCAGTTCACTTCTTCAAGATTTGATGGCTTGCGTTGATGTTTTGCTTCGAATGCCTCTTCAAGATGATCTGCTCGAAAACGTTTATGACACGAGGTGCATTCGGTGAGGGGATCCGTGAATGTCTCCACATGACCGGAGGCTTCCCAAACTTCTCGCGCCAAAACAACGCATGAGTCAAGCCCGACTACATCTTCTCGACCCGTGACCATTGAGCGCCACCACTGTCGTTTGACATTGTTCTTGAGTTCTACGCCGAGTGGACCATAATCCCAAGATGCTCGAAGTCCACCGTATATCTCGGAAGAAGGAAAGACGAAGCCTCTTCGTTTAGCGAGTGAGACGATAGTTTCTAGACGATCGGCCATGATTGAACTCTCCATCCGGCTGGCTGTCGGAGGGCCGCCCGTTGGCCCAGGAATGCGTTCTCTGGTTGAGAAAGCAATGGCTGGATTTTACTTTGATTGATCGCAATACCTGCTATTGATTACGAATGGGGTGCGATATAGCCACCAGGTTCATCGATCGCCTCCGCCAATACGGGAACCGCATCCACTTTCACCTGATAGTTCGATAACGCTCGTCGATAACTCCCGACGTTTTCCCAACGTGTCACAAGGGCGATTAGCCCCGGCTCATCGGTATTGAGCCCAATCTCTCCACTGATGTAGCCAGGACAGGACTTGAGGGCGCTGTGGGCGGTTTCAAGTCTTGCGAGGAACTCACTCTCGCGAGCCGTATCGATTCGAAACCTTGCGATGGCGAACACCCCCAGAGGGTACGGTGGAAGAAATCCTTAATGGAAATGATTCTCATTATGTGTTAACCTGAGGACATGAATATGGCCCTTGGACTCGCAGCCCTAACTGCCGTTGCCACCGCTCTCGGTGGACTTCTTGCCCTCAAGTCGAAAGATCGACTCCATCTCGTACTCGGACTCTCCGCAGGACTCTTGCTCGGTCTCGTTGCTTTCGAGCTACTCCCTGAGGCCTTCTCTCACGACGCTGGCGAATTTCTAAATGTTCCCGTAACTGCGATCTCTCTCATCAGTGGCTTCATGGCATTGCACCTCTTCGAGAAATTCTCCGGTGGTCATGAACCTGCCGAATCTGAGTATGGCAGTGACCATCGCCACGCCGGCAATATCGCAGGCACATTAGGAGCTCTCGCGATGGCCGGGCATGTACTTATCGACGGCATTGCGCTCGGTGTCGCCTTCCAAGTCTCCAATGAGTTGGGGATCGTAGTGTTTGTCGCTGTCCTCGTTCATGCCTTTAGCGACGGACTCAATACCGTCTCGTTACTTGTAAAGAGTGGCAACTGGACTAAGCGTGCAATCCTCCTCCTCGCCGTCGATGCCGTTGCACGCGTCGGAGGCGCTGCCATCGGATCATCCATCGCGCTCAAAGACAACTACATCGCCATCTACTTGGCGCTCTTTGCCGGAGTCCTTGTGTATCTCGCTACTTCTCACATCTTGCCCGAAGCGCATTCACGTCACTCGTCACGATGGACGTTAGCGACAACGATGGCTGGTGTGCTGGTCATGTGGGCCTTGGTCAGCCAGATCCACAGCTCAGAGATTCATGCTCACGACCACGGTGACTCCTCAAGTCAATCTGAGAATCTTGACGAAGAGAATCACGCTCACGAAGAGGAAGAAGGTTCTCAAGAGTCACACAGTGACGAGGACGATCATGATCACTGACGTAGTTGGGAGCGAGTGACCTCGTCATGGAGAGCATCGCAAATCTTCGCCCCGAGAACTACTCGAACGCAATAGACTTTCGCGGCACGCCCACGCATGTCTGTGTGTGTGGATGTGAGGTCTTCAATCTCAAAGTGGTGTTTCAAGATGGCGAGATTGCAACCTACTTTCTAGATATGGAGTGTGCTCACTGTGGAAGTTTGGCCACAGCGCCTACCCCTCAACAATCCTAGAAACTCAGCGGATTGCCTCAGCGATGAGCTTGCTCTGAGCATCTGACTGCTGAGGAACTAACGGAATGAAGATCTGCCCGATCAACCATCTCAGCACAATCGCAGTTCCGGCAGAATCTGATGCGACAAGAGAAGCAAGTCCTTGATAGATCTTGCTCCAAAGTTCGCCATCATGCCTGGAGAGCAGATTTGCAATCATGGCCGGATCCTTGGAAACCGAAGTGGCAAGCGATCTGTGTCCACAGATCTCCCTCGAGACGATGGCCAGACGTACTGCGACTTCGCGCTCTCGAAGCGCAAGTTGGACGATCCGCTCAACTTCCAACTCCACAACGGCAAGAAAGACCTCGTTTTTGTCACGAAAGTGGTTGTAGAGCGAGGCTCTAGAAACTCGCGCTCGATCTGCGATTTCAATCATGTTGGTCTGACTCAAACCCTTTTCAGCAATCAAGGCGAGCGCAGTTGTCACGAGCGCGGTTCTTGTCTTGCGATGAAGAGAATGTTGGTATTGGTAAGTCTGGGCTGCGTTGCTCTCGTTGACCACGAAATAACCTTGGGTGAACTCTCTGGCTTTACGCTGCTGTGGAGTCGATGACCGTGAGGGTTGGGGATTCCGCTCTTTGGATGGATAGATGGACGGTGGCAATAACTGTTGAGAGTGAGAGTCCGAGCGCCTGAGAGATTGAGTTCAGGAGTTCGGAGGAAGCTTCCTTCTGTCCCCGCTCTACCTCAGAGAGATACCCGAGCGAGACCTTGGCAGCGGAGGCAACATCGCGGAGTGTGCGTGATTGTTCAATGCGCGCAACACGAAGGACTGCTCCAACATGGATTCGAAGTAACTCCATGGACACCAACCCCCTTATCTGTCTACTTCTGCGACCTGTTAGCTTTCTAAGCCTTTGCTGGCCGAACGCTCCCTAAGGATACGGGTAATAAGGGCAAGAGCGCCGATTACCGCGCCGTCTCGCACCTGCTCGCGTCCCAGGTCGCCTAGTTCTAACTTCTCAATCCGCGAGATGGGACCGACCACGGCGAGCCACACCCGCCCCGCCGGGACCCCGGCGAAGGAGCCCGGGCCAGCTATCCCCGTCGTTGAGATGGACCACGTTGTCCCAAGCCGCGACTTCGCCCCCTCGGCCATTGCGATGGCAACCTCGGAAGACACCACTCCGAATTTTGCGATGAGATCAGGCTCTATACCCAAAAGGTGAACTTTGGAAAGGTCAGAATAGGTAACCAGTGATCCCGCAAAAATCTTTGACGATCCAGCAACATCGGTGATTGCTGATGCGAGACCGCCTCCTGTCACTGACTCTGCCGTCGAAATCGTTTCACCACGCGAAGCGAGCAACTCCAATAGCTCACTTGCCAAACGAGCCGATGCGCTCATGATCGCTTTGATAGCGCTGCGGCGAAGTACTGATAGCCACTAGCAATGGTCAGAATCAACGCTACGCCGAGGAGTAGCGCTTTAGGGATATCAAAGAATGTCGGCAGCGGAAGTATGTAGAGACCGATAGAGATGTTTTGAGTCAGCGTCTTGGCCTTGCCGGATTTACTTGCTGGGATTACCCCACCCTTAAGAACGCTAAGTCGAAGTATGGTCACCGCTAGCTCGCGACCGAGTATCACAAGGGTCACCCAGATTGGCAGAAGTTCCAAGTAGTTGAGTGAGATCAGCGCTGTAGCAATGAGTGCTTTATCTGCAATCGGATCCCAGAGTTCACCGAAGTCGGTTATCTGATTGCTTGCCCTCGCCAAACGACCATCAAGAACATCAGTCATTGCTACTATGAAAAAGAGGATGAAGGAAAGGGTTCTAAGCTCAGCGTTCGAACCACTCTCTGCGATGAGAGCCCATGCGCAGAACGGTAAGGCAAGGATTCGAAAAATAGTGAGGATATTTGGAAGATTAAATATCACCCGACGAGATACTTCATCGCGATCATGAGATGCACTCATCAGATTTTCTCCGCAATCAGATCGACGCCATCAGTGGCGATGACACTTGCCTTAATGTATTGGCCAACTGTGATATCGCGAAGTTCATCCAAATTCCTAAGTGAGATACGAGTCGATCCATCAACCTCAGGTCCCTGATGTGCGGCGCGCCCCTCAACCAAATCTCCTTCAACCTCTTCGATGAGCACGACAATCTCTTCCCCGAATCGCTCTACTGCGCGTTGATTAACCGTTGCCTCTGCAATCCGGCTCGCCTCCTGGAATCTCTCGTCGATGAGATCTTCCGCTAACTTTCCAGGGAGATCGAGCGCTTCGGTTCCGTCCTCATCGCTATAAGGAAAGACTCCAATCGCATCAAGGCGCGATTGCGAGATGAATTCAATAAGTTCATTGAATTCCGCTTCACTTTCGCCAGGGAATCCCACGATGAAATTGGAACGAATCCCAGCTTCCGGCGATAAGGCACGGATTTGAGTCAAAAGATGAAGAAACTTCTCGCTATCGCCAAATCGACGCATACGTCGAAGCAACGTCCCGCTTGCATGCTGGAACGAAATATCGAAATACGGCACAACCTTCTCTGTCGAGATCACTGCCTGCAAGAGGGAGGGACGGATCTCTGCTGGCTGCAGATAAGAGAGACGAATTCGCTCCACTCCCTCTATTAGTGAAATCTCAGGAAGCAACTTTTCTAGCAGCTTCAGATCTCCAAGATCTTTTCCATAGGAGGTCGTATTTTCACTTACCAAGAACAACTCACTTACCCCTTGCTCCACCAACCACTTCGCCTCACTAAGAATTTCATCGGGGGTTCTCGATAAGAACGAGCCACGAAATGAAGGGATTGCACAGAAGGAACAGCGACGGTCACATCCCGATGCGATCTTCAACGGCGCATAAGGGCTTTGATCCAAGCGCTTACGCAGTAGACGCTCCCCTTGGCCGTTTCTTGAAATTCCTGCTGGCCCATTCTCTTGCTTGGAAGGGCTCCCCCCGCCGCGTCGTTCAATCGGCGCCAACGGCAGAAGAGTTCGTCGATCTTTCGGTTTATGCGGATCAATCTTTCCGCCAGCCAAGATGGTGGCGAGGCTCTCCGAGATGCTCTTGTATGAATCGAATCCGAGTATCCCGTCTGCTTCAGGGAGGGCCTTCGCAAGTTCATCGCCATAACGCTCGGCCATACAACCCACTGCGACGACGGCGCGATACTTCCCATCTGATTTGAGTTGGTGGGC
>Ga0194122_10002036_pt1 | contig 22990 bp, 15 predicted proteins | sample TA2MahCa10mmetaG_FD_155487 | JGI IMG/M metagenome (GOLD analysis project Ga0194122, IMG submission 155487) | Freshwater microbial communities from Lake Tanganyika, Tanzania - TA2015021 Mahale Deep Cast 10m | ecosystem: Environmental > Aquatic > Freshwater > Lake | place: Tanzania: Lake... | reverse complement strand
ATTCACGTTAGTGTACACTTGCTTTTCGATTTAAGCCGAATCGACACTTTTTTCTCGGGTTTTCGTGGGGACGGGGAATTATTGGCCGTTTGACGATGAGGTGAATTATCAAATGAAACTCCAAAAAAACTTATCAAATCTTATAACCTTGCTCCTCTATAAGCCTTTGTAATTTAAGAAAAATATATCGGACCAGCCTCTTAAAAAGCCCACTCAAAGGGAGCAGGTATAAAATGATGGAGCCTTATTTGCATCTCTCAATTATCAATGCCACCCATTTGGAAAATGTTACTTTTTAGTGCCCTTTGTCTTGGTTTGGGCCCTGTTCGAGCTCAGATTGAGGAAGAGGTTAACGAGGTTGAGTTGACTTCAGAGGTTCGGATTCTTCCTATTGAATCTGTGCGGGAAGAGGATTTGGAACCGATCGCTGCGAGTCAAAAGAAAGATAGCCCAGTCACAATTAAATCTTTAGAAAGTGTATCGGAAAAGAGTAGCGAATATAGTCCAGACGAAATTGAAGTTCTTAAAAAAATAGGGATTAGAAGATTGCCCAAAGGGGTGAGTATTTTTAGATATTCTCACCGGCTCATAAAAAAACAAGGGCTTTTAGCGAAAAACCCTACGCCTACCGCAGAATCTGTTCAATAAAGTCAATCTAGTTTAAAGCCCAAGCATGAGAGTCTGGTTTTTATGTTTTGCAATACTATGCTTTTGGCGCGTCAGTGTTTGGCATAAAAATAAGCAGAGGGTAGAAACGGTTTGCGCCCCTCAATATCAAAAGACAAAAAGTAGAAAAATGAGCTTAGGAAGCATTAGGCTTAAGGCTCATCGAATAGAGTCTTATAGTGATGAGCAAGAGCTTCAAGGAGAGAAGATCTATTTTAAGCAGCGATGGGAAAGCTTGAGTGCCAAAGTAGTGCTTTTAAATTCTGATTCCAATTCTATCCCAGTTGGGCAATCTGTAGAAATTTGGGGGGAATTTCGATGTAGTGAATTCTTTTACAATTTAGGCGAGAGAGATGACCGTCCTTTTGTAAGAAATCAAAGAACATTCAAATTCATTGAAGGAAGATATCGAGTTCGTCCCATTTTTCAAAGGCGCAAGGTCATAAGAGAAGTGAGTGGTTTAATTCGTCGAAGGTTGAAAAATATATTTTATAGTTTCCCGAGTCTATACGGAGTGGTTTGGGCGGTTTGGACGGGAGAAACCAAGGGGCTTGATCCAAGGCTTGAAAAACTCTATCGCGAAGGGGGGCTACTGCCGTTAGTTGCGTTGAGTGGTCAACATGTCAGTATTTTTATCTTTTTGATGAGGGCTATTTCAAGAACGTGCTTTTATTTCTTTTTCCCAATTAATTGTTTAAGAAATATGAATCGCTATTGGGAAATGATCTTACCGATTTTAGTGAGTTGTCTTTTAGCTGTGACGAGTTTGGGATCTCCATCCATTTTACGAACTTTGGCTATGGCTTTAACTTTAGTTGTTTTGCGATTAAGACTTTGCTTAACTTCAACCGCTCAAGTGTTAAGTGTTTCCTCAGCGTTCTTGTTACTTTTTGATCCGAGTCTTTTGACAGGTGTGAGTTTCATCTTGAGTGTCGGCGGAACTTATCTTTTGATAAGAGTCTTGGAAAATACGTCTAATGCTGGGTGCTTTAAAATGTATTTTCAAACCTCAATTACCATGTCGATTCTTTCTATTCCGCTTGTAGGGTTTTATTTTTCTAAGGTTTCCTTATTGGCTCCCCTTTGCCAAATAGCCGCGAACTGGCTTTGGACTTTAATTATTATTCCAATTGGATTCTTAGTCCCAATTCTCGCGGGCGTTCCTCTTTCGTGGAGATATAAGTTGTTTCTCTTTTTAGAAAAAGGGGTGAATAAAATAACCGAAGTTCAACTAGTAGGTTGGAAACAGGTTCATCTTTCGTATCTTTCCGCCCTTAGGCCGACTTGGTGGGAAGCGGCGCTTCTAACTGGCGTTTTAATTTTTTGTGTCGATGCCATTTTAAATCGCAAAATGAAGAATGGTTTGGTTTCCCATTTTTGATGCTATAGGGTTTGATTTTTCTCGCCAAAAAGTGTCAAATTAAATGGCTATTAGCATCAAACTCCAGAAAATGAGGTCACATGCCGGAAAAACAGTTTCAGTCTTCAAATCGAATCCGTGAAACATTAGGCAAGCTCTATGAGCATCAACCGCCCCATTTTCGGGAGTACATGCGGCGTTATCAGGAGGATCCCACGAGTCGGGTTTTTGCTCCTTTAGCCGAAGCCTATCGAAGATTAGGAAGGCTGGATGAAGCTATCGACATCTGCTTGGAGGGATTAAAACATCATCCTGATTTTCCCGGCGGGAGAGTGGCTTTAGCTCGATGTTTTTTGGATAAAAAGAAATATGCTAAGGCCAAAGACGAGCTGGAGAGGGTGATTGGGGTCTCGCCTGACAACATTTTAGCTCAGCGTTTGTTAGGGGACTGTCTGTTTAACTTAGATGAGAAAAGTCGGGCTTTGCATTGTTATAAAATCGCGTCCGTCCTGGCCCCTGACGACGTAGGTTTGCAGGATAAGGTCCATCGGCTCGAACAGCAGATGGCTCGCGGAGATTTTGATGAAAGGGTTTATCAGGGAAATGTTTCTGATGGGGTGGCCCCGACCTCTTCTTCTCAGCCAATCGCTATCCCTATTTCTAAGGAGTCTTCTGAATTGGTGGAAGAGGTTGTCTTTGTAGAACAATCTGTGAAGGACCCATCTCCGCATCAATCTTTTTATGAGCACTCAAATTTGGCAGAGATTGATCGAGCCCTTGGTAGTCTTGAGCCTATCTCGGATGATTCAGAAGAGTCTGATGAGATAAGACAAAATCAGATTGATGCTATTTTGGGATTTGAGGATGACTCAATTGAAGCTTATAAAACCGAAAATGTATCTCAAGTGTTCTCCGAAGATAAGTATCCATCTCCCGAAATTACGACGCAGACTTTGGGTGAACTCTATCTCTCTCAAGGTCAATACGAGAAGGCTTTAAAGATTTTTGAAAAGCTTCAAAAAAGTCGCCCCACTGCTGATTTGGCTCAAAAGATTCAGGAGTGTCGAGCCTTTCTGGGTGTGGATTTTGTCTCCATTCGTAGACAACAAAAGATCGATATGCTCAATTCAATTTTGAATAAAAACAGGAAAAAGGATTGAAATTTTTCCTCAAATGAGTCAGAACTACATGAAATTTTAAGAGGAAAAAATGATTTCGACAAATGAATTTAAAAAAGGTCTTTGTATTGAAATGGAGGGAGTTCCCTATCTGATAGTGGAATTTCAGCACGTTAAACCGGGTAAAGGTAATGCGTTTATTCGAACCCGGATTAAGAATTTGATCACCAATAACACGATTGATAAGACCTTCAAGTCTGGGGAGAAAGTTGGAGAGCCGGCTTTAGATAAAAAACGGATGCAGTATCTCTATGCGGATGGCGCGGGCTATCAGTTTATGGATCTCGATGCCTTTGAACAGTTGTCTTTGGATAAAGATACCGTGGCAGATAACAAGTACTACCTAATTGAGAATTTGGAGATCGAAGTCCTCTATTACAAAGGCAGGCCCATTGCAATAGAACTACCCAACTTTGTAGAATTGAAAGTCACTTATTGTGAGCCTGCTATCAAAGGTGACACTGTGAGCGGTGGGGGGAAACCCTGCACGGTTTCGACGGGTCTCAATGTCATTGTTCCTTATCATATAAAGCTCAACGATATTTTGAAAATCGATACTCGCTCGGGCGATTACGTCGAAAAGATTAATAAGTAATTTTTTTGTTAGGGAAGTTGTTGGTGTTTCTTTTGGGGAGAACGACATGGGATTACTACGTCCTAAAGTAGTTCTTGAAGAGGCTAGAGAGCTTGAGTCTCAGGGTAAAAACAAAGAAGCTTCTCGAAAATATGCTTCACTAATCTCGGCTCTGATCAAACGTGAGAAGGATGCTGAAGCTTTAATCCTGATCGATAAGGCTTTATCCCTTTCTCCTGATTCTACGCGTCTTTTGTTAACAAGGGCTTTGGCCCTTCTTAAAGTCAAACGTATTCCAGAAGCTGAAATTGAAATAGATAAATTCGCACTTGCTGCGCTACGTCAGGGTAGAGTTACTCAATACATCGATCTCATCGAGGTCAAGGCTCAAGAGAAACCGAATCTTCGAAAAAAGTTTTATGAAAAGATTTTGTCGATTGAACGAACCAGGCCAGATATTTTTCTGGGCCTGGCTCAAGTCCTCAGGCAAATGGGCAAAATTACCCAGGCTTATGAGATCATTTTTTCGGCTTTGAAAATCGATCGTCGTGGAGAGCAGGCCTTGAAGCTCTTGAAGGAAATGATTGCGGAACAGGAGAGTGAAAGCGCACAAGTTGCTTACGACAATTTAATTATCGAAAAGTGGTCTTTAGAAAAAGTTAGAGCTGAGTTAATAGGCAATTCTGAGATTCATTCTCCTAACTCCCTTGAAATCTCCGAGCATTCGATTGGGACTAACAACCGTTCTGTTTTAAGTCCCTTGAACGAAGAAAGTGTTGGTTCTCTAAAGTCTCTTATACAGGAGCTTGAAGAGCAGCTAGGAGAACGCCCCCCCGGAATTGAAACTTTATCGGGTCTGGTAACTGAATTTAAGGAAAAGGCTCTGCAGTTGGTTAAAGGAGACTCCAAGAGTGTTTTGGATCTGGCAATTGCCTTTAAGGAAATGGGATTAGCAGTTCAAGCCAAAGAGGCGATTTCTGGAATTGAGTCTTCTAATAATAAATATCTTGCTGCTCAGTGTCTGCTGGGCGAAATAGAATTTGAGCAAGAGTCTTATTTTTCAAGCTTGGATATATTTCAGAAAGTTTTAAGGTCGGAGAGTAATGACGATGAGTGTAAAAAAGATGCTTTGTATCATGTCGTTCGCATTTACATCGAATTACAAGACTTCAAAAAAGCAGCTGAATTCGCCGATAAGTTAAGTGAAATGGATTCAGCCTATCGCAACTTACCTAGTCTAAGAAACGAGATTTCAACAAGACTCGAAAGCTTGAGCAAATTCAAGTTGAGATAAGTCAAAAAGTCCATTTAAAACGTGTTAATAGGTTAGGACATGAATCGAAGCATCTTTAAAATATTTCTTCTTTTGTCGGGGATTTATTTTGTTTGCAGTTTGTTGTTTGCTTCGAGCTTTGTGCAGAACCGCATTTTGTCCGAAGCCAAAGCTATCATCGAGCCATTGGGAGTTTCTATTACGATAGAGAATATTGATGTTTCTCTATTAATGCCTAAAATCTACTTGAATAGAATTACACTAGAGACTAATTCGAAAGCCTTAGTTCAGCTCCCTAAACCACTTTCTATCGAGAGGGTTAAAGTCGAGATTAATCCGTTTTCGCTTTTTGTCGGTAAGATCACTCTAAGTGAAGTAGCTTTTTATCAGCCGAAAATTATTTTAGAAGATGCGGATGTTCTATATCAGAGAGTCGAAAAGGCCCTCAAACAAAAATCTAAGTGGAAGGTCAAAGGGGATAAATACAATCTCGAAGTGCAAAAGATAGGTGTGGTAGATGCTTTTGTGGGAGTTTCCCTTAAAGAGTCTGATGTACGGGTTGATTCAGGTAGGTTTACACTTTTTATTGAGCAGAGTGCTAAAGACCAATTTTCAATTACCTCAAACTTTTCTCATCTAACCCTGGAACACGGAACTTTTAAAAATACGATAAGAGCCGCCGACTTGGATATCGATGTGACTCAACAAAGTATCAGGGCTAACCGAATCAGTATTGAAAGTGATTGGTTAACGATGAACTTAAAGGGGTCAACAGCGGTCCCGTTTAGTTTAGATAAGGGGCCTAAAACCTTTAGAGCCTCCTATGAGATTAAAGTCTTATTTGAGCCCTTTAAGCAACTTAAGGAACTTAAGGCTCGATTGCCGACAAAATTGGACGGTACACTTATCTCATCAGGCAACATCGAAAAGAATGGGAAAAGTTACACAGGAGCCGGCAAGCTTACCCTCCAAAAAATGTTGTGGGATGGTTACCTATTGGATTCGGGCAGCTTATCCTTTGTTGCTGATGGTACAAAAGTCGTTATCGACGACTTAAACATCAAAGTGGGTAAAGGAAATATTAAATCCACAAAGCTTACTGCAGAATTTTCTGAAAACATGCCCTTTGAAGGAGAACTCAGTTTAAATAAAATCGATCTTAATTCCGGATTAAAAAATTTAAAAATCGAAGGGAATCCACTGTTTGTGGACGTAGACGGTCAGTTAAAAATTAAAGGATCTCTTAAAAATCAATTGATATTGGAAGGAGATATCAATTCAGAACTCTCAAATTTGATCGTGATTGCCCACGTTCGAGAACCCATATCTGCTTCCAATACAGTAATCTCCGTAAATAAGGCAAAAGCCAACGGGACTTTTAGAATAAATGGTTCAGAGGGACAGATTAGGGCACAGTCTCAGCTGTTGGATGGGATCTTAGTCGCTGAAGGGAAGTGGGGCGCGCAGACCCCCTTTAAAATGATAGTTGAGGGAAAATCGGTCTCGCTGACGAGATTAGGGAAAATACAAGACTTACCTTTCGGTGGAATTGCTGATCTTAAAGCTGTGATTGAATTGGATTCACAGCGAGAGCCTGTGATATCGGGAAGTTTTGATTTAATAAATGGAGAAATTTCAGACGTAGTGTTAGGCGGTGTAAAGGGGAGAGTAGTGTATCAAAATGATCTACTGTCCTTTGAGTCTTTAGAATTACCGTCTTTAGATATGATTCGAAGCCATGGATTCGTCGATTTTAAACCCAAGGAGACTCGATATAAATTTAATATTTCCACAAAGCGTGCTTCAGTTGATCAGGTTTTTGAGTTTTTTAAGAAAAACAAACTTGGGTTTTCTCCCCCTAAAGGGGGGGAAATTTCAGCGGACGTTACTCTTGAGGGGGGCCATGATAATAAAGGGATCCAGGTAACAGCGCGAGGCTCGGCTCGAAGCATAAGATGGTTCAATGAAAGATGGTTGGGGGGGAATTTTTCGCTGGTTTATCGAGACGATTTTGTCGAGATAACGAGAGCTACTTTAACAAAACCGAAAGGAGCTGTGGGCTTTTACGGCTTTTTTAAAGGAAAGTCTTCAAAATTGCAGATTCAAAGTTACGGATTGAAGCTCGAGGATATGGATCAGTTTCAAGGATCCCCTGTCTCAGGAGAGATTGTTGGAAGAATAAATCTTGAAGGCGAACTCGAGCACCCGACAGGTCGTGGTGAAATACGGTTAATAAAATCCTATTTTAGAGGACAGAGCTTGGGTGATTCTAATATTTCTCTTATTGAGACTCCAGAAAAGAGTGAATTCGTTGGATCGTTATTTGGGAATTCTCTACAAGGTAGATGGATTAATTCGCCTCGCAAAGAGCGGGTATTTTCAGATCTGTTTTTGACACTGCGAAATTGCAATGTCACACCTGTTTTGTCTTTGTGGATGGCAAAAGATTTACCCGCTTTTGGTGCGATTCGGGCAACAGGAGATGTCCAGTTATCCGGAGATTTTAGAAACTGGGGAACTATTAACGGTTCGGGAACATTATCGGAAGTACAACTGGATTTGAAAACAGCGCCGGTTACAAATCAGAAGCCTATTTCCTTTATCATAGAGAACGGCTCCGTAAAACTAGCCCCATTTGAATTGGCCGGTCAGGATAGTGTTATTTCCGGAAATATTGATTTTAGTCCGCAGGGTAAAATCACCGGCGGAGTTGATGCTAAAGTTGATCTGCTTTACCTCCAACCCTTTATTCCGGGTCTCGAGTATGGGACAGGGCGAGTCTCGACCGGTTTAAGATTCTCAGGCCAGATGCCTAACTTTGATCTTTTAGGTAATGTCATGATTCAAGATGGAAATTTTAGAATTCAGAATTTGGCCGAAGATTTTAAAAGTGTAAAAGCGCAGATGTCGCTCACCCAAGACGCAATCACAATAGATAAATTTGAAGCGGTCCATGGTGGGGGAGGATTACAAGTTAGGGGACGTGTAGATATTGATCGTTTTAGGAAGTTTGCCCCTTCTCTCAAATTGGCTGCTAAGGGAATTGGTTTTAAACAGCAGAATTTTCTGCTTCTTAAGATCAGTGGGGATTTCGAGCTTCAGGGAGAACACATGCCCTATACACTTTCCGGCAATTGTCGAATTGATGAAGGAAAACTTATGGAGCTTAGTCTTGCCTCCTCCTCATTTCGAGAGGAAAGCCCTACATTGAAATTTCAACTTTTATGTAAGGCTGAGGAAAAGCTGTATGTGGATACGGATATTATGCAAGCTGAATGGAAAGGGGATTTTCGGCTTTTTGGTGACAATATTAAACCTAAGTTGATTGGAAGTGCGGATAGCTCAAAGGGGATCGTGTTTTTTAAAGAGACAAAATTTAATTTGATTAACGGTAATGTTAAATTTGAAGAATCGGATACGATTAATCCGCGTTTTAATGTTTTGGCCAAAAGTTTTGTCAAAGAACAACGAGCGCAAGTTCCCATTGAATATGAAGTTACTTTGAGTGCCTATGGGACGGGGCAGGATTACAAAATCAGACTCAGTTCAGTGCCTGCATTGGCTGAACCTGATTTAATTGCTCTTCTAGTATTGGGTGTTACAACCCGAGGGCAGGATGATAACTATCTGGATTTTGGTAGTACTTTGGTTGGGAAAAGTCCACTTCAGTCTAAGCTTCAGAATGAGTTTGGAGTAGATATTAAAGTTAATATGCAGAGAAGTGGAAATGGTCCAACGGGGGATGGGTCCCAGGGTAGTACAATTCCTGCTGGAACAGGAGGCTCTTCTTTGCTAGGAACTTCGGTTCCGGCAGTTAAGATACAAAAAGACATTACCAACAGGACAAAAGTATCTTATTCTAGTACTTTAGACCAGAACGCTCTTAAGGAATTTAAAGTAGAACAATTACTGGATGAAAATTTTACCGTCAATGCCAGCGCAATCGATAAATTCACGGGTTCTACGCAAAATGATTCGATCAAATCTTATGGGTTTGATGTGCGCTATCGCTTCCAATTTGAATGAATACTTAAAAACCTGGTTTCTATGGTCCATTTTCCTAGGGGTTTTTTGTTTCGGAACTTTTGGACAGTCAAATGGTGGGGCTTTGAGAGTAGCTTCCATTGAAACTCCTGGCTTGGTAGATTCTGAAAGGAAAATGATTCTTGAGGCCTTGCAATTGGCAGAGGGGGAGGATTTTGATTCGGTGGCCACAGACGAGGCTATCCGAACCCTGGTGAGTTCTGGAATAGTTCAATCACTAGTTATTCGACTACGTAATTCACCTCAGGGGGCTGAGTTGGTTGTGGATGTCGGTTTTAAAAAAAGAATAGGGAAGTTGGATACCTCAGGGATTAAACCCTATATTTTGAGCGAGGTTAAAACTTCATTGGAGGGGATTAAATCGGGAAACGTCTTAGAACCTAGGGCCCTGGCTGAAGTGAAGCAGGCAATTATGGCTGCATATGAATCCAGAGGATATTTTTTTGTTGAGGTCGAAGTTCAGGTTCAGAAAATTGTAGCAAGTGATAAAGTAGATCTTAAAATAACAGTGATTGAAGGTATTGCGACGAAGGTCAGTCGAGTGAAAGTGAGTAATGTTGACAAAGAAAGTTCAGCTGAGTTTCGTCGAGTCATAAAACTGAAAATAGGAACCCCCTTTACCCGAGCTGCACTCGAAGATTCGATTAACAGCTTAAGGGAGTATTTTAGGGGAAATCAGTATCCGGAAGGACGCGTTGAAGAAACAAATTTAAACTTTAGCGAGGATAAGACCAGAGTTGAGATTGATTTCGTCCTAAGGACGGGACTGAAATATCAGTTCATGTTCAGCGGGAATAATGTTTTCGGCGATGAAGTTATTAGAAGTTGGATTACGGCAGATGTTTTGGCTACGTCAGATCCTATCAGGGCTATCGAAAGAGTTATCGAAACTAAGTATAAAGAAATTGGATATCATTTCTGCAAAGTTCAAACCGTTTATCCTAAAATTCGAGACGCAAAAATTAAGCGCTATCATTTTAACATTGATGAAGGTGAAAAAGTTATTGTTGATTCCGTTACGGTCAGCGGAGCATCCGAGTATGGGGTCAATAAATTTAAGGATCTTTTTTACCAAAGTGCCGAAGGGGTTCTTGCGAGAGGTGTTTTTTGGGAGTCCGGGCTTGAACCTACCTGCCGTAAAATGATTCAAGAGCTAGAAAATCAGGGGTATTTAAGAGTCTCTCTCCCTGTTCCACGGGTGAGCTATTCCGATGATAAAAAAGGGGCTGAACTGTTCTTTAATGTTGAATTAGGAAATCAGATTAAAGTTAGTCGTATTGATATATTAGGGGTTACTGAAGAAAGACGAAAAATATTAGAAAATATGCTCCTGTTTAAGGTCGGGCAGCCCGTGAGTCGTTTGCATATCGGCCAGAGCAAGATTGAAATTGAAAAGTATTATTTGAGAGAAGGTTATGTCGATGTGAAAATAGGTGGGGGAGAAGATGTCATTTTTGCTGAAGATCCTTCCAAAGCCATCGTTAAGTTATCGGTAGAAGAAGGAAAACAATACTTTGTGGGAAGCATTAGTGTTGAGGGTAATCGTCATACTAAAGGTAAAGTTATCGAGAGGGAGTTGAGAGTTAAGAGTGGTGAGAAATTCAATGTCGAAAAGATAAGACAATCGGAAGATGAATTGTTGCTTACCGGACTTTTTTCAAAGGCGGAAATGATTGGGACTGTCGACGAAAAAGAGCCTTCAAAGAAAAATGTCAAAGTAGCAGTGCTCGAAACGATGGCTGGTAGCGGAGAACTTGGAATGGGTGCTGTCTACGAAGATCCTCGTTTTAGAGTAAGGAGCTTCGTTGGTCTTGCCTACAATAATGTATTTGGTGTAAATCAGACTGCCTCGGTTAGAACAGAACTCGGATTGCCTTTAAGTCAAAAATTTGAACGACTTCCCTTTGTCGAATACTCGGCCATACTTAGTTACCGAGCTCCTTATCTTTTTGATATTCCAGCTGTGTTTTTTAGTCAGGCAAGTTTAGATAATTATGAAGTAGGTACGAGTTCTGGTGGTAAACTATCCAATTTGCAAACTAGGGCTCGGATTGAGGAGCGTATTGAAAAGAAACTGTCCAATACGGTTAGTTTTATTTATCGGTTTCATCGCTTTGAAAGAGCTACAACTAAAACGCTTGTTCTTTTTGATTCTAATGACCCGAATAATCCGACCAATCCAAATGGGAATAATTTCCAGCCAGGCTTTCCTTCTGCCACTGAAGTGGTGGATATAGGATCTACTGGGCCTGGCTTGCAAATGGATCTTAGGGATGATCCCTTCAATCCCTCTTCAGGGAGCTTCCATACATTAGACGGTGAAATTGCGCACCCCAGTCTTTTGGCGAGTAATCAAGTGAGATTCTACATGTTGACGGCCAGAAATTCCTTTTTTTTGCCATTGTTTAATCCCCTCGGCTTGGCTCTTTTTGCCGGTGCCGGGTATGCAGATTCTCTAGATCACCAGTACCAAATTCCAAAAGCACGATTACTTACCGACCTCTCGTTGGGAGGGCAAGGCTCTGTCAGGGGATTTTCTCCTAGAATATTTAACCCACAAGCCGAATCGGTGACTGCTGGGTTTTATAATTTAAGAGCCGAGCTTCGCAGTTCGATCATAGGAGATTTGAGTGCCGCTGTATTCATGGATTCAGGACAGATCTTTTCAAAAACGGCTGGCAAATCTTGGGTTACGGGGTTGAGACATGACGGAGTTGGTGTGGGGCTTCGGTATAAAACCCCAGTGGGCCCAGCTGTTATAGATGTCTCTCAGGGATTGGGTCCCGACAAAGAAACGATGAAGTTCAATTTTACTATTGGCGTGTTTTAATTAAATTCTATTGTGATTGGTTACAGGATTTAATTATGATTGTTTAGTTGTTGGTTGTTTGTGAATCTTTTTTGACTCTTGCGATCTAGTGACTTTAATTTTGATCTTTTTACCTGGAACAATTTGGGATTTTTTTAGGCCATTCCATCGAAAAATGTTTTGTACCGTAACATTATATTGCTCTGAAATTGACCACAAGGATTCCCCTCGTGTGACAGTGTGAGTTAAAAAATCTCCGGTGGAAGTGACTGCGGATGAAGGGGTCCTTGAAGTCGGTGGTTGGGAAGTCGACTTTTGGGCAGATTGGAATGCAGCCCCTTTTGGAAGTAATAAGTTGGTACCAGGAGAGAGAGAGTCCTTAGTTGAAAGATTATTTAAGTTCGCTAGTGTTTTTACGTTAATTCGATATTTTTGTGCTATCGATTTTAAGTTGTCGCCACGTTTGACTGTAATTTGAGTTGGGATATCGTCAGCCTCGAGGTCCGTTTTATTAGAGGCTAAAGTTCTTTCTAATAAGAGCTTTGTTCCTGGTGGAATTCTTAGCTCATAGGGACCGCCATGGGGCGGCGTGATAGATCTTGCAAAGGCAGGATTTAGGTCGAGGATGTCATCCTCCGGAACGTGGAGCAATTTAGCAACCGATTTTAATTTTAAGGGAGCAGAAACCGATATGGAGTCGAATTGAAGAGGTTCTTGGTACTCAACATCTGAAAATCCATATTTCTCAGGATTTTTAGCGATGATAGCTGCTGCTATTAGTTTTGGTACGTAGTCTTTAGTTTCTCGTCGAAGCATTCGAGTTTCGCAAATTCTCCAATAATTATTGGTCTTGCTTTCCTCAATCGCGCGTAAAACTTTATATTCGCCGGCGTTGTAAGCACTTGCAGCAAGATACCAACTCTCAAACATCAGATAGAGGTCTTTTAAATAATTTGCAGCGGCTTCGGTGCTTCGAATAGGATCTTTTCTTTCGTCCACCCACGCATCAACTCTGAGTCCATAGCGTTTTCCGGTTGCTTTCATGAACTGCCAAGGACCGACCGCTTTGGCGCGGGATTTCGCTCGCAAGTTAAATCCGCTCTCGATGAGAGCCAAATAAACTAAATCCTCTGGGAGACCGGATTTTTTAAAGGTCTGTTTCATCACCGGTATGTAGCGGCTTGAACGGGATAAGTACCTCTCCATATGCCCCCGACCTATTCCGGTAAAATAGTCGATCCAACCTTCTACCCTCGAGTTGATGGTAATAGGAAAGTCATATCGGCTGTTATCGTATAGGTTTTGAGTGTTAGGCTCTTCCAGCCTAATGACGTCATCAATCGTTAAATGTTCTATGTCTGTGGCTGTTGGAGTCGAAGTTTCTTTTTGAAAAGGAATGAAACTTTGATCTGGTTCAGCACTGGTTGCTTCTTTTTGAGTCCTTGAATTAGTATCACGGGAAACGTTTTGGGGGGCCGAAGCACAAGAAACTAGAATGGAAGCGATAACAAACCATCTGAGTGATAAATAGATTGATCTAAAGCGCATTAACCTCTCCTAACGTTGAAATATAAACGTTTTTTACGCTAACATAGTACACCCATCTCTTACAATCAGTCGAATTCAAGAAGTAAAAAATAGTTGCTCTTAAAAAAATAGGAATTAATGAACCGGGTCGCTTTTTTTGTGTTGGTATTTGTCCATGAGAGAAATCATGATCTCTCTAACGTAACTCGCTGCAGCGCTTCGAAGTTGTCCTAGGTTTAATTGGTAAACATTAATATTCTTGTACTTAAGAATCTCTTTGAGTTCGTGTTTGATATCTTTGGTCGGTAAACCCGTGAGTTTTACGACTTGATTTAAAAGGGCTTCTCCAGTGATTGCTTTTTTTGTTTGAGAGCGTTTTCGTTTGGTTTTAGTTTTTGATTTCACTGTTTTTAGCCCTATTAAAATTAAAGAATTCTAACACATTAAGGCACTAACAAAGCAATAAAAAAGTTAATACCTTAAGCGGCCCCGTCTTTTAAAAGCCCACTTAACGAGAGCAGGTATCAAAAGTTATACCGATTGATTACTCAAGTTTTCAAAGGATGTGTATTGGCCGAGCCATGCAACTTTCACAGTTCCTTGAGGGCCATTACGGTGTTTGCGAATAATAAATTCGGCCATGCTGATTCCACCCGGTTGTAAGTTTTCAATGTCTTCCCGGTGAATGAATAAGATGATGTCAGCATCTTGTTCAATGGCGCCCGATTCTCTTAAATCAGCCATCATGGGACGTTTGTCGGGTCGCGTCTCAATTTGTCGATTCAACTGAGATAGTGCTACAACTGGGACATTAAGCTCTTTGGCTAGGGCTTTTAAAGAACGAGAAATATCGGCAATAACCTTCTCACGATTGTCGTTTTTATTTGTGGCCCCCATGATCTGAAGGTAATCGACGATTATTAGCCCTAGCTCACCCAACTCGCTTTTTAATTTCCGAGCTTTACTTCGCATTTCTAGAACTGTGAGGGCGGGGGTATCGTCGATGTAGATAGGGGATTCAGAGAGGCGACCGGCCCCTCTGGTTAGTCTATCCCAATCTTGTTCAGTTAGTTTTCCGGTTCGAAGCCGAGTCGAATCGACCTTGCCTTCAGCGGCAAGTAAACGAGAGACTATCTGTTCTTTCGCCATTTCTAAGGAAAAAAATACAACAGGAGCTTTTACATGGGTGGCAGCGTGACGAGCGACTCCTAGAGAGAAACTTGTTTTTCCCATGCCAGGACGGCAGGCCACAATAATCAAGTCAGACTTTTGAAAGCCTTGTGTGATTTTATCAAGATCGATATAGCCCGAGGCCACGCCCGTCATTTGCCCCTGATTTTCAAATCTCTTTTCTAGTTCTCTAAAGGCATCTTTTACCACATCTCTAACCGGAACTAAGCTACGAGTCTGCTTAGAGCTTGAAAGAGAAAAAATTCTCTTTTCTGCATAATCTAAGAGCTCGTCTGTCGTTTCGCTTGCGTCTAGTCCTCGACTTGCAATTTCATTACAGACGGAAACTAGATTTCTTTTAGTGGCTTGATCTCGGATAAGTTTGGCGTGGTATTCCGCGTTAAGCGCTGTAGGAACCCGTTCCAAGATTTCTGCGACATAGGCTGCTCCTCCCACTTCTTCGTACAGACCTAAGGTTTTTAGTTTCGAGCTTAAGGTAAGAACATCAATAGGCTGACTTTGGGTAATTAGTTCAATCATGCCACCAAAAATTTTTCCATTGGCCGGCCTATAAAAATCCTCAGGTGAGAGAAAATCGATCACCTTATGAAAAACTTGGTTGTCTATAAGAATGCTTCCTAAAACCGACTGTTCGGCCTCTATATTTTGAGGGGGGAGTTTCGAGTTTACTGATGTCATGGCCATACTATATTTCAAAAAACTTCTGCTTCGGCAATGTACTTTCGTTGTTTTAAGAATTTAATAATGGCGGCGGCGCGTTAAGAGCGGCTTGCGTTGCCTCCTCAGGCTCCATTCCAGTTAGCCTTGAAACAGCCGATTGGTATCGAGATAAATGGGTTGAAGCTGTATTGAAAACAGTCTGTGCTTTCCCCAGAGCCGAACCGATTTCAGTGAATCGACCTTCAAAATTTCTAAAATGTTGTTGAGATTTTTTGATTTCTAAAATGGTTTGTTCGACGCCTTGGGCCATCTCATAATAACTTCGCGCAAGAGACAGAGAATGGAGGGTGATGGCTAAAGTATTAGGAGAAACGGCAAAGATTTTGAGTTTCGCAAGGTCTTCGCAGAGTTTGATGTTTTTTAATATCTCAAAGTACAGAGTCTCACTCGGAACGAATAAGAGAGCAATGTCGGTAGTGCCATGTTCTGGGTGGATATATTTGTCTCGGATAGTTTTAGCAAGCCCTTTCATGACATCAGAGAGCTCTTTTCTTGCTGACTCCAATTCAAGTGGGTCGTTGGTTTGAAATAAAGGCAAGACCGCCTCTCTGGGAAATTTACTATCAATGGGGAGCACTTTATTTGGGTATTTGATGACGGCATCTACCCGCTCTGTGGAGCCCGGCACGATTTTGTATTGTAATTCGTAAGCGTCTTGAGGCAAAAGATCATTAAGGAGTTGTTCTAAAATAGCTTCTCCAAAGTTACCTCTTAGATGAGGAAGTTTTAAAAGATTATTTAAGTCATTAATCGATTGCCCAACGGTATTAAGATTCAAAAGTTGAAGTTCTGCCTGTTTTAAATGTGTTTGTATTTTTTCGAAATGTATAAAACCCTCTTTTAAGTTTTGTTCAAGCTTCGACCCGACATTTTGAGTAAGTGAATTTAATCTTTGATCCAATCGTTGATCGATCTGAGAAACTTTTTGTTCCAAAACGACTGTGGTATTTGCTAGTCCTGATTGAACCTCTTTGCGGCTGTTTTGAAGCCCTTCCTGGAGCTCAATTCTGAGTGAGGCGTTTCTTTGCTCGTAGGTGTTTTCAAATTCCTTTTGAGCATGCAGAAGACTTCGGTTGGTACCTTCAACCGTTTCCTGTAAAAGCTTAAAGCCTTGGCTGAGTTGAGCTTGATTAGAGCGCTGCAAAATAAAGCCCAAACAGACAAAGACGACAAACGATCCTAAAATAAGAGATAACCCAATCATAGGTCGGGAATATAACAGTCCCAAACCTTGTTAGCCACGCAAAAGAACTAAGAAGTCTGACGCTTCATATAATTTAATATCGATTGAGATTTACGGATCATGTATTCATTCTCTAATTTCATTCTTGGTAACACAAGTTGCGCAAAATCAAGAGTAAGATCTCGGCGAAACTTATCTCCCGCGGGCAATCGATCACTTAAACATTTTAAAGCGTAATAATCACAAGTGATTCGTGCAAATCGCTCAGCTACTAAAAAGGGATAAGTAAGATCGGTTTTGGTTGAAAGTAGATTTACAGAGTATTCTTTTAAGAATTGCTGAATATTAGAGTTTTTAAGAGAGTCGATATCGCTTTTAAATTTATCTTTAATGATGCTCATTAAAATCGATTTTATAGCCAAGTTCAGTTCGTTTCTTGCTTTAAGCAAGTTGGATTTGATGGGATCGAGAGCAACTTTGGATTCGGCCCATGCGCCTGCTAAAGAACCCAAAAATCCTGGGGCTTGGAGCGCCACATCTTTTAAAGTATCTTTAAGAACCATTAAAGATTGTATCTGCGAGGTTCCCTCGTAAATGGGATAAATAATTGTTTCCCTGAGCAGTCGCTCAACAGGATAATCCTTACAGACGCCATAACCGCCAAAAATTTGTAAGGCATTACGTGAAATCGTAATGGCTTTCTCGCAGCAATAGTATTTACAAAGCGGAGTCAGCCTGCGATAGCGTTTCCTCCATTTTAAAAAGAGTGTGTTGTCCCCTTTTTTCTGTGCGATTCTCATCCAGTCGAATGACATGGAAGCCTCATTGACAAGGGCTCTCATGGCTGTAATTTCAAGCTCCATTTCGTACAGCATATCCGCGATCATCGGGTGTTGACGGACCGGTTTACCCATGGTCACTCTTTGGCTTGCGTAATTTTTTGCCTCTTCAAGAGATGCCGAAGCGATTCCTGTCGCTAGAGCTGCCATCGCGAGCCTGGCATCGTTCATAAGGTCCAGCATGACTTTGAAGCCTTGTCCCTCAGGTCCCAAAAGCTCTCCTAAGGAATTTTCAAAAACGATTTCGCAAGTGGGGGAAGCGTGAAGACAGATTTTGTCTTCGATCTTTGTGACTCGGTAGTTGTCTTTACCATCGATTTTTCTGGGAACGATGAGGACAGAAAGTCCCTCGAGACCCTTACTTTCAGGAGCGGTTCGTACCAATGCAAAAGTCACGTCTCCACTTCCGCCGGTAATAAAAATCTTACTTCCATTGATGATGTACTGGTCTCCTTCTCTGCGGGCAAACGTTCGTAATTGCCCCAAATCGGAACCCGCATTAGGTTCTGTTAAGGCCATCGAGGATTTCCATTCAAGAGAAATCAGTTTAGGAATTATCCTCTGTTTTTGTTCCTCCGTTCCCCAAGTTTCGACAAAAGGGATCATGGAATAGCAGGCGACGGTGAGAGCTGTATTGGGGCAAGCATGAGCCAAAATTTCTAAAGCCATGGCTTGAACGGCTTGAGGAAGATTAAACCCTTGATGTGCACGACTGGCAACACCGCTAAAAACCCCAAGTTCTTTTAATTTTGAAATGTTATCTTCAAGCTCTTTGGGTAAAAAAACTTCTCCGTTTTTAAATTCAGCTCCGGTAATGTCAACTTTATGAGCTTGCGGACGAATGACTGCAGCGGCTAATTTGCCTAGTTCCTCAAGAACACCGTGGTAAAAGTCCATTGCTTCAGTGGGTGATTTAAAAAAGTTTTTTTCTCCCAACGTCTCTTCTATTGGAGCTGATAGTTGGGCTAATTCACAATATTTTTTAAGTTGTTCAACTCTTTCTGGAAAATCGGTGAAAAGATTTTGGGCCATGGTCGGTTCTCCTTTTAACCCTAAAGATTGACTTATTTTACCTCCCTCGTGGGTAAGATTCAACTTTCGAATGGAAGGGGATTTGATTTTTTTGGAGATATGTTCACCGATTCGATCGATAGGAAGAGGTCACTGAACTTATTTTTAATTAGAGGACGTATTTGAATTCGATTGGGAGAGTGGAGAAAGTGTTCTGTGGTTGACACCCAACGGCTTGAAAGAGTTTCTAAAGGAAGCTGCTTGCCTAAGATTTGGACCTCTTTGTCACCGACTTTGGGGGTAGTTACCGTATAGGCTGCCACAGGTGGAGATTGATAAAAAGTAGAAAGAGCTGGACCCTCTATTGTAAAAATTAAGGGCTCATGTTTTATACCTAAGTCTTCTTTAAAGAAGCTGCGGAAAGTGAGATTCCAAAGCGTGTTGGCCGTTTGTCCTCTAATCGCTTGAGTTAAGAGCGGTAATCTAAGATGAGAGATCGATTGCCCATCAATGACAATGGTTCGATTTCTTGAGAGGCGTGGTTCAGCTAAAGGCGGAGTGGTTAAACCAGAAAGATCGATATGTTGGGATCGGCTTACTAAAATAGAACCTTCAGCCGGAGAGCCCAATATAGTTCCCGATGAAAGAGAACGAACTAATCCTGCTGCTCCGATGAGGAGGGAACTAATTTCAATATTACGTGATGATGTAATTTGAAAAGCGACTGAGCCTGAGTCTTCGACTAAGGATCGATTTCCTTCAAATCGAATGTTTTGTACAAGCGGAGCGTTCAATAACGTGATTCGAGCATCGGGTTCTCGGCGTGTTGCACCCAATGCAATGGCTCCATATAGTGAAGACTGATTCTGAAGAAGATTAGCATCGATCGAATTTCGCTTTAGTAAATTATTTTTAATTAGGAGATTAAAGGCCCCAGGCCCCTGAAGCGCGTTTGCCAATTCAGCCCCGAGTTGAAGCCCCGGTCCGCTGGTTTCAATAATTTTATTTTCTGAAATAATTCCGTTGCTTCCCTGAACTGAAAGCCCTCTACCCTGAATATTTGAAATTGTATTGCCGTGAATAATAAAAAGAGCCGATTCCTGAGAAACGCTTGCGACATAGCCTGATTCTTTAGGTTGGAATTCAGGATGTAGACCAAAGCAAGCTTCGCTGCAAAAAGAGTAGCCTTTACAGTATTTAGGTAGTTTGGGATCGGCGAAAGAGAAATGGCTCACGCTCCGGATTTTAATTTCCCCTTGAAATTCCATCTTATTAGTAAAAAAACCAAGGGTTTCACCCGGGGTATAAGGACGCCAGTAAGACCCCAACCCAACGCAGTTAGAAAAACCAGATTCGAGGTTCTTTTTTGGAGGCTGAAAGGGCGGTGTAGTGATACTTGCGAATTGTCCATGAAGGTTGATTCCGTCCCCTCCTAATTGGTCAAAAGTATTGTCGCGAATGATGATGTTTTGAGAACCGTTCACATGAATTGCCCCTTCCCTAGCAGCAGGGAAGGTTTCATTATCGACTGAGGAAATCGAACTGTCGGAAATTAAAATTCCCGCAGTGGAGTCAAAGTAAAAACCCCATCCCGGAACCCTTTTCATAATTATAGATTCAAACCAAAGATCGGAGTTATTGTCATTCGGAGAGAAAATGCCGTGAACAATAGGTCCTGAGTAAGATTTTCCGTCTTCTGTTTTGGGTTTAGCCCACTCTAAAGTAACTTGAGATAAAGCGACTCGGTGACTGCGAGTAAAAATAAATCCTCCACGGTTTGGAGGTAATAAGAATGTCGAGCCGTTGAATTCGAGACGAATATCGTTTAAGTCTCGTAACGGAAGTTCATAATCATAGGAAGGATCTGTGAGATGGCTCTGTGAGATGAGGTTAAATAAAGTTTTCGGGAAAATGATGTCGGTGGCGTTAGCCCTTTTTGCAATTTCTAGATGTTTGTAGAAGTAGATTTTAGCGTTTTCAGTCTCTTTTTTGTCGATTGGGTGGTAGTTGCATCGGCCGGTTTTTTCAAATTCAAAAACCTTCCCAATAAACTCCTTCTCTTGAGGTGCTTTGGGAGGCGAATCTATAGGAGTCGAGGCGAGTCGAGTGTCACTCCATTCGAAAGCGTGAGGGTACTTTTGGTCACGACCCGATTGGCGCAACAGGTGGGTCTTGGTAATGTCTGCAAGGCCTATAGTCGTTTCAAAATATTCTCCAAATAGGCAGGGGCGAGTCCTAACATAACTAGGAGGGGCTTTGAATGGGTGGACTCGGGGGCTCCAAATGGTAATAATTCCTTCTCGTCCATCGGGCCCTTGAAAGACCGTTCTAATATCGGTTTGTTTAGGAGCGCTTCGAATCGCTCCTTGGGATGGCTCTCTTGGCTCAGTGACTGAAAGCTGAGAAAGGCTCTTGTAAAGCTTGTCTTCAGGAGGGCGTCCGAGAGTGGCTGATGCCCAGAATAGAAGATAGGTGGCAGTGCTAAAACATGCGATTGCTCGGGCCGGTAATGAAATACTATTCTTCAATTATTCCCCTTAAGACAGTGTTCATACTGTCAGGTTACTAGACAAAGATGAAATAGGTGTGAAGAGATTGTGAAAAGAGAAGCATAAAGTGAAATTCTCAAGCGATTTTGAGAAAATTATTTGAGATTGGTTTAGGTATTTCTTTTTTTTAACGAATCGGGTTCCATCCAAGGTCCTCTTTAAGTCTTTGCAATTTAGGGAAAAATATATGGGATCAGTTTCTTAAAAAGTCCACTCTAAGGGCGCAGGCATGAAAGTTTTCCTCCTTTAAACCCCAAAAAGGGCTGAGTGTTTAACAATTAGACAGTTGTCTTGCTCCCATTCAATTGAAGTTATTGGACAGTTAAGCGCTCGGAACCATGTAACTTAAACTCTCTTTTTTAAACAGGAATAACTTGGGCACAAGAGTTGCCTTTCCTTCTCCAGCCAGTGTTGCGGTTGTAATGGACCGTTCCCTGTCTGAGAGCGAGGAGTGAATGTCAGAGCTGATTTGGAAAATTAAAAGTTTTTTTAGAAGCCTTATACCTATCGGTCTTATTGTGGGTGTGTGCTATGGTGGGTTTCATGCCTATCAAAAGGGCTGGTTTGGACGTAAGTTAACAAATCAAATTTCAAATACTGTATCTCAATTGGGGCGCTCTATTCCTTTTTTTGGGTCGAAGTTTGCTACGAAGCGCTTGTCAGTGACTACATCTCGGCACAGTTCTCCACGAATTGGTCGAGCCTCCAGGAAACGCCAAAAAGTTCATACAAGAAGGGCCTCCAGACATGGGCATAGGCGCCATCGCTCTAGACGTTAGTAGCAGCTTTTGCGAAGCTGCCCTCATTTCTTATTGCAAACAAGAGAGAGAGACACAAAATTAGCATTCCATAAGTTGGAATACTTGCTGCCTCAAGTAGTTCATTTAAGGGTTTCCCGACAACACCTTCGGCCGTAAAAGCAATTAATAAGGCAGACACCAAAGTTAAACACCCCATCGCGGTTTTTGACCAATCTTTCAATTGCAAACGATTTATCAATATGCAGTATGCCGGCACATAGAAAATGAAATAGTGGGGCCGTGTGCTTGGATTAAGAAGTACGCTGAGTGTCCATGCAAAAGCTAAAAGGTAAGGTTCGATTGAAGAAAAGTTCGGACGTGATTTTCGTAAAAAAACCCAAACAAAGAAAATGGCTGAGAGAAAAAGAACTAGAGCGTTGCTTTGTGGGGATGTGAATCCCCATCTAGCTAGCAATGAAGGAAGACAAAGAATATCGTTAGTTTTGGTTAAGCTATTATCTGCGGAATAGGTCGTTAGATTGGCTATAAATCCCTGGTAAAGAAAATAGGCTTTACTAGGGCCTAAAACCACAAAAGGACTTAAAGCGACGATTAAACATCCTATTATTATTCCCTTCCTTGTGGAAGAAGATTTAGCAATGAAATAATAAACGACAAGAAACGCTGGAAAGACCTTAATCCCGGCTGTGAATGCAACTAAAAGTCCCCCCCATATTTGTGCTTTTTTTGACGGTTTTTGGCAAAGAGATTCAGCAAGAACCAGAACTGTGGCCAATATTAATTGAATGTTATTGCTCTGAAAATTGTTGTGAATAGGGTTAATGGCCATGATCCAGACTAAAAGCCAGCCCCAAAAAGCCTTTGGATTATTGAGAATAGGATAAAGCTGAGTGAGAGTATGCCAAAAAACAAAATAAGAAAGCGTTTGAAGACACAGCCAAAAATATTTAACCGTTGGAAAACTTAAATAACCTAATGGCTTAATTAATATTAAAGAAAACGGGCCATAAAAATAGCGCCCTAAAGTTCCATTTTGGGCGTAGACCCTAGTCAAGTCGGAATTTAAAAACTGGGCCGTTGCGTGTAAAACAACTAGGTCGATTTCATACTTGATTCCGATCACCCAGCAAGGAACGAGCAAAGCTGCCAAGAGAAACCATTTTACTTGTTTTTGCATTCGCGAACCCTATCGCGGTTTGTGAGAAGAGGCAATAAAGATGTTGGGTCTAGTAAGGTGTTAGAAATAAATAGGAAAGAAGTGTTTGCGATTTCCGTTTCTTTCCTGTTTATATTAATCTAATGCGA
>Ga0194122_10002033_pt1 | contig 22995 bp, 20 predicted proteins | sample TA2MahCa10mmetaG_FD_155487 | JGI IMG/M metagenome (GOLD analysis project Ga0194122, IMG submission 155487) | Freshwater microbial communities from Lake Tanganyika, Tanzania - TA2015021 Mahale Deep Cast 10m | ecosystem: Environmental > Aquatic > Freshwater > Lake | place: Tanzania: Lake... | reverse complement strand
CGACAAAATGCTCCGCCAGATTCTCGTTGACAATCCCGTCAGAAGCGGCAAAAAATGCCAAGACGTGAGAGATGAAATGTCTCTCTCCATCGTTTAAACTTTTCCAATCCGTCAGGTCTTGACTTAAGTCAATCTCCTCTGCTGTCCAAAAGCTTGCTTCTGCTTTTTTGTAGTATTGCCAAATATCGGCATGCTGTATGGGAAAAAGGACAAAACGATTTTTGTTTTCTTGTAAAATGGGCTCTTGCTGCATCTCGCTCTCTCTTGGATTAATCGTAATTGAATGTTTGAATTTTAAATCGGCAGTAAAAAGGGCCTACCGATGCAAAAAGCTGTCTTTTCAGAACAGCTTTCCAACAAATATGCGCATCTAAAAGCTAAAAAAAAACTTCCAAAACGAAGGAAAATAATGTTTTTGAATTTAATTCAAAAATAAATTAAATATTTTAAAATCAATAAGTTAAATATACTTTAGTAAACTAATAAATCAATCAATATTCTTAAATTGAAGGGATAAAGATTTTTTCAAATAGTAAAAAAAGTTTTTTCAAGAAGTTGCTGACTAGAGTTTTGAATCATAGTCAAATTATTTTTATAAGGATTTACATACATTAAGCTATTGAAAATGAGTGTATTAATTTAATTCTTAAAAAATCGTTTCTACCCGACTACGTCAGTTGTTGGCTCAGGTAGCATGCAACTTTTTACTTCCCTATTATTAGTCCCATCTTCCATCTACTTTTAGACTCTAATTAGAGGAGAAAGTTTTTTTAGTTTAAATTCATTTTCTATATTTGCAGTCCGATTTCGAAAAATCAAAATCATGTACGCAATTGTTAACATCGCAGGTAAGCAGTTCAAAGTAACAAAAGATCAGTTTGTCTATGCCCCCAAATTGGCAGGAAAAGCTGGCGCTTCCGTGGAATTTGATCAGGTCCTTTTGGCAGAAGCCAATGGAACTGTGTCAGTTGGAGCTCCCCTAGTGGCAGGAGCCAAGGTATCTGGAAAAATTCTAGATCATGTCAAAGGTGATAAGGTGATTGTCTTCAAAAAGAAGCGAAGAAAAGGCTACAAAAAGAAGAATGGTCATCGTCAAGATTTCACCAAAGTAAAAATCGAATCTATCACACTCTGAGTTTTCCTTTGCAGGAACTCTTAAACGAATAAAATCATGGCACACAAAAAAGGTGTAGGTAGCTCCAAAAACGGTCGGGAATCTCACTCCAAAAGATTGGGTGTTAAAAAATTCGGCGGCGAGGAAGTTATCGCAGGAAATATCTTGGTAAGACAGAGGGGAACGAAGCATCACCCTGGCTTAAATGTGGGTTTAGGAAAAGACCATACCCTGTTTGCATTGACTAACGGAGTGGTTGCTTTCAAAACCAAAGCAGACGGCAAATCCTACGTGAGCATAGTCCCTGTTCAAGAATAACGTTTTTCAAAACGATTTTAGCCCCATAAACCACGGGGCTTTTTTTTGCCCTTACCTCAAGATGTTGCCATTGGTCATTTTTTTGTCTAAACTAGAGTGCTACATGGTAAATTTAAAGTCAAATCAATCCCTACCTCTCTATGAATCATTGGTATACTTCTTTTCGTTTTTGTTTTTTACTTCTGCTATTATGTTGCAGCCACTTCGTGGCAGGACAGCAGGTTCCTGATCCTTCCCTCTACGACGCGGTCAAATGGAGATTGGTAGGCCCGTTTAGAGGCGGCAGATCAGATGCAGTCACTGGAGTAAAAGGAAGTGACAAGACGTATTATTTTGCATCCACAGGTGGGGGAATTTGGAAAACAAGCAACTCAGGACAAACCTGGAAATCTGTTTCCGATGGATTTTTTGGGGGGTCCATGGGAGCAGTAGCGGTTTCTGAAAGCGATACCTCTATTGTCTATGCAGGAGGGGGAGAAAAAACGGTTCGAGGCAATGTTTCTTTTGGAGATGGCATTTGGAAGAGCACCGATGCAGGAAAGACTTGGAACAGGGCAGGATTAGATAAAAGCAGATTTGTTTCTCGACTCCGTATTCACCCTAGCCAACCTCAAGTAGTTTATGCTGCTGTTTTGGGAGATATTTTTGCTCCAAGTCCTACCCGTGGGGTATACAAGACAACCGACGGGGGACAAACATGGAAGCAGGTTCTTTTTGTCAACGAAGTATCTGGAGCAGTTGATTTGATTTTAGATCCTAATAATCCAGAAATTATTTACGCCAGCACCTGGGAATTGAAGCGTACGCCATACAGCCTAGAGAGCGGAGGTCCTGGATCCAAAATGTTTAAATCTTCGGACGGAGGAGCTACTTGGGAAGAATTGTCTGCAAAGGAGACCTTTCCAAAAGGTGTTTTAGGAATCATGGGCATTGCTGTTTCTCCCAAAAATTCCAATCGCCTCTATGCCATCATAGAAAATGAGCAGGGCGGTGTATTTACTTCTACCGATGCGGGACAGACTTGGGAAAGAGTTAATGAGAATAGAAACCTTCGCCAAAGGGCTTGGTACTATTCCCGCATCTATGCAGATCCCCAGGAGGAGCAAACGCTTTACGTGCTCAACGTGGATTACCACAAATCTACCGACGGAGGCAAGACCTTTAAAGATTTTAATGCACCTCACGGGGATCACCACGATCTCTGGATAGATCCTTCCAATCCCCAAAGGATGATCATTGCCGATGATGGAGGAGCTCAAGTAACAGAAGATGGGGGAGCTACCTGGTCAAGCATGATGAATCAACCGACCTCTCAGTTTTATCGGGTGACTACCGACAACAGTTTTCCTTACCGAATTTACGGTGCTCAGCAGGACAACTCTACAGTTCGTATCCGACACCGTAACGATGGAGCCTCCATCACTGAAGCGGACTGGGAGCCTACTGCCGGTGGAGAATCGGGTTGGATTGCCCCAGATCCTAAAGACAGTGAGATCGTATATGGAGGATCCTATGGGGGCTTATTGACCCGGGAAAACCATAGAAATGGTACCTCCCGAACGGTAAATGTATGGCCTGACAATCCTATGGGTCATGGAGCCGAAGGGATGAAATACCGATTCCAATGGAATTTTCCTATTTTCTTTTCCCCTCATCAATCCAACTTACTTTACACGACCAGTAACCAATTTCACCGCTCTACCAATGAGGGACAAACTTGGGAAGTATTTTCTCCAGACTTGACCCGCAGTGACAAAAGTAAGCTTGGTCCATCAGGAGGCCCCATCACCAAGGACAATACCTCTGTAGAATATTATGCCACCATCTTTACTGCGGCAGAGTCACCGGTAAAGCAAGGAGTGATTTGGGCAGGATCTGACGATGGATTGGTACACGTAACCACAGACAATGGAAAGACTTGGCAAAATGTAACCCCCAAAGACATGCCCGAGTGGCTGCAAATCAACTCCATTGAGGCTAGTCCTTTTGAGGCGGGAGAAGCTTTTTTTGCCGCTACAGGCTATAAAACTGGAAATTATGCCCCCTACCTCTACCATACCAAAGATTATGGCAAGTCCTGGAAGAAAATTGTACAGGGGATAGGAGAAGATCATTTTACACGGGTGATTCGTGCCGATCCTGCAAAAAAGGGTATGCTTTACGCAGGAACAGAAAAGGGGATGTACTACTCCAAAGATGCAGGTGCCAGTTGGCATTCCTTACAACTCAACCTTCCCATTGTGCCCATTACGGATTTGGCTATCAAGGAAAATAACTTGATTGCAGCTACCCAAGGGCGTTCGTTTTGGATCATCGATGACTTGACTGTATTGCACCAAGCCGAATCCGAATTGAAGACAAAACCTTTCCATCTTTATGACCCGCAGGACTCTTACCGAATCGATGGAGTAAGACGATCTAGCCTTACAGCTGGTACCAATAGACCTGGAGGAGTTTTGGTGTACTATTACCTACAGGCTGCTCCCAAAGAGGAATTGAAAATTGAATTTTTCGATGCAAAGAAGCAAAGAATACGATGGTTTTCTACCAAAGGGGTCAACGGAGATACGCTCAAAGTTAAGCCGGGTGCAGGGGAGTTTAATTGGAATCTTCGGGTGGAAAACTCCCTAGGATTTGATGGCATGATATTGTGGGCGGCAAGCTTGCGTGGACCCAAGGTAGTACCAGGCACCTACACCGTGCGTATGACCGTAGATGGACAAGCCCAAGAGCAAAATTTCCAGGTCTTGGCCGATCCTCGCTACCCATCTACCCAGGAGGAATTGGAAAAGCAGTATGCCTATCTCTTGGCCATACGGGACAAATTGAGCGAAACACATCAGGTGATTCGGCTTATTCGAGCTTACAGAACAGCCTTAGATTCTCTGGAAAGCCAACCTGAAAATTTGGAGCAAATCAAGGAGGAGATGAAAGCCATTGAAGAAACCCTCTACCAAACACAAAACAGGAGCGGTCAAGACCCGCTCAATTTCCCTATCCGCTTAAACAATAAACTGGCACACCTGAGCAGTGTGGTGGGAAATGGAGATTACCCGCCCACAGATTCCGCAGAGGAAGTGAGGAAGGAGCTGACAGAGCAAATTGACGTGCAGTTGGCCCGATTCCAAAAACTGGAAAGGGAACAAATCGCCAGGATACTCAATATTGAGGAAATGAAAACCAAACTGGATCAGAAAAAGTAAAAAAAGAGCCTCTACAAAGAGGCTTTTTTTTTGATCAAAAAAATCTATAGGAAAGGATTTGTTGCAAGAAGCTGGAAGCACTTGATGGGGCTAGTAGTAAAATAAAAGCAATCCCAAAAATCGCCCCAAAGAGGTGAGCATCGTGATTGATTCCATCTTCCCCTTGCTTCCCTTTGGTATAGGAATAAATTAAAAACAAGCCTCCTAAAAGAAAGCCAGGTAAGCAAACTATTCCAAATAGACAGATATCCGATAGGGGCATGAGGATGATACTGGCAAAAACGGTGGCTGAGGTTCCTCCTGAAGCTCCTAAGGCACGATAATAGCCATGTTTCTGGTGTTTGAGATAGGTTGGAATATCTGAAACTGTAAGGGCGAGAAGATAAAATGCAATAAAAATTGCCCCACCCCAGGCAAGGCCATACTTGGCTCTTAAAAATTGTTCGACAACCTCCCCAAAAAAGAAAAAGGTAAACATGTTGAATAGGAGGTGCATGTAGTCTTTGTGAATAAATCCAGAAAGTACAAATCGATCCCATTGCCGTCTCTTTTTTATCTGGAAGGGAACAAACATCCATCGCTCCAACATCTTGGGAGAATTGAATGCGAGGATGCTAAAAAGTACGGTTAATCCTAAGAGGAGAGTCGTGTAAGTGAATCCTATCACAGGCTATTTTTCTCGGTGAATAAGTTCTTGGGTGATCCCTACTAAAGCCTGGTAATACGCCTCATTTTTGATTTCTAATTCTTGAAGCTGCATAAAAGCCTCTTCAAAAAAGGATTGCATTTTATCTTCAGCAATGGCTTGAATTCCTAGCTTTTCGTAGATGGCTTTTACAGTTTCCACTTTTTTTTCTTTATCAAATTCTTTCAAAGCCAATTGCTGCTGTAGGATTTTCAATTCTTCCCCTTTGGCAAGTTCTAAGGCTTTTATCAACAGGAAAGTTTTTTTATTTGAAATGATATCACCTCCCACTTGCTTTCCAAATTTTGCCTGGTCTGCATAGACATCTAGCAAGTCGTCTTTAAGTTGAAAACCTATTCCAATATTGACTCCAAAAGCATAGAGATGATCTACCTCTTCTTTTTTTGCACCTGCGAGCAATGCTCCCAGCTGCAGAGAAAATCCAAGAAGAACAGCGGTCTTCAGGCGAATCATATGGAGATAATCTTCTTCTCTCACTGCTGCAAGGCTTTCAAAATTCATGTCTAGCTGCTGACCTTCACAGACCTCTGCTGCAGTTTTATTGAATAATCGGACGACTTCGGGTAAGAGGGAAGGAGGGGTGGAAAGAAGCAAATCGTAGGCTTTTACGAGCATTACATCTCCGGAAAGGATAGCAATATTGGCATTCCATTTTTCATGCACCGTGGCTTTTCCTCTTCTTAAGGGGGCCTCGTCCATGATATCGTCATGCAATAAGGTGAAGTTGTGAAAAACCTCTATGGCAATGGAGGGATTCAGGATTTCCTTTGGATCCTTTCCATACATCCCATAGGCCAAAAGGCTGAGCAAGGGGCGAATGCGCTTTCCTCCCAAACTTAGGATATAGCGGATGGGATCGTACAATTCGGAGGGAGCATCTCCAAAGGAATGAGCACCCATGTGCTGCTCTAGCTTAGTTAAAAGCTCTTGGACGATATGTTTTTCGGTCATTAGTTGCAAATTCCAAATCTATGGTTCTTCGATCGATGTCTGTATTAACTACACGAACTAGTACTTTGTCTCCCAAAGTGATCATTTTTTTCGTTCTCGACCCTATAAGCCTCATGTTTCTTTCATCAAATTCGTAGTAATCCTCTTTCATGTCCTGTACCCTAATCATTCCTTCGCACTTGGTCTCGGTGATTTCTACAAATACTCCCCATTCGGTTACTCCACTGACGATCCCTTCGTAATCCTTTTCTTCTGCCAAAGACATGTATTCTACTTGTTTGTATTTGATAGAAGCTCTTTCGGCATCCGCGGCACGTTTTTCCCGTTCGGAGGAGTGCAGGCATTTTTGTTCCCAAGAAGTAGCCTCCGGAGATTTGCCTCCTTCCAAATAATGCTCTAAAAGTCGGTGTACCATCATATCTGGATACCTTCGGATAGGAGAGGTGAAGTGGGTATAGTGGGCAAAGGCCAAACCGAAATGTCCCTTGGGTTCGGTGGTATATTTGGCTTTAGCCATGCTTCGAATCGCCAATTGCTCCAATACATTTTGCTCTGGCTTTCCTTGGATTTCGTCCATCAATTTATTGAGGGCTGCAGAGATTTTTTGAGCACTTCCTACCTCCAGTTGATGCCCAAATCGTTTTGCAAAACCAGAAAAGGTTTCCAATCGATCAAGATCAGGACTGTCATGGGTACGGTACACAAAGGTGTCCATCCCTTGATTTCGGCGATAAATAAATTCTGCCACGTATTTATTGGCCAGCAACATAAACTCTTCGATGAGTTTGTGGATGTCCTTCCGTTCTTTGACAAAAAGCCCAAGCGGAGTGCCTTTTTCATCGAGTTTAAACTTGACCTCTACGGTTTCAAAATTGACAGCCCCTTGGTCAAAGCGTCTTTTTCTTATTTTTTTTGCCAGTTCGTTCAATTCGGTCAGTTCCTGAAAATAATCTCCAGATTGTGCATCGATACAGGCTTGTGCTTCCTCGTAGGCAAACCGCCGATTGGAATGAATCAGGGTGCGTCCTATCCAATGTTGGATGACTTTGGCCTCCTGATCCACTTCAAAGACACAGGCAAAGGTCAACTTATCCTCGTGGGGTCGAAGGGAACACAGCCCATTGCTTAGTCGCTCGGGCAGCATGGGAATGGTCCGGTCCACCAAATACACGGAAGTCGCCCGCTGGAAGGCTTCTTTTTCCAGTGCCGTTTTGGGTTTGACGTAGTGGGTAACGTCGGCGATATGGACCCCTATTTCCACATGGCCATTCGGCAATTTTCTGTAGGAGATGGCATCATCAAAATCTTTGGCATCAATAGGATCGATGGTAAAGGTAAGTACCTCTCTGAAGTCTTTTCTGGCCTTGATTTCTTTGGGAGAAATTTGATCTGAAATCGCATTGGCTTCTGCCTCTGCTTCTTTATCGTATTCAAAGGGAAGACCAAATTCGGCCATGATGGAATGAATTTCCACCTCATGCAGCCCTGCTTTCCCGAGCACGCGAATCACCTTTCCCGTGGGATTTTTGTCTTCTTCCCTCCATTCGGTCAATTTGACGATGACTTTTTCGTTGTGTTCGGCCCCCAACAATTCCCCCCGATGCACAAAAATATCCTTGTGCATTTTTTTAAAATCGGGAACTACAAAGGCATAGCGAGGAGAGATTTCTACCCTACCTACAAATTCATCCCGATCTCTCTCCAAAATTTCCAATACCCTTCCCTCCGTCCTGCCCGTCTTTCCTTTGACCGGAAATACCATCACCCGTACCTTATCACCATCTAGGGCATGCTTGAGGTCAGATTCTTTGACCAAAATATCTCCCTGAACAAGCTCGGGTTGGTCTGGGATAATAAAAGCAAATCGGGGATTTACAAAGTCTACGGTTCCTACTATAAAGTCGGGATCTTGGGTGGAAGAGAAAAAATTTCTAGAATTTCTCGAAATCTTTCCCTCTGAAACCAGTTGATATAGGATAGACTCTAAGGCATTTTTTGTGGAGGCATCTCGAAGCTCTAAGCCCTTGATTAGGTGTTTGACGTTGAACTCTTGACCATAGTGAGAATCTAAAAAATGTAGGATGCGCTGGGCAAGGGAAGACGATCCATGTCCTCCTTTACGATCTGCATGCTTTTTTTTGGAATGTTTTTTATCGGATTTTCTTCCCATGTGGGCGTATGTTATTCAAAGGTATATGAAGCAAAGAAATTGCTCTTCATTGGATTTTTAGGCATCTACTAGGACTACCTCAAAGGGTTCTGGCTGAGGGTTCAGGGCCAGGTAAATCCTAGCGGTTACTTCCACGTCCCTCAAACAATAGGCTTTTATTTTTTCTAAATTTTTTTCCTGGTAATAGGTTGCATTCACCTCGCTACCATCTATGGATATTTTTGAACTCGTGATGCCAAAAACTCCTGCCAACAGCTCCAAGCGGGTGTAATGCTTGTAGTCCCCAAATTTCCACAGGTACATGGTGTCTACGTGTCGTAGTTCCCAGGGCTTTTTTCCAGCGAGCTGTAACGGTTCTGGGAGGGAAATGCCATGAATCAACATCCGTCTACAAAGGTAAGGAAAGTCAAACTCTTTCCCATTATGAGCACAGAGGATCCATTTTTTTCGCTCAAGTAGCGCTTTCATTTCCAAGAGTATTTCTTTTTCCTCTTCTGCGGCAAGTATTTTCGAGCGAAAGAGTAATTTTTTATCTCTCTTTTTGACTTGAAAATACCCCACTCCTATACAAATGATTTTTCCAAATTCTGCATGAATGCCTGCTCTATCAAAATACAATGAGCCAGGCTCTGGATCGGGGTGTTCGCTTCGCATGAACTTTTCTTTTCTGATCCATTCTTGCTGTAGTCTTGGTTCCAGGGCTTCAAAGGATTCAGAAGTAGAGGCAGTTTCAATGTCTAAAAATAAAAGGCTCCCCAACTGGTCAAAAAATTCCGCCATGATGTCAATAAATTAGCTGTGTAAGATCCCTTTCAGGCCCAATTCTGGAATGAGTTGGAGATTTACTTGGTCAAAACTTCCAGGAGTAAAGATAAACTTTTTGTCAAAGATTTGGTCCAGAATGTAATAGCTTACCCAAAATTCATTGGTAAGCGTAAATACTTGTGGATCAATGGCTTCTACTTTAGCAAAGGTGGAGGCCTCCAGGGTTGGGATGAGGTGACGTAGGATGGATGTTTTTCTTAATTCCCCTTCCAAGTACCCATACCCTTTGGAAGTAACCATCACCGTAGACAGCTCAATAAGATTCAAATTGATGAGGTATAATGCCCAAGCCTCTCCTGAGTTGGATTCTTCCTTGGCTATGGCCAACTTGACCCCTGTTACCGGAGAAAAGTCTATGTCCTTTTTCATTCTTGCTCCATGAGGTTCATTTCAAAAAGTTCAGACAGGTGGATTTTTACTTTTTCTTTCACCTCTTCTAATTCCACGGGATGGCCCAATTCCAGATGCATGGAGGTGACTGCCTTATCTTCTATGCCGCAGGGGACAATATGGCCAAAATAAGATAGGTCCACATTTACGTTGAAGGCAAAGCCATGCATAGTCACCCAGCGACTAGACTTGACCCCTAGAGCACAAATTTTCCGAGGATTTTTCTGCTCGACATGATCCAACCAAACCCCAGTGAGTCCAGGAATTCTACCCGAAGGAATCCCATAATCTTGAAGGGTAAGGATAATGGCTTCTTCCAGCAAGCGTAGGTATTTGTGGATGTCGGAAAAAAAATTGTCTAAATCGAGAATGGGGTAGCCGACTAGCTGCCCGGGCCCGTGGTAGGTAATGTCTCCTCCTCTATTGATTTTGTAGTAGCTGGCACGGTATTCTTGCAATCCTTGATTGTTAAGCAATAAATGTTCTGCTTTTCCACTTTTTCCCAAGGTGTAGACATGGGGATGCTCTACGAAAAGCAAGTAATTGGGGGTAGAAATTTGTTGGGAAGGTAGTAGCCCTCTATTCTCAATTTTCTTCGCTACAATAGCTGCAAAGAGCTTTTCCTGATAATCCCAAGCTTCTTGGTAATCCATCCTCCCTAGGTCTCGAAATTCTACTGTTTTATTCTTAAATTCATTCATTTTCTTCCTAGTGGAGCGTAGCTTTTTCCCCCAACCTCGGGGTTAACTATTTTTTTTCAAAATTAACCAATTATTCCCATGGCAGCACATAATGAAGCAGGTACACTTGCAGAAACCATGACATCGGCTTGGTTGGAAGCCAAAGGATATGTTTTATTAGCACGTAATTTTCGATACCGAAAGGCGGAGATTGACCTGGTCATGGTTGACCAAGAGACCTTACTTTTTATTGAGGTAAAATTTAGATCCGGAATTGGGTTTGGATTCGCAGAAGAGTTTGTAGATCGGCCGAAAAAAAAACTGCTGATCCAAGCGGCTGATCACTTCATCCACTCAAGAAATTGGAAAAAAGATATCCGTTTCGATATTGTATCGGTGTACAAAGATCAAAGGGGAGTATTTCATTTTCGCCAGTTTAAAGATGCATTTTATTGAGTTGTTTGTGCTCTCTCCTTTTGCTCACTGGACTTTTTGATAGAGTAATTTTCCTTCTTTACTCCATTCCGCCTTGATGTAGGGCTTAAAATTGTCGGTATATGGCTTTTCTTGGTACTGAATTTCCCTTTTGCGAATCAGTGGGCTGGAAGAAGTGTCCCAGTATTCTGTCCATAACCCTACTTTTTGTCCGTACTTGTATTCTCCTGTCACTGCCAACTGACGATTTTCGTGAAAATGATAAAAATTTCCTTCTTCAAGTCCGTATTGAACGGGCGTAATCTTTTCAATGGCACCGGTGGAAGGGTTGAAGTACGAGATTTTTGATTCTTTGGGCCAGCCCTCTTGGAAATGTTCTTTGTCCTGAAGAATTCCCTGCCCATCAAAAATCATCCAAGTCTTGTGCTTGGTTCCAAAATAAAACATTCCGCTTTCTACAACAGCCCCATTGACCGTTCTTTGGTAGGGACCATGAAGCAAATAGCCCATTCCTTTTTCAAAGCCCTTGGCTTGGATGGACTTTTCTTTGGGATCGTACCAATACACATCTCGGATGTAGGGATTGATTTTTCGGTCAAGGTCCGTGTAGGAAAAAAGCTCAAGGTACTCTTGCCCTCGTAAACTTCTTCGCGTACTTCCCTTGGTGGTTTTGACTCCATACCAGGTGTTTTTCCTTAAATTTTTCTTCTTGGTTTTTCTTTCTTCTTTTTCTTTTTCTTCGTCGAAAAGAAGAAGAGGCGCTACCAAAGGCAATAAGCTGGAATTAACCACCCCGGAAGAATCTGACTCATTTTTTTTTGTCAGCTCAATTTCTTGACCCCAGAGGGTTTTAAGCCCAAAAAGAAAAAAGAAAAAGAGGAAAAGGCAGGATTTCATCTGTTTTACTAACGCCAAAGTAAAAAACTTAGTACATCCAAAATTAACATTTAGAGTTCAAATCCAGAGGGATGTTTCGAATTAATAATCTTCTGCCTACTTTTGAACTCTTGCTACCAAACCACCACTCACATGAATTCTATTTTATCGGATCGCGTACTTCAAATGGAAGAGTCGGCCACCCTGGCCATGGCAAAAAAAGCCAGAGAGCTTAAGGCTCAGGGAATTGACATCATTAGCCTAAGTTTGGGTGAACCGGACTTCAAAACGCCGAAGCACATTCAGCAAGCTGCCAAAGACGCGATTGATGAAGGAAAATACTTTGCCTATCCTCCTGTTTCGGGTTACCAGGATTTGCGGGAAGCGATCGCTGAAAAGCTCCGTGAGGAAAATAACATTCAGGAAGCCAAAGCAGAGCACATCGTCGTGTCTGTAGGAGCCAAGCATTCCATCGCCAATACCTTCATGTGTATCCTAAACGAGGGAGATGAGGTCATCATTTTTTCCCCGTATTGGGTGAGCTATGCCGAGATTATTAAGTTGTGTGGAGGCGTACCCGTTTTGATTGAAGGAACCCTAGAAAATAATTTTAAAGCATCCGCAGCACAACTGGAAGCGGCCATGACTTCCAAGACCAAGGCAGTCATCTATTCTTCCCCTTGCAATCCAACAGGTTCTGTATTCTCCCAACACGAACTGGAAGCCATCGCCAACGTGGTGAAGAAGCACGAGGGAGTGGTGGTCATTGCAGATGAGATTTATGAGCTGATCAATTTTACAGGCAAAAATTTCAGCATTGCCTCCCTGCCTGGCATGTTTGAGCGAACCGTTACCGTCAATGGATTTTCCAAAGGCTATGCCATGACAGGCTGGAGAGTGGGTTATATCTGTGCTCCTTTGGAAGTGTCCAAGGCAGTAGAAAAAATGCAGGGCCAGTTTACCTCAGGCAACACAGGCATCGCCCAGCGTGCGGCCTTGGCTGGTATTGCAGGAGATCAAGGTCCTTCTCAAGAAATGGCCGTTCAGTACTTGAAGCGTCGGGACTTGGTATTGGGCTTGCTTAGAGATATTCCCGGCATCAAAACTCACGTGCCCGAAGGAGCCTTCTATTTCTTCCCAGATGTCACCGCCTTCTTTGGCAAGTCTGCTCATGGGCACCAGGTGCGCAATGCCGATGACCTGTGCATGTATTTGCTCGCCATCGCCAATGTGTCCCTCGTAACTGGATCTGCTTTTGGAGCGGACAACTGTGTGCGCATTTCCTATGCAGCTTCTGAAGCCGACTTGATCGAGGCGATGAAGCGCATGAAAAAAGCCTTGGGAGAGCTGGCTTAAGCTTCCATACCTGGCCTGCTTCACTGGGTCAAAGCCAGTCAAGCAGGCATTTTTATTTTCTCCATCAGTCCAACCCGCTAGCCCATGGCTCAGGTACTTGTCATCACTCCCGTAAAAAATGCCATCGAGACCACCTTGGATACGGCGCGAGCAATCGCCGCTTCCTCGGTACAGGTGCAGCATGTCATTTTTAATGATTTCAGTACGGAGGAGACCAAGGCCAACTTGGAAAAGCACCGAGTCGAACTGGGTTATGGATTGATCCATATTGAGGATTTGACCGATCATCCTTCGCCCAACTACAAGTTGGTGCTGCAGCTCGCCCAACAGCAAGCCTTGGAGGCTGGAATTCCCTTGTTGGTAGTGGAATCGGATGTGGTAGTGACCCCCACTACCATTGAAACCCTTTTGAAGCAGTTGGATGCAGATCCTAAAGCAGGCTTGATTGGATCGGTGACGGTCGATGAACAAGGGGTGGTTAATTTTCCCTACCTCAAGTTTAAGGGCGTCAAAGAGCCGGTCATCGCTACCCAGCGCAGCCTGAGTTTTTGCTGCACCCTATTTTCTCCAAATTTCCTGAAGGCTTACGATTTCAAAGGCTTGGATGAAGCCAAAGATTGGTACGATACTTTTATTTCCAAAAAAGCGTTGGAACTGGGTTTCCAAAATACCGTGCTCATGCATGCACCCGTTTGGCATAGACCTCATGCAAGTCGCCCTTGGAAGCAGCTGAAATACAGCAATCCGCTGAAGTACTATTTTTTAAAGTTCTGGAAGGGGCTGGATAAGATTTAGTCCACAGACGACGGACCATGGTCTGCAGGTGGTCCACGGTCGACAGTATATTTTAGCCTGAGAAGGGCTTATAGTTTTCCCAAAAGTTTCAGGAGGGTATTGTAGGGTTTGGACCAGGTACGCTGGATGCGTAGGGGACCATTTAGTTCCCGCTCAAAAAAATCTGCATGCTTTGCATTGAGGTAGGCGATGCGGGCCTTTTTGAAGGCCGTACCCCCTGTTTTTTTTCGTTTGCTGGTGGGGGTAAGTCGGTAAAAGAAGCCTACCTCAGGAAGTTGAACTACTTCACCCCCATTTTTGAGGAGCTTGATCCAAAACTCCCAGTCCTCCCGACCCAACTGCATGTCTTCGGAAAATCCTCCTACCTTCATCGCCTCCGATTTTCTAAACATGGCAGAGACAAAAATCATGTTGTCTTTGGCCAGCTGCTGCAAGCTGAAGGGTTTCAGTTTCCATCGCTTGCGGGTAGTTGAGGAGAATTTTTCTGCTTGGCAGTAGACCACTTTGACTTCGGAACGAGTGGAAAGGATGGCTAATCCCTTTTCGATGTAAGTAGCAGAAATCAGGTCGTCACCATCTAAGGGTAAAATGTATTCCCCTTGAGCGGCTGCTATGCCCACATTGCGTGCTTTGGTGACTCCTGCGTTGGCTTGGTCCAGTACCCGAACTTCTGGATGCTGGGCTTCCAATTCCTTGGCGATTTCCAAGGAATCATCCGTGGAACCGTCATTGATGATGATGATTTCGAGTGGGCGGTAGCTCGAGGCTAGCGCGGATTGGATGGTTTCCTTCAGGTAAATCCCTTGGTTGAAACAAGGGACAAGGACAGAAATCAATCCTGGGTTCATGCGTTAAAAAAGGAAGCAAATTCACCCAGCGGCCTTTGCAGGGCCAGGGTGTTCGGTCCAAATTTTTTCAACTGGTAATTCTGCTCTTCCAACAAGTGCAGGCAAGCGGCATAATCTGTGGCATTCAATCCTACATTTTCAAAGATAATGGCCTGCGGTCGGGTCTTGGGGATATCAAAAATTCGAATGACCTCCAAGTCGTAGCCCTCCGCATCGATTTGAAGCAAGTCAATGTGCTGCAAGTTGTACGATTGAATGAGCGTGGCTGGTGCAATTACCTGCACGTCTTCCTGGCTGATCCACTGGCTTTGGTCGGTAGGGATCTCGATGCCAAAGCGTTTGCAGTTGGAGGCGACAATGCCATCTTCAAAGGCCTTTTCGATTTTCTCCTTGGAAAAAGAGGCGAGACCTGTTGCCCAACGCATGGACGAAAATCCCACTTTGTAGATCGGCTGGCTGCCGTCTTTTTCGCCAATGGCGGCGCAGAGTGGGTGGATGCCTTTGTTTTTGGCGTAGATTTTTGTGAGAAACTCGTGAAATACATCAAACTGAGGTTCCAAAAGTACGCCTTTCCAATCGTCTCTTTTGATAAACTTGTGGATGGGATCGTGGGTGATGCCGTCGTTGGCTCCGATTTGAACTACCGTAAAATTGCCAAGTTTGGAATTCGAATACTGACTCAAAAAGTCAGAAAGGCTCCCTTTTTTTGGGGAGTAGAAATTTTTATAAAACCCAATAAATAGGGGATGGTTGGAGGCACTTAGGTGGAAACGAAACATTTTCCAGCGCTGCTGTAAGTTTCTTTTCAAGGTCTGAAGTGGATTGGAGTTCGTAGCCATGGCGCGATTGTGCGGAGGTGCAAGCACCTCGGCGTCAAAAATACCATTTTTTGTGAAATTTGAGGAGTATTCCGAGCTTCCACATTTTGGTTACCTTTGAAGCAGTAAATATATCGCTATAGCATGGGTAGAAGCCTTGCCTTCTTATTTCTTCTCTTCTTCCTTCACTCAGAGATTCTCCCTGCCCAAAGCAAGTGGGACAGCAGCTATGTGGAGGAGCAACCTGAAGTACTCGTGCTACGGACCTACCTCTCGCAGAAATATACAGGGCTCTACTTTCCCAAAGAAGACCTTCGCTACCTTCCCAATCGGGGAGTGAATCTTGGATTTGGGATCACCTTCCAAAATATGACTTTCAATGCGGCGATTCCTTTTGTGTTTTTGAATAAAAAGCTCGAACCGGAATATCCACGATTTTTGGATTTTCAGGGGCATATTTATCCTAAAAACTGGGTCATCGACTTTTTTTTGCAGGATTACAAAGGGTATCGCGTTCCTGGGGGGATAGAAGGGGGGCAAAATTACCTTCGTCCCGACTTGGAGGTTTTTAAGGTAGGGATACATACCAATTATATCCTTCGGGGGGATAAAATTTCCCTTCCTGCCTCGGTACACCAGTCGGCAATCCAAAAAAAGTCTGCTCTTTCTCCTTTAGTGGGCTTTGAATTTTATCGGGTTCAGGTGGAGGCGGACTCTTTGATACTTCCTGCCCGGCTCGCCTCAAAAGCGAATTTTCAAGGTGCGGATTTTCTACATTTCGGTCCCAATGCAGGTATAATCGGCACCTTGGTCCTTGGAAAAGGGTTTTTTGCGAGTGGGACCTTTACAGGAAATTTGGCCCTGGAGTCTACTTGGACTTCGGCCACTTCCAGAGAAAGATGGTACTGGAGCTGGGGCTACCATGCCCGTGCCTACCTAGGCTACAATGGTCCCAGATATGGGGTAAATATCAATTATGTATACAAAACTTTGGCGTTGCAGCCCGTAGCAAATTGGACCCAAGAAGTACAAACAGGTAACTACCGCCTAGTCTTCGCGTACAAACTCCGTCCCTCACAAAAGTTTGCCTCTACCTTTTCAAAATACAATCCTGCTAGAATTTTTTTAAAGTAGCGGGAGAGTGGCGTGCAATCGTTTAACTTTGGCTATTCACTAGCCCCACACTCATGAACGATCTTTTTGGCATTCAGCAGTCCTTAAAAAATCTTGGCATTCAAGAATTTAATTTGGGTTCCTCCACCGGTACGACCTGGCTCGATTCAGGTGCCGCTTCCTTAGCTTCTTTTTCTCCTGCCGATGGCAAACAAATAGCAGCTGTGCAGTTGGCCACCGAGGAGACTTATGAAGCAGTCGTTGCGCAGGCACAGATTGCTTTTGAGATTTGGAGAACTGTTCCTGCTCCCAAGCGGGGGGATATCGTCCGGGAGATAGGCAATGCCTTGCGCGAGGTAAAGGCCGACTTGGGCAAGCTGGTCTCCTACGAGATGGGCAAATCCTACCAGGAGGGTTTGGGTGAGGTGCAGGAGATGATTGACATTTGTGATTTTGCGGTAGGATTATCGCGGCAGCTGTATGGCTTGACCATGCATTCCGAGCGTCCCGGTCACCGCATGTACGAGCAGTGGCATGCGCTGGGGGTGGTGGGCATCATTTCAGCCTTCAACTTCCCGGTGGCCGTTTGGTCTTGGAATACCGCCCTGGCTTGGGTCTGTGGAGACGTGTGCTTGTGGAAGCCTTCTGAAAAAGCCCCACTTTCAGCCATTGCCTGCCAGCACATTGTGGCCAAAATATTTGCCCAGCAGGGCATGCCAGAAGGGATTTCCAACTTGATCGTGGGGGATGCCTCGATCGGCGCTTTGCTTGCTCAGGATTCCCGAATTCCGCTGGTGTCTGCCACGGGTTCCACCCGCATGGGCAAGGCAGTAGGCAAGGCGGTGGGTGAGCGACTCGGTCGTTCCTTGCTGGAGCTTGGGGGAAACAATGCCATCATCATCACCGAGCATGCCGATTTGGAGATTGCGATACGCGGCGCCTTGTTTGGTGCCGTAGGTACCGCAGGACAGCGCTGCACCACCACCCGACGCTTGATTGTGCAGGATAAGGTATACGATACTGTAAAAAATCGACTTGCCGCTGCTTTTGCCAAGTTGGTCATCGGCAATCCTTTGGATGAAAAAAACCATGTGGGTCCCTTGATCGATACTCAGGCGGTGGAACAGTACCTAGCGGCTATTGCAGAGGTCAAAGCGGCTGGAGGAAAGGCGGTAGTCGAAGGGGGAGTGCTTACCGGAGCAGGCTATGAGTCGGGCTGCTACGTGAAGCCAGCCATCTACGAAGCAGAAAACCACTTCGACATCGTGCAGCACGAGACCTTTGCACCCATCTTGTATTTGATCAAGTACAGCACACTGCCTGAGGCCATTGCCTTGCAGAACGGGGTGCCGCAGGGGCTTTCTTCAGCCATCATGACTACGAACATGCGTGAAGCGGAAGCCTTCCTTGCCGTATCAGGATCCGATTGCGGCATTGCCAATGTCAACATCGGTACTTCGGGAGCAGAGATTGGGGGAGCTTTTGGGGGAGAAAAGGAAACCGGCGGAGGACGCGAGTCGGGCTCCGATTCCTGGAAGGCCTACATGAGACGCCAAACGAATACGATCAACTACTCCACCCAGCTGCCACTAGCACAGGGGATTAAGTTTGATATTTAGTCAACGGACGACAGACCACGATCGACTACAGTTTTGTGCTAAGATGAAAACTGAAATGCTTTAGTAAACTTTTTAACAAATAGAATTAACATATAGAAAGCCCTCCGTGAATAGCGGGGAGCTTCCTTTTTTACCTACCCCGCCCAGCCCTCTCGGTCGAGGCTGCGGTATTGGATGGCTTCGGCGAGGTGCTCCACACGGATGTCTTCGCTCTCGGCAATATCTGCAATGGTGCGGGCCACTTTCAGGATGCGGTCATAGGCTCGAGCAGAGAGGCCGAGGCGCTCCATGGCGGTTTTGAGGAGGGCATTGCCGGCCGCATTGATCTGGCAGATCTCTTTGACCAATTGCGAGGGCATCATCGCATTGCAAAAGACCTCTGAATGATTTTCAAACCGTATTTTTTGTCTTTCTCTACCTATGATTACCCTTTTTCGAATCTCTGCACTGGATTCACTTTTTCTCGTGGAGGTCATTTCTTCAAAGTGTACAGGGGTGACTTCCACATGTAAATCTATGCGATCCAGCAAGGGACCGCTGACCTTATTCAAGTAGCGCTGCACAATACCCGGCCCACAAACACACTCCTTTTCTGGGTGATTGTAGTAGCCGCAGGGGCAGGGATTCATGCTGGCGATGAGCATGAAGTTGGCAGGAAAATCTACCGAGAGTTTGGCTCTACTGATAGTCACTTTTCGCTCCTCCAAGGGCTGTCGCATGACCTCCAGAACCGTTCGCTTAAATTCGGGCAATTCGTCCAAAAATAAAACTCCGTGATGGGCTAGGGAAATCTCTCCAGGCTGGGGATGTCCACCCCCGCCAACCAAAGCTACATCAGAAATGGTATGGTGGGGACTTCGGAAAGGTCTTTGAGCAAGCAAGGAGGCATGCTTACCGAGTTTGCCAGCTACGGAATGGATTTTGGTGGCTTCCAAGGCTTCCTGCAAGGTAAGGGGAGGAAGAATGGAAGGGAGGCGCTTGGCCAGCATGGTTTTTCCAGCACCAGGAGGTCCAATCATGATCACATTATGACCTCCTGCAGCAGCGATTTCCATGGCTCGTTTGATATTTTCTTGGCCCTGCACGTCTGCAAAATCGTGTTCATGTGCATCGATGGAGTGATAAAATAATTCTCGGGTGTCGGTAACTAGGGGAGTAATGTCGACCTCGCCCTGTAAAAAAGCCACCGCTTGCTCCAAGGTCTCCACAGAAATGATGTCTAAGCTATTGACAATGGAGGCCTCTTTGGCATTTTCTTGAGGTAAAATGAATCCTTTGAACCCCTTTTTTCTAGCTTCAATGGCTATAGGAAGTACCCCTTTGATGGGGCGAAGTCTCCCGTCCAATGCGAGCTCTCCCATGATGACATACTGATCTAGATAGGGAAAATGGACCTGTTCGGAAGCTTGTAAGATACCCATGGCTATGGGCAGGTCATAGGCAGATCCTTCCTTGCGGATATCTGCTGGTGCCAAGTTGACTACCACCCGCTGGCGGGGCATGCGAAAGCCCAAGTATTTTAAGGCAGATTCTACCCGTTGTTGAGATTCTTTCACTGCGGAGTCCGGCAAGCCTACCATATAAAAACTGGTGCCTTGACCTACATTGACTTCGATGGTGATGAGGGAAGCATCCACGCCAGCTACGGCGCTTCCAAAAGTTTTTGCGACCATGAGTTAGTTTAAAAAATGAATACCTGAATAAATATACTTTAAAAAATCATCAATTTCTGTATTGAAAAAATAAATCCCTAGTTCCTACCTATTCAGCGTTTTTCTCTAGCTCTTCCCTTCTCGATCCAATTTTGCTTTCAGGTATTGGATCTCTTTTTCTAAAATAAGTATTTTTTTATTGGCCTTGGTGCTATGAAATACCTCAACTGCCCAGTTGATTAGAAAAAGGATAAAACTGAGCAATACGATTTTTGAAACCAGACCAGGTGAAATGGAGGAAAGGTTGAAGAGTTGCCCTAAGGAATCGAAGAAGACAAAAAAGACCAAAAGACTTAAATAGAATTGGGTATACGCCAAGTGGAAATAGGGAATTTTTGTTTTCATTTCATTTTTTTGTTTAGGTAGGTAGAAATCATACCGACTGAATCGTAGAAAGCTTTTGATAAAGGCCTTCCTGTTCCAAGAGTGCTGCATGGGTGCCTCGCTGCACGATACGGGCTTTGTCAATCACCAAAATTTCATCGGCATGCTGAATGGTGCTAAGTCGGTGGGCAATCACTAAAGTGGTCCTTTGGCTCATCAATTTGGTGATGGCTTCTTGTACCAGCAATTCCGATTCTGAATCCAAGGCAGAGGTAGCCTCGTCTAGGATCAAGATGGGAGGGTTTTTCAAAACGGCTCTTGCTATGCTGAGCCTTTGCCTTTGCCCTCCAGAAAGTTTGATTCCTCGGTCCCCAATGTAGCTGTGGTAGCCCTGTTCCATTTTTACGATAAAATCATGTGCATTGGCAATTTTTGCTGCTTCCATGATTTGGTCTTCCGTGACTCCGTCCATGCCAAAAGCGATGTTGTTGTACACCGTATCGTTGAATAAAATAGACTCCTGGGTGACTATCCCCAAAAGACTACGTAACTCTTGGGTAGAAAGGTGTTTGAGGTCTATTCCGTCCAATAAGATTTGACCTTCTGTAGGGTCATAAAATCGAGGCACCAAATCGGCAAGCGTTGATTTTCCTCCTCCTGAAGGACCTACTAAGGCAATGGTTTTCCCTTTTTCTAGGGTAAAGTTGATGTCTTGCAGCACCTTGGTTTCCCCGTAGGCAAAACTTACCTTGGAAAAGGTGATTTCCCGATGAAATCCTTTCACAGGCTGAGGCTGGGCAGGAGAAATCACCTGGCTGGGGGTATCTATGACTTCAAAAATTCGGTCTGCAGAGGCTATGCCTCGCTGTATGGTTGCCACGGCCCTAGCAATCTCTTTTGCTGGATTGAGGACTTGGGTGAAAATAATGATGTAGGTAATGAAATTGGAAGCACTCAGAGCAGATGCCCCATTCAATACCAAATTGCCTCCGTAGAGGAGAATTCCAGCCACCACACAAACGCCTAAAAATTGAGAAATGGGACCAGCCAACTCGTTTTTTCTAGCCATGCTTACGTTGACATCCGAATAATAGTCTGTCTCTCTATCAAATTTATCGTTGACAAAGGCCTCTCCATTGAAGGCTTTGACCACGCGCATGCCTCCTAAAGTTTCGTCCAAAATGGTGACAATCCTCCCCAAAGATTCTTGGCTTTGAATGGCAGACTTACGTAGCCTACGGGTAATTCCGCCAATGAGGGCTCCCGAAATGGGAATGATGAGTATGGTAAATAATGTCAGCGGTACGGACATGAAAAATAGTACCCCAAAATACAAAATGATGGTGGCAGGTTCCCTGAAGACTACCCTGAGGGATTGTACGATGGTATTTTCAACTTCCTGAACGTCATTGGTCATTTTAGAAAGCAGGTCACCCTTTCGCTCGTTGGAGAAATAACCCAAGTGGAGACGACTGACTTTTTCAAAAATATCCATCCGCATTCCCTTGATTACCTGCGCCCGAACCTTAGCTAAAACCACTCCAGAGAGGTAGGTGAATAGGTTGGATAAAAAAACAGAACCTACGATGATCAGACAGACAAAGAGCAAGGTGCCAAACTTTCCATAGGTATCTCTTACTTCAAGAAAATAATGATTGAATAGGTATAGGGCATAGTCAAGGGAAAGTTCAAAGGAAGGAAGCTGTCTAAATTTTTCTAAAGATTCAGGAGCTACCTGCTCGAAAATCACATCAAAAAGTGGTTTGAGTAAGGTAAAATTCAATAGGCCAAAAACGATGGCCAGCAGGGTGTAAACCAAATACATCGGAATAAACTTTCCATAGGGTCGGGTGTATGAAAGTATCCGAAAGTAGGTGTGCATAAGAAGCGAAAAAGGGTAAGTGCATGCAAGTTACATAAAATATCCCTTTGGGAATTTTCATAAAATCTAAAGATCCTATTTTCTAGGCGCTGAGCTAGGGTGAATGTTAGAGCTAATTTTTGACCCCGCCCCGCTTCATTTAACCTAGAGGTAATCGTAGTTCAAGGGCTTATCTTTATCTTTGATAAAATTCAATCTTACCCATGAAAAGACTTCTTCTCCTCGTCCTATGGATAAGCGCTTGCGCTCCCATGCTCTTGGCTCAACAAGCACCCAAGAAACCCAAGTTGGTAGTAGGCATCATCGTAGATCAAATGAGGCAGGAGTATTTTTACCGCTTTGCAGATCGCTACTCAGAGGGAGGATTCAAGCGGTTTACCCATCAGGGCTTTATGATGAGCAATGGGCATTACAATTACATTCCCACCTACACGGGACCTGGACATGCCTCGGTCTATACGGGAACGACCCCTGCTACCCACGGGATCATTGCCAACAATTGGTATGTGCCTTCCATAAAAAAAATGATCTATTGTGCAGAAGATTCTTTAGTCAGTCATGTGGGCGGAACTCCCGAAAATGGAAAGATTAGTCCTCGCAATATGCTCACCTCTACTATTACAGATGAGCTTAGGCTGTCTACAGGAAAAAGGGCCAAAGTGGTGGGTATTGCCATCAAAGATCGGGGAGCAAGCCTTCCCGCTGGCCACACTGGGGATGCGTATTGGTATGACGATGTGAATGGGGATTGGATGACTTCTACCTATTACAAATCCACACTGCCCTCCTGGGTTGCCGATTTTAATGCCAAAAAACGCCCGGATCATTACTTAAACCAATCTTGGACACCTCTTTTTCCC
>Ga0194122_10002030_pt1 | contig 23030 bp, 20 predicted proteins | sample TA2MahCa10mmetaG_FD_155487 | JGI IMG/M metagenome (GOLD analysis project Ga0194122, IMG submission 155487) | Freshwater microbial communities from Lake Tanganyika, Tanzania - TA2015021 Mahale Deep Cast 10m | ecosystem: Environmental > Aquatic > Freshwater > Lake | place: Tanzania: Lake... | reverse complement strand
CACAGGCTTAACAACTTCGGCTGCAGCAATTGGACAAGCCCTCTTTGAGGACCCCCGATTTTCCAGCGATGGTCGTGTTTCATGCGCATCATGCCACAAGGCCGAACATGCCTTTGCAGACAACGTAGCCTTTTCCAAAGGGGTTTGGGGCAGGCAGACTGTACGAAATACGCCTACCTTGATCGGACTCCTCCAGGATATACCGTTGATGTGGGATGGGGGAGTGACCCCGTTACGTCACGGTAGTCAAGGAATTCTGGCCGCCTTGACCGCGCATCGGGACCAGGATATGAACCCTGTTGACTTGGACAAGAAATTGCAGCACTTTACTCGGTACAAAGTGATTTTAAATCGATTGTATCCGGGTCAACCGTTGGCGGCAGGCTACCTTTTGGCGATACGGGAATATGTGAAAGAGATTGGACACCCTATGAAAAAGGGGGATCCAACCACCGAACATTTGTCAACAAGAGCGCACACGTCCCCTCATCGGAATACCGAACAAGGTTTGGCTTTGTTCAAAGGCAAAGCGGGTTGCATTCGTTGTCATCACGGCCCCTCGTTGACCGATGGACGTTTCTATAATTTGGGTGTGGACTCCTCGGATCCCGGTAGGGCTGCCATTAGTTTGTTGGAAGAGGACCGAGGGCGATTTCGAACACCGCCGCTGGTGTTTCTTTCCAAGACCGCTCCTTATTTTCACAACGGATCTGCAGCAACCTTAGAACAAGTGTTGCAACACTATATCAAGGGAGCGGGTGAGGCAGGGCGAATCCACCTTAATCCAGAGGAAAAACAGGCTTTGCTGGCCTTCCTGCGGACGCTGTAATTCTTACCAAGAAATTACGGGATCTCGATCCCGTAAAAGCCTTTGGTACCGTTGGGGTACAGGCCTTCGATGAGCAGACCGCCCTTTTTGCCGCGTACCAGTTCACGCAAGGCCTTGGGGCTGTTGACCTCGGTTTTGTCCACCTTGGTGATAATGAAACCCTCTCGGATACCGCTTTCTTTCAATTTACCGCTACCAAGTTTGCTGATTTTGATTCCAGATTCCAATTTGAGGCTCTCGAGTTCTTTGCGGGAGGCACGCTCCAGTTTGGCACCCAGCCAATCGCTTTCTTCCTCTTTGGGAGCAGCTTTGACCAATTCTGCTTTACCGTCTGCATTGCGTAATTTGACTTCGAAGGTTTGTGATTTCCCTTTGCGGTTGATTTCCAAAGTCACTTTTTCACCGGGCCTTTTGCGGCCTACGATTTCCATGAGTTCAGGAGTGGATTTGATGCTTTGCCCTTCCACTTTGGTGATCACGTCGCCTTTGAGGATACCCGCTTCTTCGGCAGCCGAATTCGGCATGAAATCGGCCACATACGCCCCACTAATGACCTCGAGATCCTCGCTTTCAACCAAGGCCGCATCCACATCCCTGATTTGGATGCCCAGGAAACCACGCTGCACGGTGCCGTGGACTTTGAGGTCTTCCACCACTTTGGTCACCAAATTGGCGGGAATCGCAAAGGCATACCCTTGGTAAGCTCCGGTGCTCGATGCGATGGCCGTATTGATCCCGACCAATTCCCCTTGGACATTGACCAAAGCACCACCGCTGTTCCCTGGATTGACCGCGGCATCCGTTTGGATGAATGCTTCCAGGCTGGTGCCTCCACCCAAAATGTTAATGTTACGGGCTTTGGCCGAAACGATCCCTGCGGTAACCGTGGAATTCAAATTAAACGGGTTGCCAACAGCCAAAACCCATTCCCCAATCTGGAGTTTGTCGGAATTCCCGATTTTGACAAAGGGCAAATCGTTGGCTTCGATTTTGACAACGGCCAGGTCAGAACTTGGGTCCTGACCAATCACCTTGCCGTTGAAACTCCGTTTGTCGTTCAGGATGACTTCGATTTCATCCGCTTCTTTGATGACATGGTTGTTGGTGACGATGTACCCGTCTGCGCTGAGGATTACGCCGGAACCGGAGCCCATTTGAGGACCTCTCGGCATCATGTCCGGTCCGTTGAAAAAGTCCCGAAACATATCCATGCCCGGAGGAATTTCACCTTTGAAAGCTCCTTGAGCACTGCCTTTGGTCTTGATATGTACGACACAGGGAGTTACCATGGCCGCCGTGGTTACAAAATTGGGATGTTCCACAATATGCTCCGGAAAGGCCGTCAAATTGACAGGCGCATTGCCCCAATTGGCAGGATGCAAGGCAGGTCTTTTTTGGAGGCCGTACACGATCCAAGCCCCTAACAAGCTTCCCAAAAATGCGATGAGCAACGTAGCTCCGTATTGGCGAAATTTTGACATAGTATATGTTTTTGGTTTAACCCAATTACCCAATTTATGTTCAAAAATCGTGCCAAAAACTGGGAATCGCTGATTGAACGTTCCCTTGGCTCTGTTAGTATGTTTGCCAATACGGAGACATCATAGCTGAATCGATATGCAATTTGAATTCTATAAATACCAAGCCTGCGGTAACGATTTTGTGTTGGTGGATTTGCGCTCTCCATCCGCTAACTGGGCGAGCCAAGCCACTGATTCACGGTTTTGGCAAAATGAAACGGCCATGCGATTATGCTGCGACCGAAGGTTTGGAATAGGAGCGGATGGGATTTTGATTTTATTGCCTGCACAATCTTCAAAAACCGATAACCCAGGCATGGATTCCAAGGTGGCCTTTCATCTTCATTACCTGAATGCGGATGGCAAAGAGGGCTCCTTGTGCGGCAACGGTTCGCGATGTGCCGCTGCTCATGCCTTTCGCAAAGGGTATTTTGAGGGCAATAGTGGAACCTTTACCGCCAGCGATGGTTTGCATCAAGTGATGCTCACAGAGGACGGTTGGATTGCCTTGGGCATGCAAGCACCGAAGGATAGGAGGGTTTTGGAATTGGGGACCTTTATCAACACGGGGTCACCGCATTTGGTGGTTCCGGTTCGGGATTTGGTGAACTATCCTGTGGAACGTGAGGGCAGGGCTCTTCGGGAGCATTCCCTTTTCTTACCAGGGGGTACCAATGTCAATTTTGTGGAGGTGATAGACCTTAACCATCTGAAAATAAGAACCTATGAGCGTGGGGTTGAAGCGGAGACGCTGAGTTGTGGGACGGGAGCAGTGGCTTGCGTAATATTGCATATGCAACAAAATTCAGCTGAATTCATGGACACCTTTGCAGAAATAAATTTGCAATTCCGTGGAGGACAAATGATCGTATGTGGCCAGGTTGATTCGACCGGATCTATGCATCAAATTCAGCTCAAAGGCCCAGCATCTTGTGCATTCAAAGGCCTCTGGATGGGGTATACAGGCAAAACCTACCTTTGGTGATTGAATATGAATTCGTAATCCAAAACCCCAAGACCCACTGCATTTGATTCAATACAAACCATGACCTTAATAGCCTCTGTTTCGGGAATTCGTGGCACCATAGGGGGTCAACCCGGCACCAATTTGACCCCTCACGATATGGTATCCTTTGTCAATGCCTATGCAGCCTTGTTGCTGGAACAGGGCCATGGTCGCACCGTGTTGGTTGGTCGAGACGCCCGCATTTCGGGTGATATGGTGAGTCGCTTGGTCTGCGGTACCTTGATGGCTTGCGGTTTGGATGTGATTGATTTAGGGTTGACCACCACACCAACCCTCGAGATGCAGGTGCCTCGAGTGGGGGCTGCGGGTGGTATTGTTTTGACGGCCTCCCATAACCCTGAGGAATGGAATGCCTTGAAATTATTGGATCATCAAGGTTGCTTCATTGGTTCCGAGCAGGGTGATGCTCTACTCCATAAGGTCCAAAAAGGGGAACCTATATCCTACGCCACCGTGCACAACTTGGGGCAATACCATCAGGATGATTCCGCTTTGGAGGCTCATATTCAAGACATTTTGGCATTACCCTTGGTGAATCGACAAGCCATTGCCGCCGCCAGATTGCACGTGGTGGTGGATGGGATCAATTCGTCGGGGGCCGTGGCGGTTCCCGCCCTTTTGACTCAATTAGGGGTCCATCGAATCGAGGTTTTGAATGACGAGCCCAACGGTCGTTTTGCGCATAACCCGGAGCCGCTGCGCGAGCATTTAGATGAGATTTGCACGGAGGTGGTGTCCCGTCAAGCCCATATGGGCATTGTGGTGGACCCCGATGTGGATCGGCTCGCCTTCGTTATGGAGAACGGGGAATTGTTTGGGGAAGAATATACCCTTGTTGCGGTTGCGGACTATGTCATTAGTCAAAAACCTGGACCTGCGGTTTCGAATTTGAGTTCATCCAGGGCCTTAAGCGATGTATGCGCTCGGTACGAACAGCCGTACCATGCCTCTCCTGTTGGCGAGGTGCATGTCGTCAAGGCGATGCGTGCCTCCGGTGCTGTGATTGGCGGGGAAGGGAATGGAGGCATTATCCTACCCGATCTGCATTACGGAAGGGACGCTTTGGTGGGGATCGCCTTGTTTCTCTCGCATTATGTGGAACAGGGTCAGACCATGAGCCAATTGAGGTCCACCTACCCGGCCTACGCCATGGCCAAAGAAAAGGTAAACTTCGATCCTCAAGCAGACCCTGAATTGCTCTTGCAACGTTTGGCCGATGCCTTTCCGAATGCGGTAAAGAATTGGTCCGATGGACTCAAACTTGATTTGGAAGAGGGTTGGTTGCATGTGCGCAAATCCAATACTGAACCCATATTGCGCATTTATTCCGAGGCAGGTCATGCGCATGCCGCCGCTGACCTTGCCGCCAAGGCCCGTCAAATCCTAGGATCATGACCAACGACCTTCCCCGAATCTACCTGGATAATTCTGCCACCACCCCGATACACCCGGAGGTGGCTTCGGCTATGTCTGAGCTCCTGATTCGATGTTACGGAAATCCCTCCTCCATACATTTTCTGGGAAGAGAATCACGCATCATCATCGAAAAGGCCCGCAAAAGCATGGCCCAAGCGCTTGGCTGTTCGCCTTCGGAGATTTTCTTTACCTCGGGCGGAACCGAATCGGATAACATGGCTTGCCGCTGCGCTGTCGAAAATTTGGGCATTTGTCGCATCATTTCTTCTTCGCTGGAGCATCATGCCATTACCCATGTCCTTGATCAGCTTCATAAAGTACATGGCACCGAAATCTGTTGGTTGCCCAACGATCCCCAAGGTATTTTGGATATGAACCAACTCCAGCAATGGCTGAAGGAATCAAGGGATTTGAATATTCCAACCTTGGTAACCCTGATGCACGGTAACAACGAAATCGGTAATATGCTGGAAATCGAGAAGGTCGCTGCCCTGTGCAAGGCCCATAACGCGCTTTTTCATTCCGATATGGTCCAAACCGTTGGTCATTATCCATTGAATTTCACGGAGATGGGTTTGGATATGGCCAGCGGATCTGCCCATAAATTTTATGGACCCAAAGGGGTAGGGTTTATTTATATACGCGGTGGTCTATCGTTGGGCGCTATGATGGCAGGCGGATCTCAAGAAAGAAATATGCGTGGTGGTACCGAAAATTTACCAGGAATCGCAGGGATGAGTTTGGCCTTGGAGTTGTCGGTATCGAGCATGGATCAGCGGCGTGAACGCATTTCGCGATTGAAGAATAGGCTCAAAGAGGGAATTTTGGAGGCCATCCCCGGGGTAACCTTTAACGGCAACATCAAAGGACCCACCATGTACCAGGTGTTAAGCGTGTCGTTTCCGCCCCATCCCAAAGGAGAAATGTTGCTCTTTCATTTGGATATCGAAGGGATTTGTGCATCAGGGGGAAGCGCTTGCAGCTCAGGGGCGGAATCGAGATCCCATGTGCTTAATGGAATTGGCATGCCGAAAGATCGTACGGCGGTCCGATTTTCGCTTGGTTCTCACAACACCGAAGAAGAAATCGATCGAACCCTCCACGTTTTGCGTAAAATTCTACTGGACGCATCGTAGAAAAGACAAGGTATCCACAGCATCCGCATACCGGTCTATTTCAGGGAATTGGCATTGACCAAATTCGACCGCATGGTAACACCATGTATTCCATTGCTCCACCTCAAATTGATTCTTGAAGGAGGGTCGTTGTCCCCACCGAGCAACGAGTTGATTGCCTGACCAGCATTGCGTTACGGGTATGGCCTCCAAGATTTGGCGGGCCAAATCTTGTTCCGATTGGTAATATTCAAAGTGCAACACGGCAAGGGGAGACGAGATGGTTGGGCTTTCCACCAAGATCACCGAGCTGTTGTGAGTGAATGGCTTTCGATTCAGCATATGCAAGGCCAGCTGATAGTCTAAATTGTTTCGATAACGATGGTTGTTGCCCTCCCAAGGGTAATGTTGCAGCCCATCCAAAATATGTTGCGGTGACATGCCCTCCGGGACCAATAGTTTGGATACATTTCGGCAACCTTTGCCGTAATAGAGAAAAATATCCTGACTCAAACCGATCCAATCTTCTGTTTTTTCCTTGCCATCAAGGATGGCGATGGAATTTCGGTGGGATCGGAACAGGTGTGGAATATGACCAAAATACTGCTCAAAATAAGGTAGGGTAGAAGCGGAACCCGTGGCGATTATGGCATCCACGCGGTTGAGTTTGTCCACAATCGCGAAGCGATTGCTCCATTCAGGTTGTAAGGCCATCAAACCGTGGATGGCCCAGGATACGAGTCCTGCATCATCGGATGAAGGTTTGACAAGGGCCGTATGTCCCGCAATCAAGGTGCAGAGGACATCATGCAAACCTGCCAATGGAATATTACCAGGGAGGATGAGCCCTACATTTTGAGACGGCCTTTGGAGGGAGAGGGCATCCTCGTCATGGGCAAGCCAACGTTCCAAGGAACGGGGCTCCAAGGCCATGGACCATGCCTTCAAGGCTTGCCTCAGCATTTCGGGTTCGAACCAGGGGTTTTGAACGGCTACCGACAAGGACCATTCCGACCAATCATCACGATCGAGGGTCGACCCCATCCATTGTCCCCAACGATGCAACAGCTGGACGAAACTCGTGGTGCTGGGGTTTGACGGCATAGGGGGGTCTTTGTCGTAAATTTGTTCCGCAAAATAGGATTGAATGGCCATCATGATTACCGACCAATGCATCAATTGCGGTGCATGCGAACCGGAATGTCCCAACAACGCCATCTACGAGGGCGGTATCTCGTGGAAATATGCAGAGGGCACCCAACTTCGTGAGCTGGTTCAGCGAGCAGACGGGTCTTTGGTGCATGCCCAAGATCCCATGACCCCGGTGAGCGATGATGTCTATTTTATCGTACCCGACAAGTGCACCGAATGCGAGGGTTTTCATGAAGAGCCTCAATGTGCCGCGGTATGCCCGGTCGATTGCTGTGTACCTGACCCCGATCACGTCGAATCCAAGGCCACCTTGCTGGAAAGGAAGGAATACCTCCACGGATTATAACACTATATTTCATTTATATATCCTCTGAAATTATTCCACCCCCTTGAATCAAGTTTCGTCACAGTCTCCGAAAATTAAAGTTGGGATTCTATTCGGTGGAAATTCCCGCGAAAGGGAAGTTTCTTTTGCAGGAGGACGGACGGTATACGATTTGCTGAACAAAAGCATTTTTGAAGCGGTACCAATTTTTGTGGATTCCTTCGGGCAATTGGTGGAGTTGGATTGGCCCTTTTTGTACAAAGGAAGTATTCGCGACTTTTATCCATCCAGCCTTGCATTCCACCACCAGCCCAAGGCTTCGCTTGTTGAATCATTCAAGGAAGGGAATTCCAGGGCCTGGATGCCCTATGCCGAACAGCATGAAGAAGCTCACCTTCATGCAGAGGATTGGAGAAAGGCCATTGGGAAACCTTTAGCTTGGGAGGACTTATCTCGGCGAATTGATTTGGTCTTTATGGCCTTGCATGGAAGGAACGGTGAAGACGGTAGGGTGCAATCGATTCTGGATTTTTGGGAAATACCCTACACGGGCTGTGGGCCCCGAGCGGCTGCATGGGCCATGAACAAAGTCGCACAGCGTCACGACATGCAAGTTTCAGGTTGGGATGTTCCAAGATTTTTGGCCATACCTAGGGCAGGTTGGGTGGAGGAGAATGCATCCGCAAGGGAACAGTGGCTTAGGAAGATCATTTCACAATTTCCAAACGGTTGCGTGGTCAAGGCGGCCAACCAAGGGAGCAGTATTGGTTTGACCTTGTTGCGAAATGTGGATGCCTTGGTTCTTGAAGAGGCTGTCGACAAAGCCTTTTTCACGGCCAAGCTCCGTAAGGCGGAATATCAAAAGGCTGGGGAAACGGCCTTGGATCGTTTGGCCGATTTTCGTACGGGTATCGGATTTCCTTTGAGGGATAGAATCTCCGGGGTGGTTTGGTTTTCGCCCACCGCTTGGGAACATTGGTTTCTCCATGAATTCACAGGCGATGTTTGCGAGTTGGAATCCTTGGATTCGGAAACCGATGTTTTGATTGAAGAAATCATTGTTGGGAAAGAATTCTCCTGCATTGTTTTAGAAAAATCAGACGCCACAGTGTCTGCCTTGCCGCCCACAGAAATCACCTCATCCCAAGAATTTTATGATTACCGCTCCAAATATCTTCCCGGCCTTGCACGCAAAAAAACGCCGATTGATTTGCCGGATGAACAAATTCACCTGATCCGTAGAGCCTGTGAGCAATTGTTCAAAGACTTTGATTTCTCGGTCTATGCACGCATTGACGGTTTTGTGACCACCGCTGGGCGAATCTATTTGAACGATCCCAACACCACATCGGGGATGATGCCTTCATCCTTCTTTTTTCAGCAGGCGGCAGAAATTGGTCTAAGCCCTTCTGCTTTTCTCACCTACATCATCAGTGCCTCACTGAACGCAAGGATCAAGGCGAACCCATCTTCGATACGCTGCGGTAAACTCGCCGAACAGCTTCGTGAATCTCTTCATCAGGCGATGCAAGGTCAAAGAAATCTCAAGCGAATTGGGGTGCTCATGGGGGGATACTCCTCTGAAAGGCATATTTCGGTGGAGTCAGGGCGGAATATCTACGAAAAAATTTCTTCTACCGAGGGTTACGAACCCATATCCCTGTTTCTGAGCGGTAACGCCCAGCAATGGGATCTCCATGAATTGCCTATGCATCTTCATCTGAAGGATCATGCAGACGATATTATGGCTGGAATTCATGAGGTTTCCAGGCCAAGGGTGATTGAGCAAATTCGCAACGATTTCAAGGAAATTCTAGAGACCTTCGCGCCCAATGCCTTAGAATTCGCAAGGTCCGTGGCATGGGAGGATTTGGCGAATCAAGTTGATTTTGTGTTTATTGCATTACATGGTCGACCTGGCGAAGACGGGGCCTTGCAAGAACGATTGGATACCCTGGGTTTACCCTACAACGGATCGGGGGTCCAAAGCAGTTCGCTCACCATCGATAAGTTTCTAACCGGTGAATTGCTTCGTGCATCGGGCCTGCATGTGGCCGAACAGCGCCGAATAACATTCGATGATTGGCAAAAGGGATTCGACGAATCTTTCTTTAAAGCAGAAGGACGTTGGCCCATGATTGCCAAACCGTTAGACGATGGCTGTTCCACAGCGGTCTACCGGTTAACATGCCGGGAAGAATTGGAGGCCTATGCGCAATTGACTTTCCGTGAAGACGATCAGTGGCCAGTGGAAGCTGCTACCTTGCTGAAGGTTCCCGGATCGGATGGGTTTAACCGTTCGAAGGCATTCTTGCTCGAGGAGTTTATATCGGGACGGAAAAACGAGTATTTCTTGGAAATCACTGGCGCCATGTTGGTTGCATCCAAACCCGGAGGTCATCGGGATTACGAAGTCTTTGAGCCTTCCGAAAGCATTGCTGGCGAGGGAATCCTTAGCCTCGAAGAAAAGTTCCTGGCAGGACAAGGCACCAACATCACCCCGGCTCGCTTCGCGGTGGATCCTTCAGAACAACAAAGGATCATGGGTAGGGTGCAGGATACGCTTCGTAAGGCGGCCGAAGTAGCCGGTGTTGAAGGCTATTGCCGAATTGATGCCTTTGTAGGAATTCCCAAAGTAGGGGATATTCGCGTGGTGATCATCGAGATCAACTCTTTGCCCGGCATGACTCCTGCAACATGCATATACCATCAAGCCGCTAATGCCGGTTACTCTCCTCATCAATTTATTTCAAAAATAATTGAATACGGAATTAGTAAAACCCATAAACCATGAAACCTGCTGTACGTAAATTTTGGTTATTGTTCCTTTCCATCAACATTGTGTTGCTTTTGGGTTTAATTCAGGGCCTAAAACTTTATACCTCGCATGGTCAATCCATTGAAATTCCGGTTCTGGTTGGTCTGTCCTTTGATGAAGCTCAGAAGATTTTGGATGAAATGGGATTGGAAGTCGTGGTTGCAGATTCCTTGTTTGATTCAAAAATACCCGCCGGCGCTGTTATCGAATCAGATCCAACAGCTGGAATTCAGGTCAAGCTCGGTAGAAGAGTGTACCTGACTTTAAACGCCTTTACTCCACCATTAGCAATGATTCCGAATCTAACGGATATATCATATCATAAAGCCTCTATTGATCTTAAATCGAAAGGCTTTGTCATCGGGCGAATCATTAAGAAACAGGATATCGCAAAAGATTTTGTCATCGCGGGTGAATTCAATGGCAGAACCTTAAAGGAAGGAGAAAAGCTCCCAATGGGTACAGTAATTGACCTTATAGTAGGCACAGGCGAGGGTCCATTTAAGGAAGATAGCACTGAATGGGATGTTTACGAAGATCGTCTTAGAGATTAAAATAATTCCAGTAATTTGAGAAACAATTTTGCGTTTTAATTTGATGGGACCACTAGAGAAAAAAATGAAGCTTTATTTGCGGTTCATCTTTTTAATTATTTTGCTTTGCGTTAATAACCTTTTATTAGCGCAAGAAGGGGTTTTTTCGTTAAATAACAATCCTACCTTACTAAATTTTTACAGACAACCCTTAATTAATACTCAAGCCAGCATACAGCGTTCCCTCGACACCTTGGCTTTGCCCTTCGTGGATGACTTCTCCTATTCAGGTTATTTTCCTGACCCTCAGCGTTGGGCTGATCGTCATGTTTTCCGTAACAACGATATGGCGATTCGACCTCCAGGTCAAGGTTTTGTGACCTTTGATGGGTTGGATTCTACGGGTAGGCCTTACGACAACAGTTCTTTGTCCGCCTCGGGTCGTGCGGATTTTTTGACCTCGAGGCCTCTGCGTCTTGGAGGTTATGCCGCTGTTGATTCGTTGTTTTTGACTTTTGCTTATCAGCCAGCTGGTTGGTCCGAAAGCCCTGAGCCCACGGACTCGATGATTTTGGAATTTCAGTCCAACAGCGGGGCTTGGAATAGGGTGTGGCACGCGAGTGGTTCCTCGGTTCAACCATTTCGCTTTGCGGTGATTGGCCTAAGCGATCCGCAGTACCTCTACGATGGTATGCGTATGCGATGGGTCAATTACGGGTCACTTACCGGGTTGGTGGATTGTTGGCATTTGGATTATGTGTTCCTTGATGCCGGAAGATCAAGTTCGGATACCCTCTTTGATGATCTTGCTTTGGTGCAAACCAACGCAACGTATTTGCGACCTTACCGCAGCATGCCCCTTAATCAATTTATGGAGGATACTTCCAGGTTCTTGAACCCAACCCACGGTGTATCGGTAGTGAATAACGGGAGTACAGTGACCTACGATCGTTCTTATCGGGTCTTTGCCCAAAATGCCTCCGTTCCGTTGATCAATAGCAGCCCTTTGCCTTCTTTGACCCTGGGCACTTTAAGCAGTTCGGGTTTGATTTTTCAGCGTTTTGCCGTTCCAACAAGCAGTGCGGATAGTCTGACCCTTCGAATTGAATACGTGGTGCAGGCCACTGTTGACAACCTACCTCGTAACGATACCTTAAATGAGAGCGTCAAACTTTGGAATGAGTTTGCTTACGATGATGGAACAGCCGAAACCGGCTACGGGATTAACGTGGTTGCCGGTTCTTGTGCAAATAAATTTTGGTTATCCAAACCCGATACCCTGAGGGGTGTTTGGATGTACTTCACCCAAGCTGCGGCCAATGCCTCCAACGAATTGTTTGTGCTCAAGGTTTGGTCGCAAATCCAAGAAGGGGGTAGAGCCGCCACCGAGATTTTTCGATCGCCTATCCCTTACCGTCCTCGTTACGGAGATAGCATTGGGCATTTTCAATACTTTGCCATCAATCCACCTTTGTTGGTGCAGGATTCATTCTATATAGGTTGGCAACAAGAAACTCCAGGGCTTATCAATATCGGACTGGATCGCAACGATACCTTGGTCCGATATAACCGTTGGTACAATACCCAAGGAATTTGGGAGGAATCCTCCATTGCTGGTTCTTGGATGATACGACCGGTCATGGGGGGACCTTTTCGTTATCCGGCAAGCATCCGCTCTAATGAAAATACTCTACCTACCCAATGGTCGGTGTTTCCGAATCCTGTGCAGTCCTCTAATCCCGTTATTTACTTTAAAGGTCCTGTTCAATTGAGTTCCGCCCAACTATGGAATACGGCAGGGGTCTTGATGGGTCAAATTTCTTACGAAACTGAACAAGAATCGGAAAGGCCTTATGCCTTCGAAATCCCGTCCAGGGCATTGGCGCCGGGTATTTATTTGTTGTTACTAAAGGACTTTAACGGCGCCATCCACCCGCGTAAAATTCTCGTTCAATAAATTGCTTCCTATGTCTTCGAACACCATGCCCAAAAATCCATCGCAGTCGCTAACGGTAATGAACGAATTGGTCCTGCCCAACGATACCAACACGTTGAATAATTTGATGGGGGGCCGACTCTTGCATTGGATGGATATTTGTGCGGCGATTGCCGCGCAAAAGCATGCCAACCGCATTGTGGTTACCGCATCCGTGGACAATGTGAGTTTCAACCGTGCAATTCAACTTGGGAATTTGGTAAGTTTAACCGCTAGGGTAACCCGGGCCTTTCAAACTTCCATGGAGGTACACCTGGAGGTTTGGTGCGAAAACATTCCTCAAGGAATACGTCATTTGTGCAACAAAGCCTATTTCACCTTTGTCGCGGTGGATGACGGAGGTATTCCAACCCCGGTTCCCGAACTGGTCCCTGAATCAGAGGAAGACCAAATTCTCTTTGCAGGAGCCTTGCGCAGGCGGCAACTTAGGCTGGTTTTGGGTGGCCGAATGAAACCCAGCGAAGCCAACGAGCTGCGCTCCATTTTCGAATAGTACCCGGCCTAAACCCTCGATATTGGCGGGTCTGGATTGAGGCCCCTTAAATGGGGCGACATAGAGATCAATGCACGAAATCGCTGTCTTTAAGTTTGGGATTGATGCTACCCTCTTTGACTTGAAATTCAATTTGTTGAGGGCCCATGCTGATATTGACTTTATGGGGAATCAAAAGCCCTTTGCCAATATCCCTGTAGTCGGCAAAGGAACTTGTGTTGGAACTTTCCTTACCATCAGGGCCTTTGGAGCTTCGCACCGTTTGCACTTTGAGCCCTGTACGAAGGTTGTAGAAATGACTTTCGGTATTCCCATTCAGGTACGTCCAATCCAGTCTTGCGCAGACCTCTTTGTGGAGAATGGCTGCTCCTCCCAACTTCAATTTGCCGTTGGATTGAGCTAGCCACTCGATCTCTGGGCAAGGTAGGGCATCGAGGGCTTGCTGAGCGGTTTCTTCGGCGTCTGCAGGCCGATCTCCTTGCATACTCTTGCGGGATAGCTTTCCGTCTTTGTACAAATCTGATGACATCACCATGGAACCGTTCAATTTGACCGTGGTCATGGAGGTCAAGGGTTTGCTTTGTTTGATCTCGATTAAATCCAGATTCATGCCTTGCAGGGTGGCAGACATAACAGTACGCATGCTTTTGACTTTGGACCATGCTTTGGCGCCACCGGTGGCTTGGATGTACTGATTCAACACGGATTCCAAAGTCACGTTGTTCGGTAATTTGATTGCAGTGGGGTCTTCGGTGACGTCACCATTCCAATCCACCCATTCGATTTTGCCGTCACTGTCCAAAGCCTTGAGCTTAGGGCCTATTTCTGAACCTTTGCCCACGCAGATCACGAGGCAGTTTTGAGGTTGTATCATTTTGCGAGCCATTTCTTGGACTTTGGCCGCGTCCACGCCTGCTAATTCCTGCAAATAATTCCGGTAATACGAAAGCGACATCTTGTAACGTTCCTGATCGATGTAAAACCCTGCAATGGTTTGAGGATTCTGCAGAGAGATCGAAAAGGTTCCGTTCAGATAGTTGAGCACGCCCTGCAATTCTTCGTTAGGAACCAAGGTATCTCGGATACGGTTGAGTTCAAAGAAGAATTCACGCACAGCGCTGTCGGTGACCGCATTACGTACTTGAGCAAAGGCGCGGAATTGTCCAACCAAAGGATTCCGGCTAAGGGAAGAATAGGCACCGTAGGTATAACCGTGGGTTTCACGAAGGTTGTCAAAGAGTCGAGCATCGCTAGCCCCCAGGATGGTATTCATCACCGATGAAGGGATGACTTCGGGAGAACCGGGGTAGAGCTGTACCGTATTTGCAATTCGAATCACCGACTGAACGGCCTCGGGACGATCCGCAACGACCACCCGAACCCCTTGTTGGGCCTTGGGTAAGGCATGTTTGTGAACTGGGACTGCGTTTTGGGACCAATTCCCCAAGTACTGCCGGGTTAAGCGCTCAGCAGTAGCCCTATCGATATCTCCAACAATGGCCAAATAAGCGCAATTGGGCCTTAGGTACTGTTCTCTAAACTGTTCACAATCAATTAATTGAATGGACTCCAGTCCAGCGGAGGTCATAATCTCACCGTACGGGTGGTTTACGCCGTACAAAAGTTTGGACAAAACTCGTTCGGCGATGGATTCGGCATTGCTTTTCTCGGTTTCTAAATTGGATAGGTTTTGTTTGACTAAACGTTCCAATTCACTTTGCCGATATTGGGGTTGAGTGAGCATTTCACCAACCAGAGCAAAGACGGGATCCATGTTACGACTGAGCGCCGAAGCATAAACGGAGGTAGCGGAGGAGGAGAGCGTTAGACCCAGCCGGTCCACGGCCTCGTCAAATTCTTCTTTGGTTTTGTTGGCAGTCCCGCATTTGATGAGGTCCCCGGTGATATTGGATAAACCAGCTTTGGAGCCTTCAAGCACGGGATCGTAGTCCCAGACCAGGGACAAACTTATGCGGGGGAGCTTACGATTGGGGACCAAAAACACTTTGAGGCCGTTGTCCAATTCCCAGCGTTCGGCTTCGGCCCAGCGAATTTCAGGCGCTGGTTGAGGAAGAGGTTTAACGCTACGATCAAGAGGTGTTTCCGCCACAATAGGGGGGAGGGCTACGATTTTCCCTTTATTGGACTTCGAAGTCGCTGAATTGGAGGACTTCGCCTTGGTCTGTGCACAGGCAGAAGATAGGCCCGTCAAAGGATTGGAGGAGTTGCCGTACAGAAAGGCGAGAAAGACAAGGAAAAAAGATTTGAATTTCATAACAATGGGTATGGATCGAAAAGAATGTACAACGATGAAAGAAAAGACCAGGGTTGAGTGAAAAGACCAGGAAGCTCAAGGTTTAGGCTTGGGCATATAGTACAAGGTCACTTGGTTGCTGGGAACCAAATAGGTGTTGGCAACACGACGAATATCATCCGGGGTAACCTTCCGAAAACGCTCAAATTCCGTGTTGATCAGATTGGCATCCCCATAAAAAAGTTCGTAGTCGCTCAACTGCTCGGCAATTCCCTGCACGGTTCCCAACTGGGCGACCCGATCGCTTTCGAGTTGAGTAAGCAATTTGTTTAGTTCGGACTGTTGCACGGTTTCTTCCCGAATCTGCCGGTATTCTTCCTTCATGGCCAGGTTCAAGGAATCCGCTGAAACGCCCATGTTGACAATGCCGTACATGATGGCTACCCCATGATCCACCATTCCCAGCGGGAATGCCCCAACGGCAACCGCTTTCTGCTGGCGATCTGCGATGGATTTCTGAAAACGAGAAGATGCACCCTGCGATAGCAAGCTGGTCAGTATGCTCATGGGATAAAAGTCAGGGGTTCCTTGAGCGGGCATCTTGAAGGAATGGACAATGGCAGGTAATTGAATATTATCGTAAACGGTGTCTATACGCTCAGCAGTCTGAGGGGGTTCTGTGGGATTAGGTCTGGGAATAGGGCGCGTTGACGATGGAATGGTCCCAAAATAGCGGTTAACCCAGGCCTTGACCTGTTCGGTACGAAAGTCTCCGGCGATGGAGAGCACGGCATTGTCCGGAACATAGAAGGTGCGGTAGAAGTCCATAAACTCTTCGCGCTTAGCAGAGTTCAGGTGATCCATGGAGCCGATGACTGATCGGCCGTAGGGGTGCTGCAGAAAAGTGCGTCGCATGGTTTGATCCAGCAGTCCGCCATAAGGTGTATTGTCGTAGCGCTGACGTCGTTCTTCTTTGACCACCTCCCTTTGGGTTTCAATGCCTTGGTCTTCGATTTTGGCATGAAACATGCGCTCACTCTCCATCCATAGACCCAGCTCCAATTGATTGGATGGCAAGATCTCAAAGTAGAATGTTCGATCGTAAAATGTGTTAGCATTGAGGACTCCGCCGTTGGTCTTGACCAATTTCATGTACTCTCCCCGCCCGATATTCTCGCTTCCTTCAAAAAGCAAATGCTCAAAGAAATGGGCAAAGCCTGTTCGGGCCGGGTCTTCGTTTTTACTCCCAACTTTGTAGGAAACGGTGACGGCCACAATAGGGGTTGAGCTGTCTTGATGAAGGATGACTTTGAGGCCGTTGGCAAGTTGGTATTTCTCGAATTCAATGACTTGCGCGATACCTTGCTGCATGCCGCATAGGAGCACTGCAAGAACCAACCCAGAAATTTTGGACCTGTAGGTTGAGGTGTGGAGGTAATTGATCATTGGAAGAATTTGGTTGGGGAATAACTGGTCTGTTAATTAAGATTTTCGTTGAATGAAGATGGATCAATTCAATTTCATAATCCAGCCCCGCGTGTCTTGGATTTTGCTGGTTTTGATATCGTCCAGCATGCGACCCAGCATATTGGAATAGGTTCGGGTCTCAAGGGCCGGCAATTCCAAACGGCGATCCTGCACGGTGATGCTGGAAATTTGGGCCACGGTTGCTGCTGTTCCCGTTCCGAAAGCGTCTTTGAGCTCGTTACGGTCGTAGGCTGCGACGACTTCATCGATGCTGATTTTGCGAACTTCGACGGGAAGGCCAGCTTCGATGGCCAATCCGAGAATACTATCGCGGGTTATCCCTTCCAAAATCGTTCCGTCAGCAATTGGGGTGACCAAGGTGTCGCCAATTTGAAAAAACAAATTCATAGTACCGGATTCTTCGATGTATTTCATCTCCTTTCCGTCCAACCATACCAATTGGTCGTAGCCCGCTTCCCGGGCATGCTTCAGCGGCAACATGCCTGCTGCATAGTTGCCAGCAACTTTGGCAAAGCCGGTCCCCATGGGGAAGGCCCTCACATACCGATCCGAAACCTTCACATGCAACGGCGCCGTGTAATAATTCCCTACAGGGCAATTGAATATGATGAAACGGTAGGAATCGGAGGGCCGTATCCCCACATATTCATCGATGGCATACATGAAGGGACGTATGTAAAGGGAGTACCCGGGTTGACGGGGAACCCATTCCTGATCCAATTCCAGGAGGGCTTTGAGGCCACCAATGAAGATTTCCTCGGTGATGGCAGGCATGCACAACCTTCCTGCCGAGCGAATCATGCGACTCATGTTATCGTAAGGTCGGAAAACCTGAACCTTACCTTTCTGGTCCCTGTAGGCTTTGAGGCCCTCAAAAATGGATTGCCCATAATGCAAAGCAGAAATTGCTGGATTGGTAGGAATCTCACCGTAAGGCACAATGCGGGCGTTTTGCCATTGCCCATCCTGGAATTCGGCAACAAACATGTGATCTGCAAAGACTTTGCCGAAGGGCAGATGATCGAAATCAACCTGCGGTAAGCGGGAATTTTCGATGCGGGTGGTAGGAAAAACGGGATGGGGCATGATGCGCCGAAGTTAGGAAAGAGGCCCTTAATTTGCACCGTAATGGCGGTCAAAACCAAGTCAAATGAAGGGGCTAAGGCCTTCTGGGCTGGATCCACGATTGGAGACCCTCTTTGGGAGGAATGGGTCCTGGAAGATGAAATCCTCCATCTCCTCGAAAAGCCTTATACTGCTCCTGCACCATCTACCCCGCTTCCAAGGAAATTATGGATACTGGTCCCCGAAGAACCTCCAGCGCAGAGCAGGCCTTTGTTGCTTAAAATCGCCGCATCCATAGGGTACGCCCCTGCTGAGTTGCAAATTGTGGTGATGGCGCCTATGGATCTTGCCCAATTGAGAGTTTGGTGGTCGTCGCAATCCTGGTTAACGCGAAGAGTACTCGCTCTGGGGATCTCCATGCCGGAACTTCCCTTAGAACCCCACGGATATTGGGCGCAAGCCCCCGATTTGAATACGTTAAGCAGCGATGAAAATGCAAGAAAATCGCTTTGGGGCCAAATCAAAGGTTGGCGGGATGCGTGAGCAAGTCCTGCAACGTTGGGTTATGGCCAGCCATAACCTCCACAAGGCCGAGGAACTTCGTCAAATGTTGGGCCCATACCACGTGGAACTGATGACCTTGGCGCAACTCCAAATCACGGAGGTCCCTGATGAAATAGGAAATACTTTTCGGGAAAATGCACTCATCAAGGCTCAAGCCGCTTATACGGCTTCGAACCTTCCGGCCTTGGCGGATGATTCCGGCCTGGAAGTTGAGGCCTTGAACGGCTTACCCGGGGTGCATTCGGCCCGATTTGCGGGGCCCAAGGCCTCGGATGTAGAAAATGTTCAATTGCTTTTGAAACGGTTGACGAATCAAGTTAATCGCAGGGCACGCTTTGTCTGTGTGCTGTGTTTATGGAATGGAAAGGAGGCCGCCTATTGGGAAGGCCATGTTGAGGGGCAGATTTTAGAGACCCCTCGTGGTCATCACGGATTTGGCTACGACCCGGTTTTTGAAGCCCAGGAAATCCCCGGACGTAGTTTAGCCGAAATTGACCCTACCAAGAAGAATGAAATTTCTCATCGTGCGGCCGCTGTTCGATCGATGTTAGCTTCTTTGATTGCTATATAGCCTTGGTCTTCAGGCAATTCTGTTTTTGAGGCTGCTTCTTTAGCCAAGAAATCGCATCGTTCGTTTTCAGGATGCAGGTTATGGCCTTTGATCCATGTCCAATGCATGCGATGATGTTCTGCCAAGGCGATCAAAGCCTTCCAGAGGTCAGGGTTTTTTATATTTTTCCAATCCCTCTTGATCCATTTTGCTGTCCATTGGTCATTAAATGCATCAACAAGGTATTTAGAATCCGATATGACCTCAATATCATGCGAAGTCCCTTTAATTTCCTGCAGGGCGGCGATGGCCGCCATGAGTTCCATTCTGTTGTTGGTGGTAAGCCGGAATCCACCACTAATTTCTTTGCGATGAGTTCCGCTGAGGAGTATGGCCCCATAACCTCCAGGACCCGGGTTGCCCAGAGCCGATCCATCGGTATAAATAATAATGTTAGCCATGGACTCGATTAGTTTTGACCACAGTGGTTGATTTCCGCGACTACAAAGAAAGAACCGGTGGCGATCACCAAATCTAATTTGCCAGCAGCCGAGACTGCTGCCCTCCAGGCACGGTCCACCGAAGGCCATACGGAGCAGGTCAAGTGATAGGACTTTGCTTTTTCGGCAAGAACCTCTGCAGACAGGGCACGGGGAATGTTTGGGGAACAGAAATAATAATGAGCTGCCTTGGGCAACAAAGCCAAAACCGCATCATGATCTTTATCGCTGACCATACCCAATACCCAATGCGCTTGGGGCTGATCACCCTCTTCTGCTTGGCTCAAGCGAATCAAGGTGGATTGGACTTGGTCCAGGATGGCTCGTATACCTTCTTGATTGTGAGCTACATCCGTTATACGCATGGGGTGATGTCCCCAAATTTGCCAGCGTCCTTGCAAACCGGTAAGGCCCGATACCTTGCTTAGTCCCTGCAAAATCTTTTCATCCTCCAAATCTTCTCCCATTTGTCGCAAAACGTCCACGGCCATTAAGGCCTGTCCTAAATTTTCAGCCTGATAATCCCCCAACAAATCACAGTGCAGAAGATGACTCCATGGCTTTCCGTTTCGTTCCACGCGCCATGCATGGGAATCTTCGAGGAGGACCTTCTTTAATCGATAACATTGATCTGCATTGTAGAGCAGGCATCTTAATTCATGGGCCTTGTTCTCAAAAATACTCTGGACTTCTTCAACTTGCGTTCTCCCAAGAATTAGGGGAACCCCACGCTTCATAATGCCTGCCTTCTCAGCAGCAATCAGGGGCAAGGTATTTCCAAGCAAATTCATATGGTCCCAGTCGATGTGGGTGATTAAAGTCAATAGAGGCTGTACGATATTGGTAGAATCCAGCCTTCCGCCCAGACCGGTTTCAATGACGACAAAATCAAGCTCAGACTCAGCGAAATGGGCAAAGGCCATGGCCGTGGTAAACTCAAAAAAGGATGGCTGAGGGTAATCCGAACATTGTTGCAAGCGGGAGACCCAATGCACAACACGTTCTTCTTCAATGGGTTGACCGTTGATCCGTATTCTCTCCCTAAAGTCTCGCAGATGGGGCGATGTGAACAAACCCGTGCGGTATCCATGAGCCTGCAAAATCGCTGCCAACATATGGGAGACAGAGCCCTTGCCGTTCGTTCCTGCAACATGGATCACCTTGCCCATACGGCGTTCGGGGTGATGGATGAAACGGCACAGCGTTTGTATGCCATCCAACCCTTGGCGATAAGCTGCTGGTCCAACCCGATGAAACATGGGCAATTGCTCCAGTAGCCACTTTATTGTTTCTGAATAAGTCTTGGGGGAGTCCAATATCATTTTTGATTTGTAGAGTAAAGGTCCCTATTCTTGAAAAAAGACCTTTCTTATTTTTTGTTACGAATTTTTAATTCATATTTTAAAATTCCACGTTGAACTTCTTTGCCGTTGTCATTACGCTTAAATCGAGCTTTTTGAGTAGCCTCTACCAAAGCTCTGCGTTGTTGAGCCGTCAGGGGTTTGGTGCTTTTGGGTGTTCCGATAACACGCACTCGTCCTTCACGATCCACTTCAATGGGAATATCCACTTGAGCATCAAGAATTCTAAATTCCTCCGGATCCGGATCCTGCGCAAAACCTCTGTTTTCCAGGCCATCACCACTGGCCGAAAAGCCACCGCTCCCGTTGCTTTGACCTTTGGATTCCGGGGATCCATCTTCCACTCCTTGAGAAGGGCTTTGCTTGCTGCTTTGGTTTGAGGGATTTTTGCGGTTGAGCAAATTCTTCAAACGAGGATTCATGGGCTTGGTTTCTGCCGAAGGACTGGTTTTGGTGTTCACCACAGGGGCATCTTCCAATTCTTGCGTTGCAACAGGGGGGGATTTGGGGTTAGTAGGATCAGGTTTGGGCTCTGGAAGAGCGGTTTCAGCGCTTTGCTCCGATGAAGAGTTTACGGAGGGATCCGCTTCCGCTAAACCATCCGGGACGCCCAAGGCCAAAGCCATGCCCCCGGCTTTGTTCTCGGCAGGATCATTTTGGGGTATTCCCAAGGTCAAAAATCCAAGGATCAGCACCAAAATCAGGTGAAGAAGCAGACTAAAAGCCCATGCCTTGGCCTGTGAACGGTCAGTTCCTTTCACCTTGGATCGGTTGCCAAAACCATTTTGAGGCGAGCCTCCTGGGCCCATTGCATCACATCGACCACCTCTTGAACAGGAACCAACCGATGACTCTGTAACATCAAAGTTTGGCTGGTATCCGCTGCAGCAAGGGAAAGTAGTCTTCCTTTCAGGGATTCTTTGTTGACCTTTTGGTCGTCGAGGTAGTACTGCGATAGGCTATCAATGCTGATCCGAATGGCTTGCTTCTGGACGGTTTGTCCTTTGCCTTTGGGCAACAGCAATTTGAGGGCTTGAGGCGCCACCAAGGTCGAGGTAAGCAAGAAAAAAATAAGCAGGAGAAAAACGATATCCGTCATGGAAGCCATGCTGAAATCGGCTTTGACTTTGGATGCTTTACGAAAATTCATGCGATAGGGTATTTCTCGGTAAGTTCGAGGGTATCACCAACCATAAATTCCAATTCCGTGAGTTGTCTTTCTACCTTGACAGTGAAGTAGTTATAGGCCAAATAAGCAAGGATTCCGACCATCAAACCTGCAGCCGTCGTGACCATGGCTTCGTAAATACCGCCGGATAATTTGGAGGGATCAATGGATGCCCCTGATATGGACATCTGATAAAAGGCGCGTATCATTCCCGTTACGGTACCTAAGAATCCAACCATAGGGGCAGCACCGGATACGGTGGCCATCATCGCAAGGTTCTTTTCGTAGTGCACTGATTCTTTTTTGCCGTAATAGTCCATGTGTTCCCGCATCGATTCCATGGAAAGAGTCGGCCTTTTCTCGAACAATTGTAGGTACAATCGAGCCAGGGGTAGATCAGATCTTTTGCAGGTTTCGATGGCTTGAGCGGCCTGACCGGCTTTGATATAGACTTGGATATCCCGGTGCAAAGCATCCAAACCTTGGCGATAACGTTTGAGGGTGAAATAGCGCTCCACCATTAGGTATACCGTTAAGATGGAAAAGGCCAAGAGCGGGATCATGAATGGACCCCCTTTGAGGGCCAGGTCCAGCACGTTGAGGGATGCGGGAGGGGTAGTGGTCTCCATTTGAAGCCTTAGTGGCAGGGTTAACATAAAAGCGTAGTTCATGGACGAGGAGGCGGGTTTGGATGGGGAAAGAAAAATCGGGGGAACACCACCGTATTTCAACGCCAAATTAGTTCAAAAATGTTCGAGTCGTGGATTAAGGGTTCGATTGAACCTCATAATCGATTTTCTTATCAAGAATTAGATATTTTGAGTCCCAAAACAGCCCTAAATGCCGTTGAAATGCC